>Ga0310122_10000341_pt1 | contig 29815 bp, 24 predicted proteins | sample CB6_Bottom_1051__FD_203503 | JGI IMG/M metagenome (GOLD analysis project Ga0310122, IMG submission 203503) | Marine microbial communities from Western Arctic Ocean, Canada - CB6_Bottom_1051 | ecosystem: Environmental > Aquatic > Marine > Oceanic | place: Canada: Western Arctic Ocean | collected...
CGTCGGGATTATCGAATCCTGCTGCGTCAGATTCCCTGTGCAAAGGGCACATTGCGCCCGACTCACGCCATGATCATCGAAGAGGATCGTTCGATCAGTGCCATCGAGGGAGAAGAGATCGAGGAATCCCTGTTCGGGACAAGAGCGAAGTGGGTCTCCATCGAAGAAGGTGAGATGAGGAAGTCTATCGGCTACCGGGTAGTCAGTGCTCAGGATGCGCTGGTGGTCCAGCTCAAAAAGACAATCGAGGACCATCTGCCAGAACTCCTGACCCGCGGCGAGACACGGAGGATTCTCGAGGGAGTCAGCGAAGAGGTGAAGCCTCTCGTCGCAGAATTGATCCCCAACCTGCTTCGCCTGGGTGAGGTCCAGAAGGTCCTTCAATCGTTACTGGCTGAAGGAGTTTCGATCCGGGACATGGAGAAGATCCTCGAAACCCTGGGTGAAGCATCGCTGGAGGTTGCTGCGGAAACCCCTCGAAATCTCATCCGGATCACCGAGAGAGTGAGAACTTCGTTGGGACGGAGCATCTGCGCTCCTCTGGTCGATGAGGACAACAAAATCAGAGCTGTCACCATCGATCCTGAGATCGAGGATGTCTTACTGGATGCCGTCGATGGACAGGTGGTAGGTGAGCAGTTGCGACTACCGCCTCGGATCCATCAAGCAGTGATCCATGCGCTCGAAGGGCCGCTGGAAAATCTTGCATCGCAAGGTCACCCTCCCGTGGTTCTCACTGCTCCGGCTCTGCGCGTCTTTGTCAGAAAGCTACTGGAGAAGGAAGTGCCGTCGGTGGCGGTCCTCTCCTACAATGAAATTGTCCACGGTATTGCCGTGGAATCTGCGGGGATGGCGAGGATCAGTGGTTGACCTGGGGGGGTCACGAGCCGCGGTCTTCTGGGGGAAGGGGACAATGCTATTGAACGAGCTCAAAGCAACCGGGGATGCGGGTCACACCCGTGTCGTTGCACCGGATTACGCTACAGCAGTGCGGATTCTTCAGGAGAGATTTGGCAGTGAATGGACAGTGGTTCAATCACGGAAAGTACGCAGACCTGGTTTTTTCGGCTGGTTCGGTGTTTCCGATGTTGTGGTGATCGTACGTAACGAGAAACTGGAAAACATTGCAACAGTCGGTATTTTTGAATCTCCGATTCAGGTCCCGATGGTATCAACGGCCTCGACTTCGGGCTCTGATGTTGGGGTGGGAGTACAACATCATCTGGATATTTTCAATCCGGATACGTGCAATAATCTCATCGATCAACTGGAGAGTGCCAAAACCCAGATCGCTTCAGAGTTGCAGCAGATGTGCGCAACCACGGTAGTCGACCGAAAATTGGAGGACTGGGAACTGAATGATCCACCCTCTTCTGATTTTGAAAGCGGTAGCGATCAGTTTCATGAGGAGTATAGCGAAGAGGTCAGCGTAGATTTTCAAGATGAAGTCGGTGATGTCGACGAGGTCATCAATCCTCGTTTTCTCGGTGCTGTCAGTACACTGCTAGAGTCATCGGGAATCCCGTCACATGCGCACTCCAAGATCATCAGTTCTATCTGCGCAGAGGCCATCGATCCCGATCTTCCCGTCATGGAACTCGAGCACATCGCCTATGCACGGGTGGGAGCCTGTCTTCTGGGACGGATGCCGCAAACAATCCCCATCCTACCCGGATCGAGCGGTTCTCCGCGAATCGTTGCTCTTGTCGGTCCGACCGGTGTGGGCAAGACCACGACCCTGGCGAAACTCGCGTCACACTTCCATCTCGTGGAAAAGAAACGTGTAGGTCTGGTCACGCTGGATTCATACAGAATCGGTGCGATCGAGCAGTTGCGTCGTTTTACGGAGATCCTCGGGTTGCCCCTGAAAACCGTGTCGAACCTCGAAGGGGTCAGGGCAGCGATCGACGGATTTTCCGATTGCGATCTGATCCTGGTCGATACAGCAGGCCGAAGCCAAAAGGATGTAGAAAGACTCACCGAGGTGAAAGAATCACTTTCGAGCATCGATGATGTCGAAGTTCACCTGTGCCTCTCGTTGGGTGCTGCACCGGATGCAGTAATCGCAGCGGCGGAGTCTTTCCGGTTGGTAGGGTACGACCGGGTCATCTTTACCAAGCGTGATGAGTCGTACAGAAAAGGTTTCCTCTGGGATTTGTTCGGTATTGCTCCGGTTCCCATTTCCTACGTCACGTGTGGGCAAGAAGTGCCGGAGGATATTTCCGAGGCGACCCGAGAAGGCCTCAAGGAAATGATTCTCGAGGACCGATGAGAGATCAGGCCTGGAAACTGCGCAAGATGGTCGAAGACCGCGTTCGACCCTTAACGGGTAGGGCGCGAGTTCTGGCCATCACCAGTGGAAAAGGGGGTGTTGGCAAGACCAACATCTCTGTGGGACTTGCGATCGCTGCTGCGACCGCTGGGTTGAGGACGGTGCTAATAGATGGAGACCTTGGGTTGGCGAACATCGATGTTCTGCTGGATATTCATCCGCGCAAAAACCTCGGCCATCTTGTCAGTGGCACCGCCTCTCTCAGGGATGTCCTGGTAAGGGCTCCGGGTGGATTTCAGGTGTTGCCAGGTGCAAGTGGAATCTCGCGAGTTGCAGATCTGGGCCACACACAGCAGCAGGTTCTGTTAGACGTACTTGGTCGATTGATGAAAGAAAACGACCTGATTCTGATCGATACCGGGGCAGGGATCTCCAGGTCGGTTGTGGATCTCTGTACTTCCGCCGGCGAAGTTCTTGTCGTGACCACTCCAGAACCCACAGCCATCGTAGATGCCTACGCGATGCTGAAGGTCTTTTCCCTGGCGACTCGCTCCCCGAAATGCTGGCTAGTGGTCAATCAGGCACAGTCACGCGGTGAGGCGCAGCAAGTGATGGGAAGAATGCGAGGACTGGCGCGCCAGTTCCTGTCGATGGAGATCGAACGCGGTGGCGCGATCCTGCATGATCCGAGGGTCCCTGCAGCAGTGCGGCGAAGGCAGCACTTCTCTCTGGCATATCCTTCATCTCCTGCAGCGCAGGGTGTGAGGGACCTGTGTGAGAGTCTGGGACTTTCACGAGAAAAGGGCAATCATGGGTTCCTCCATAGGCTAAGAAATCTCTTGTCGGGTGATCTCGAGAAGATTCCGGAGCGTGCACATTGAGATTTGGTGGTGGGATTTCGAAGAAATTGTAAGTTCCAGGCACGACAAATGCCGAGGTTCTAGCAGTTGCTCTTTGAAAGAGGGGATTTCCTTTGGTCGGGAATGAGCCCTTGTAGTTTTCTTACAGGGATTTGATCGAAGTGATAGGAAGAGGAGATTCATTTGGCTCAGACCAGATCCGATGGCACCCGGGAAAAGCTACCTGGAAAATCTACGCTGGTCGGCAAGACCCGGATGCAGGAAGATCCAGAACTGGAGCGGGTCTGGATCGAGTTCAAGGATACCGGGTCTTCGGATATCAAAAATGAACTCAAGAATGATCTTCTCGAGAGGTATCTCCCCATCGTTCGGTACACCGCTGATCGGCTACACATGAAATTGCCGCAGCAGGTCGATGTCGAGGATCTCTACGGAGCCGGGGTTTTTGGTCTGATGGACGCGATCGAGAACTACGACCTGACTCGTGGTGTCAAGTTCGAGACTTATTGCACTACACGCGTTCGGGGATCGATCATCGACTCCCTTCGCTCACAGGACTGGGTACCTCGCCTTGTCAGAAGTACTGCCACCAGGATCGATGCTGCCTGGAAGGCGCTCGAGAGAGAATCGGGAAGAGAGCCCACCGACCTCGAGATGGCCCAGCATCTTGGTGTCACCGATGAGGAATTCCAGATGATGCAGAGGGAAGCATCTGCAGCTTCGTTGATGTCTCTCTCGGATCAGACTCCGGATGATGGCCAATCCAGATCCCTTCGTAGGATCGATCTTCTCCACGATCAAAAGAGCGAAGCCCCCGAGAAGGCGATATTGAGGAAGTCGGTTTATGATTTCATCATGAGTCAACTAGATGATCGGGAGCAAAAGATCATCGACGGCTATTACAATCATGACATGACGATGAAGCAGATCGGAATAGAACTGGAACTCTCAGAATCCAGGGTTTGCCAGTTGCACTCGCGCATCATGACTCGCATGAGGCAGCACAACAGCAAGTACAAGAACGAGTTTCTCCAGGACTAGTGCTCTCGCTCTGGCTTCGTTGGTTTTCACAAAGTAACCTTGGCGCCATGGTAATTCCTGCTAAAGGCGATCCGGGATCTTCACGGCCAGAAGAGTCCAGAAAGCAATCTTCTGCGACCTGGTTGCTTTATCTTGCCGTACTTCTCGCTTCCATTTCGGTGGCTCAATTGCTCATACGAGGTGGATCGCTGGTCGGATTTCAGCACGAACTGAGGTATGGCGAGGCGGTCGTTCTCGATCAGGCACGCAGATCCGCTGCTGATCCTGGCCTCTATCCCGAGGTCGGCAAGGAACCGTGGCTGCTTGACCAGTACGCACCGTTTTATCCCTGGCTAGCACAACTTGCGGGTGGGTTTTCCTCGACACCATACGGTGGTGGGCGAGCGATTTCGCTCATATCGACACTCGTTTCGGCGCTGATGCTCACGCTCATCGTGCGAAGAGTATCGGGGTTGGCGGCTGGTTTGTTTTGCGGTGCAACGATGTTGACGATGCTCGAGTTCTTGCTCTTTGGCTTCTTGATGAGAGTTGATCCTCTCGCGCTGGCGCTAGCGATGGTCGGCGTATGGTGCACTCAGGACAAGAGCACCAGAATGCGAGTGCTGGGAGCTGCCGCTTTCTTCTTTGCGGTATACACGCGTCAGACAACGGTGGCATTATTACTGGCGAGTTATGCGCACCTATTTCTGAAGGAAGGACGTACTGCTCTGAAGTGGCCGGTGGCACTGCTCGCTGTCGGTTTATTATTCCACGGGATTTTGTCTGCGGCCACAGGAGGATCGTTCCATCAGCACGCCGTGACATCGAATCTGTTTCGGTTCGAATGGTTCGAGGGGATGAAGAAAGCATTTGGGTATTTTATTCCCTGGAAACTACCGCTCTTCTTCGCAACATTTCTTGCCCTGGTGCCGGTCGGTGGAGGCAAGAATAACCGCAAGTTGATCTTTGGTTCCATGGCAGTGGCGTTATTGCTGATCGCTCCCTTGTTGCAGGAGTTTTTCAGCAAGGGGGCGGTCACTGTTGATTCGAATTACATGATTCTGTATGCCCATGTAGTGCTTCTAATCGCTGCAATGCTGGTGATTTTCAGGCCTGAGAGTACCAACAGAATAGATGGGGTTCGCATCCTGCTGGCGCTCGCCTCCATGGTCCTCATCGGCAGGATCGGTTCCGATCTCAACTACCTGTTCGAAGCCGGAGTGTTGTTTCTGGTGGTTTGTGGCTGTTCCATCGGCAAGGCCCCGCCATGGCGAGCGACGACGATTTCCACCTTGTTGGCAATACAGGTGGTATCCGGTTTCTATCTGAGCCGAGGGCTTCCCGAGTTCCAGCCCGAGAGGTTGAATGAAATTCGATACCGGCAGCAGATCATCGACCATTTGGGCCGCTTCGAGGACCCGATTCTCAGTGAAGAACCATGGGCTCTGGCGGAGGCGGGTAGGCCATTGGTGATCGAACCCTTTACTGCACGGCAGATGTACGAAAGCAAATTTTGGGATGCAAAAGATTTGATTGCGGCCCTCGATGCACAGCGTTATCGAGCCATCGTCAGGGCCCAGCAGAGGATCGCCCCTGGCTATGAAAGAGATGAGTCCGGCAATATCATCTTCGGACCGGATGGAACTCCCAGGTATTATTTTGCCAACTGGACCTTCAACGGAGTGCGATCGCTTCCGCTGGAGGTGCAGGAAGCCATCGAGAGGAACTATCAGAAGGTTCCACGTACGACGATGATCGAACGTGTCACCAGCGCGTTTCTCGAAGGTCGAGAAATCTGGGAGCCGATCCCACGTTGATCGAGATTCCTGCCAATCTGGTGAGCAGGAAAAATGGCGGGGGTGCATCGGAATCGAACCGACCTACGACGTTGTTCGCGCCGCACCATGGGTTTGAAGCCCAGGAGGCCCACCAGGTGCCCATTCACCCCCCGACCGAGCAGGGAGTGTCTCCATTCTGGTGCCGGGGATCAAGTTCCAGATGGTCTTATGGGACCTTCAACCGGTGATCCGGATGCTCAAATCCCCCTCGGACGGTTTCACCTCACCGATGATGGCCCGAATCGCTACACCTTCGGATTGCAGGGATCTTGTCATCGCATCCACCTCATCCGAGGGAATTGCCAGCAGTAGGCCACCGGAGGTCTCCGAATCGAGCGCCAGGGCGAGTCGGTAGTCAGGGACGTCAGAAGCCACCTCGAGACGATCTCCCAGGTGTTCCCGGTTCTTCTTCGATCCTCCCGAGATGATTCCCCCAGCAACCAGTTGTTGTGCTCCTGGGAGCAGAGGGAGTGCACCGGAACGGATCTCCAACAAGACTCCGCTGGCGGCCGCCATCTCTGCACCGTGGCCGCAGAGACCATATCCTGTCACATCAGTAGCGGCTTGTACTGCGCACTCGAGCGCTGCTCTTGCGGCTCCCGCATTGAGAGCGGTCATCGAATCGGTGGCTGATTGCAGCACTTCTGCCGCTACTTCGTTTCGATTCAGTGCGGTACTCACCGCGCCGGTTCCGAGAGCTTTGGTCAGCATGAGGATATCTCCGGGGCGAGCACCTCCATTGGTGAGCATCCTGGATGCATCGATTGTACCTGTGACCGCGAGTCCATACTTCACTTCCGAGTCCCGGACACTATGTCCACCGAGAAGGGCGCAGTTCGCCTCTTCCATCTTCTCTGCTCCACCAGCGAGGATTTCTCCCAGTAACGAAATAGGAAGTTCCTGCGGGAAGCCGACGATGTTCAACGCGCTCAGGGGGACTCCACCCATGGCGTAGATGTCGGAGAGACTGTTGGCTGCAGCGATCCGCCCGAAATCACCAGGGTCATCGACGATGGGAGGAAAAAAGTCGACCGTCTGCACGATGGCATGATCGGTTCCCGGAATGCGAACCACCCCGGCGTCATCGAGAGTACCGGGGCCGAGCAGGACTTCTTCACGGGTAGGTACTTTTAACCGGGAGAGGACCTCGACCAGATCCCCGGGAGCCAGTTTTGACGCTCAGCCGGCGCAGGATGCGTAATCGGTGAGACGGATGGGAGCATCGGCCACGTGTACTCTTCCTTCCCGGAGTCGCGAGGATCACCTCGATCAAGTTATCGGTCAAGTCAAGTTCGGTTGGTAATCTCGGCAATCCGTGCAGCGATTAGTTCTACCTCTTCATCGGCAATGGTCCGTACATCGAGATGGACTGACTCATCGTGAATCGTGGGAAGGATGGCGGGATCGCCGGTGCGCAGAAGTCGAGCCAGTTCTTGCGCATTACAGCCGGAAACCTCGATTCGTGCTGCCCTGGATTCGATCGGTCTAGCCGGTAGTGATCCGCTTCCTGCAAATCCATCGTGGCTGATCCCTTCGGCACTGACACCAGCAATGGCGACCAGCCCCTCGATCAGTTGTGTCAGTCTTCCATCGAGTTCTTCAGGGGCTGCCAGGACTCTCTGTAGCGCTGGAATTCGGGCGATGGCCTCATCCTCACCGCACAGATAGATCCGGAGGGTTTGCTCCAGAGCGATGTAGGTCATCCTCCCCGGACGCATCGCTCGATACAGCGGATGCTTGCGACAACGTTCGACCAGATCCGTGGCTCCGACGATGACTCCTGCCTGGGGACCTCCGAGCAACTTGTCACCGCTGAAGCATACCAGGCCGCATCCGGCCTCGATGCTCTCTCGCACCCAGGACTCTCCCATTTTTCCACGGGCTGCCAGGTCGATCATGCAGCCGGAACCGATGTCATGGATCACCGGGATGTCATGTTTCTTTCCCACTTCGCACAGTTGGCGGATGTCGGTTTCCTCGGTGAAACCGACGACCCTGTAATTGGAGGTATGGACCTTGAGAATCATCGCCGATTCAGGGCAACACGCGTCGTCGTAGTCAGCGATTCTGGTTCTGTTGGTCGTTCCAACCGCACACAGTTTGGCGCCCCCTTGTTCCATGATGTCAGGAATCCGGAAGGACCCTCCGATCTCTACCAGTTCCCCGTGGGAAACGAGCACTTCCCTGTCCTTGGCGAGGGCGGAGAGAAGCAGCAGGGTGGCACCGGCGTTGTTGTTCACCACGATGGCGTCTTCGGCTCCGGTGAGTTCTCTCAGTAGTCGAGCACACCCCTCATCTCGACCGCCTCGTTCACCACTCTCCAGATCCAACTCGATCCGCACCGGATGCCGGAGTGTCTCCACCAGCTTATCGGCAACCTCCGGAGGGATCGGTGCTCGACCCAGGCCCGTGTGTAGGACGATGCCGGTGGCATTTATCACTCTTCTGTAGAAGGGTTGTTCTCTTTTTTTGAGGCGTTCGTCCAGTGTCGTGACGATGTTGTCCTCCTCCAGTTCTGCAGGCGCCAGTTCGCCACTGAGTGCCCGAGCTCGGAGGGAATCGAAGAGAGATCTGCATTCGGCCAGTACCAGAGATCTCGAATGCAAAGCCGCCAGTTTCAGGACATCTTCGCGTTGCAGCAGTCGATCCACCTGCGGGAGTCGCCGCAAGAGTTCTCCCGTGTCCGATTGACTCATAGAGAGCCTTCCCCGGAAAGGCCCGCAGAACTGTTGATTCTCGCCGCGTGGCGAGCTTTGACCACCCCCGCGTCTCCGGAAGAAATCAGTTCGATGCGTGCCTGCAGATTCAGGATCGAGATGGGGAGTGTTCCGCTGATGAGAAGTGGCTTCCCGGTGACACAGTCGATCCACACTCTCAGAGTACCGTGGATACCGAAGAGTCCCTTGAATCGTTTCTTCTTGTCACCGTCAGAAGAGATGGGGGAGAGACTCAACTCGATGGCATCATACTCCCCTTCTTCCACCTTCAGTTTCTCCCGACGCAGTGGTTTAACGGAGACGAACCAGCGGGAGTCATCGTTGACAACCGGGATGATGAGCGATTCGCCCTCGGGAGTAAAAGTAGCAGTTCTGGCGACGTAGATCGCAGTAAGTAAATCGACATATGGTTCGTCTACCTTATGCGTTTCTCGTTCAAACCAGATCTCGTGATGCGAGTTCTTGCAATCTTTTTGGAAACAGTGCGCCTTCTTTGTCCCCCAGGGGATAGGGCCTTTCCATGCTACCTCGGAAATGAGGTGTTCTTGCTTTTCGCACTCTTTATCCCGGCAGTGCGATTGCTTGAAATAGTGGATCTTGTCGTCCTGGAAGATCAACTTCTTGGTGTGATGTTCACTCCCTCTCTGGATGTTGAGAAAGCTCAGAGGTCGGACACCGTCGGATTCGAGAACGCTGACAATTCTCTGGTCGAGTTCATATCCGAAACGCTCGCCCTTACCCCTGCCACTGAGAACTTTCTTCGAGTCTGAATCTGTCCAGGCAGCAAGCTCGAAGTACCCGACGAGAAGGTGGGCCCCCTTCCACTCGACCGTCGCCCGGAAGACCAGTCTTTCTCCCAGAGGCAAGGCAGCGGGAACGATCCCGGCAAGATCCTCACGGGCGAGACCAGGAATCGGATAGGCAGGCTGTGAATCGTCCCCAACGGGTCGATCATCCACCCCGACTCCGGGGGGGTCATCGAGAGCCCCCAGCAGCAGTAGTAGAGTCAGCACACCGGCAATCATCCGTACTCCGATCGGGAGGGACACGGCATCGTCGGAGAGTGATTCCGGCGACCCCCCCCCAGGAAGGGATGTTATACCCGAGCCGTACTTTTCGCCAACGCCAGGATCCCCCCATTAGGTTCCTGGCTGACTATCCTGGAATTCTCCGGGGGAATTCTCCCAGGCATTGGTTTCCCGGCCCTGCCTGAACTCCCATACTGGCGCTCTCTCGCCGGGAGCCTCATCCTGGCATGGTGGATCCGGGTCGGGAAGTTCCCGGTCCGGGAGGAAGAACCGGGCTGCGACGGAGAGGGAGACTTTCTCTTTCCCCGTCGGATTGGTCCGGGGCGTTCCGTCCGGTTGCAGGCAGGGTGTGGCGAGGACCGCACTCGAAGAAAAGGAGTGATCATGAACAAGGCCGATCTCGTAGCAGTTGTTCAGGGTAATCTCGGTGAATCCAAAGCCGGTGCTGAGCGAGCAGTCAACGCCGTAGTCGATGCCATCAAGACCGGTGTGAAGAAAGACAATTCGGTCCAGGTTGTTGGATTTGGCACTTTCAGTGTTCGCCACAGGGCCGCTCGCAAGGGTCGCAATCCTCAGACCGGTGAAACCATCCAGATCAAAGCGTCGAAGAGCGTTGCCTTCAAGCCATCCAAGAACTTCAAGGAGATGATCTAGGCACTGGAGAATTCGACGCGAGCATGGCAGCGGGCCAGCCACGGATCGCGTGGTTGACCCGCTTCTTCGATTCTAGAGCAAGTTCTGTGGGTCAATGTCCACAGAGATGCGGGTAGATGCCCATCTCGGTTTCTCATCGAGAGCAATACGGGCCACATCTCTGATCGGTTTTCGATCTGTGCACTTGAGGAGAATGTGCTGACGATAACGGCCCCTCAGTCGCTCGAGTGGAGCCGGTGCAGGGCCGAGAATCTGCACGCTATCACCGGGACATGCCTTCATCGCATCGGCGAGGCCCTGGGCACTCTGGATCACCCTACGTTCGTCCTTGTCTTCGCACAGCAGGCGGGCAAGGTGCCCATGGGGGGGATACTTGAGGAGTTTCCGCACCGCATCTTCTTGCTCGAGCAGTTGGTCCAGATCCTGGCGAGCGGCGCACAGCAGTGCGTAGTGTTCCGGTTGCCTGGTCTGGAGCACCACATGACCCGGTAATTCCCCCCGACCGGCGCGTCCTGCGACCTGACACAGCAACTGGGCGGTTCTCTCGGCTGAACGGAAGTCCGGTAGCCCCAGGGCGATATCCGCATCGAGCACCCCGACCAGGGTGACCCCGGGAATGTCGTGGCCTTTTGCGACCATCTGGGTTCCCACCAGGATTCCCGTCTTCCCTTCCCTGAAACGTCCAAGGATTGCCTCCATGCGGGCAGAACTGGTGGCGGTATCGCGATCGAGACGCCCGATTTCCACGTCGGGGAACAGGTCGATCAGGGATTTCTCGATTCGTTCTGTTCCCGGAGATCGTTGCCGAAGGCCGGCCGACTCACAGCGGGGGCAACGGTTGGAAACAGATTGCCTCTCGCCACAGTAGTGGCACTGAGAATGATCTTTTTGCTTGTGATAGGTGAGGGGGATATCGCACTGCTTGCAATGCACCAAGAAGCCGCAGCTTTTGCATTGCAGGTTTCGTGCAAAGCCTCGCCGGTTGAGGAACAGCAATACCTGTTCTCCGCGGTCCAGAGTCGAGCGGATTCGTTCGACGAGCCTGTCAGAGAGAAGCCCACCTCCCCCCTTGCCGCCCGATTCAGTGCGACGATCGACGATCTCGATTTGTGCCATCGGACGTCCATTGACTCGTGAGTCGAGACGCAGCCGTTCGTACCTTCCCCGACGCACGTTCTCCAGCGACTCCATCGATGGAGTCGCCGATCCGAGGATGCAGGGGATTTCTAGACGGTGAGCTCTCATCACGGCGACATCACGGGCATGGTACCGGGGGGAATTCTCCTGCTTGTAGGAGGACTCGTGGGACTCGTCAACGACGATGATTCCCAGATCGGGAACCGGAGCGAAGACGGCGCTGCGCGCTCCCAGGGCGATGCGTACCTCGCCTCTTCTGAGCCGTTCGTAATGCAGGGCTCGCTCGGTATCAGGGAGCAGCGAGTGAAGTACGGCGACCGGACCGAGACGTTGCGTGAACCGTTCGACCGCCTGCGGTGTCAGAGCAATCTCGGGCACCAATACCAGCGCTCCCTGGCCCTTCTCCAGAACTTTCTGGATGCAGCGGATATAGACCTCGGTTTTGCCACTTCCGGTCACGCCATGGAGCAAGAAGGTCCGGGACTCGGCGCTTTCCAGGCATTTGTTGATCCTGTCGATCGCCTGCAACTGATCCGGGTTCGGTTCGAAGGGAGGGGGTTGTTCCCCCGGAGGGGATTCCTGATTCTCAGTACCCGGGGTTCCAAACTCCGGCGGAAGTCCATCGAAGATCTCCACCAGTCCTAGCCTGGATAGAGTCTTGACCGGACTCTCGCTGGTAGAGCAGGTTGCGATGAGGCGTCGCAGTGGTATGGGGTCGGTGTCGGTTCCGAGTTGTTCGAGTATCTTCTTTCGCGCCTGCCCACCCGAATCCTGCGGATCGATCTTCTTCCCCTCATCAGTGAGCCGCACCCAACGGACCTGTCGGATTCGACGATTCCGCACCGGGCGTGGTACTGCACTCTCGATTACCTCGCCGATTCCGCACAGATAATATTCTGCGGTCCACTGCAACAGTTCGAGCAGGTCATCGGGAAGTTCGGCTCCATCGGGCACCCTGCATTCGATATCACGAAGTTTTGGATGGGGAGAATGGTCGGTGAGTTCGACGACCCAGCCAACTCGTTTACTGGGACCGAAGGGGACGCGGACAGGAACTCCTGGATAGATTTGATGGGCCATCGACTCCGGAATTCGGTAATCGAAGGGCTCATGTCGCGGTACCGACAGTGCCACACGAGCGATGCTGGTCACCACGATTCCCCCTCCATCACCATTCCAATCCCGTTTCCTGGGGTAATTTCCGCTCTTATCGTTACCGGCAACAGGTTCTTACGGCAAGGGGCAGGGTTTCCTTGAGAAGAAACCCCGGAAACGGGAAGATGGGAGATCCGGTCACTGAGTGCTGGCGGGGAAGTTCCTCGAGAGGACCAGGATCGGTTGGCGGCCGTCGGGAGTGCTAGATGAGCCAGAAGAGCGTGACAACCCGAGAATGGTTCCGGGATGCCTTCGATGCCCGGTACCTGGAGGTATATCCATGGCGCGACGAGATCGCTGCCGAGCGGGAGGTTTGCAGCGCCATCGATTGGCTCCGGGCGATTCCAGGACATCGATTCCTGGATCTATGCTGTGGAGCAGGTCGACACAGTCTGTGGCTGAAGAAGGCTGGACTTGATCTGGTTTCCCTCGATCTTTCCGACGACCTGCTGGCCGAGGCGAGAAGAAATCTTGGTGCCGATGCCCTGCTGGTCCGATCCGATGTTCGAGCCTTGCCGTTTGCTGCGGAGAGTTTCGACCACGTGGCGATGTTCTTCACTTCTTTTGGATATCTCGCCACTGACGATGAGAATCTGGCAGTGCTGGAGGAGGTCGCCCGCGTGGTGCGCACAGATGGTGGATTCCTGCTCGATTTACCCGACCGGAAATCGCTCATCACAGGACTGGTTCCCAGCAGTCACAGGAGCCAGGGTGATCTCCGCATCGAAGAAACCCGTTCCATCTCCAAAGATGGCAAGAGGGTCGAGAAACAGGTCTTGTTGATCCGGGGAGAAGAAGAGCACACCTACACAGAATCGGTTCGCCTCTATGAAATCGAGGAGCTGAAATCGATGCTTCTTTCTAGCGGTTGGGATTCCTCTCGGGTGTATGGAAACTGGGCCGGAGATCCCTACCTTGCTGGACAGAGCGAGCGGATGATCCTGGTAGCACGAAGGGCCGAGGAGAACTGATGGTCGATCAGAAAAATAACCTGCTCGAGATACTTCGAGCCCGCGATGACAGGGCCTCGGCCCTGATCGGCAAGATCGCCATCGACGCATCCGAGGTGATCGAGGAGATTGGCCGACGAAAACCGGATCCCGAGCGGCGAAGAAAATTGCTCGAGGAGCTGCGGCCGCACTGGGAGACACTCGAATTGCCGATCGAGGGACGCAAGGCGATCGAGCGGCTCGAGGATCCGCGAACCCGGATCGTGATCGCCGGACAGCAGCCGGCACTGTGGGGAGGTCCCTTGCTGGGGATCTCGAAGGCGATTTCGGTGGTGGTGCTGGCGAAGCAACTGGAGACGGCAGGAGTCCCGGCGGTTCCTCTCTTCTGGGTCGCTGACGATGACCATGATGCGAGCGAACTGGATCCGGGCTATTTCCTGACCGGGAAGAACCCGGGCAATCCCCACGTTGGGGGACGGCGTCCTCTCCATGATCTGCGTCACCGGCAATTGCCCCAGGAACGACTCGCCGCACTCTCCGATGCGATCGGAGTCGCCCCCCATGGAGCGGATGCGATCGCGATCGCATCCGCGGCGATCGCATCGGGTCCATCCGCGGAATTCATCTCCCTTCTTTCGCAGTTGCTCACCGACACTGCCCTGTTGCCTGTTCTTCCGCGCTGGTTCAGGACGTTGCAACGTCCCATCGTCGAGCGAGTGGTACAGGAAACGGATCGATTCCGTGAACTCGTGGAAGCCGCTTGCCGCGAACAGGAATCGATGGGAATTGCGGCTCCGGTGAGGGCTCCGCGGGGAGAGCCATTCTTTGTCATCGATGAAGATGGTCTTCGCAGAAGGCCTCACGAAGTGCGCAGACCTGTTGGCGAGATCGTTGCGCAGGATCCACAAGTGGTGTCGCCTGATGCTCTGCTGAGAACGATCGTTCAGGACCATTTGATCGATCCTGCTGCGGTGATCCTGGGACCCACCGAGTTCTGTTACACCCTCGAGACTCGCGAGGTACGCAAGCAATGGAATCTCAGTCGACCCCTCTGGTTGCCACGTCCGGGGCTGCGCCCTGTCGATCCCATCGAAATCGAGGCGATCGCAGCAGAGGGAATTGATGCTCGCCTCATCATTCCAGGTGTCGATGCGAGAGACCTGATCTGTTGTGCTGCTGCCCGGGAAGAAGCACGAGACCTCGCTGCCGAGGGTGACGCATTCGTCGATCGAGTCGAGCGACTGGCACGGCGCGAGGATGCAAATCCTGCCCTCAAACGGCGTGCAAGGCGACTCGCTCGCAACTGGCGCCAACAACTGACGCGACTCGAACAGGCCATCAGGCGTGGACTGGGCGGGGGCGTCGATACGAATCGACAGCGGGTAGAGGTGCATCTCGAGAACCTGTTTCCTGGCGGCCTCGAGCCCGAACGACACCGGAACCTGCTCGATCTGATCGCACACCAGGGAACCGGAGTGATCGACACGATGAGAACAACCCTGGAACAGGCAGCCGTGCGATGGGATGGTTCCATCCACGAGTTTTTCATCGACTCGAATCGGCAACCCGGATCGCGAGCACTCAAAGAGGAGCAGCACGATGGCCAGCGATGATCGAAAACTCGACCTGCTGGTGATCGCCGCCCATCCGGATGATGCAGAGATTGGCATCGGAGGTACGATCCTCGCCACCATCGCCAGTGGGTCGAGGGTTGGGATCGTCGATCTGAGCAGGGGAGAACTGTCGAGTCGTGGGACTCCAGAACTTCGTGCCGAGGAGACAGCCGCCGCCACCGAGATGCTCGGAGTGCACTGGCGTACCTGTCTGGAATTGCCGGATGGATCGATCCGTGATGATGATGAATCGCGCAAGGCTCTGGTGGCGGTGTACAGGGAAACCCGCCCGAGGGTTGTGCTGGCGCCTTGGAAGAATGATCTCCATCCAGATCACGCTGCGGCGGGATTGCTGGCCTATCGAAGCCTCTACCTGGGCGGGGTCCTCCACTATCGAACTTCAGCGTCCCAGACTGAGGCCGTGGTACAGCACAGGGCTGCGGCGCTTGGTTATTACATGTGCCACACTCCGTTCGAACCGAGCATCGTCGTCGACATCTCCGAGTACTGGAATCGCAAGATGGAGGTGGTGCGCTGTTATCGTTCTCAGTTCCATGATCCTGGCCACGAAGGACCTCCGACGAAGATCTCCAGCCCTCAGTTCATGGCGGCGGTGGAGGGAAGAGCCAGGGATCTTGGATCCCGATCCGGTGTCGAACTGGGGGAGGCAATCGTCTGGCAGGATCCTCCTGCGGTGGCGAATCCGGTCGACATGGTGGTCGGTGAGGGGCTCTCTTGCGAGCCAGTGGATCCGCCAGAAAAAGAGAATCGATGAAGATTGCGCTGGCATGCCATCCGACTCACGGGGGCAGTGGAGTGGTGGCGGCTGAACTCGGCATGAGACTCGCTGCCCGTGGACACGAGGTTCACTTCGTCTCCTACGAAAGACCTTTCCGCCTCGATCCGCTCGCTTCTGGAGTTCATTTTCACAAGGTACAGGTCTCTTCCTACCCGCTCTTTCGCTATCCACCCTATGCTCTTGCGCTGGCCAACGAACTGCTACAGGTCGTCAACTCCGAAGGTGTGGAGATCATCCACGCTCATTACGCCATCCCCCATTCACTGGCGGCAGTGTTGGCTCGAAATATGCAGCGAGATGGAAACGTGAAGGTCGTGACGACCCTTCATGGTACGGACATCACGCTGGTGGGAGCCGATCCCTCCTATGCCGAGATCACACGCTGGGCCATCGAGCAGAGTGATCGCGTGACGGTGGTCAGTGACTGGTTAGGCGAGGCGACCAGGGAGGAACTCGCCCCCGAGTGTGACCTCCAGACGATATCCAATGCTGTCGATCCGGTGTCTTACTCTCCCGAGCGAGCAGATCCTGCCCTGCGGGCGCGGTTTGCGGCTCCCGACGAACTTCTTGTCGTCCATGTCAGTAACTTTCGACCGGTGAAGAGGGTCTGCGATGTTATTTCCGCTTTTGCCAGCGGAGCCGAACAGATCCCTGCACGCCTGCTGATGATCGGCCAGGGGCCCGATCTGGCAAGCGCCCAGGAGAAAGCGAGAAAAGCGCGGATCGAGCATCGAATCTCATGGCTCGGGCAGCTCGATGATATCTCGGCGCTGCTGGCAAGTTCCGACCTGTTCTTGCTACCGAGTGAGAGCGAATCCTTTGGACTCGCTGCGCTGGAGGCGATGGCATCGGGATTGCCCGTTGTCGCGACCCACTCCGGCGGCATACCATCGGTGGTGTCATCGGGAGAGTCGGGGTTGCTGGCTCCGGTCGGAGATGTCGAACAACTGGCACAGTACTGCCGTCAAATTCTCAGTGACACGGATCTGCGCAACAAGATGTCCCGGACTGCTCGAGCGTTGGCAGTGGAAAAGTTCGGCTGGGATCGGGTCATCGAATCGTACGAGAAGTGCTACGAGGATTTGCTCTCCGATGGTGGGTGAGGACTTCTGGCAGCACCTCGTGCCTGCCAGGACCCTCCGCCTGCGATTTCGATGGCATGGGGGATCGCAGACCAGATGGCCTCCAGACACTCGCCGATCGCCTTCGGGTTTCCTGGCAAATTGACGACCAGACAGGTTCCGATCAGTCCGGCGACTGATCGTGACAGGATCGCGGTCGGTACTGCCTCCCAACTGGCGGCTCTCATCTTCTCCCCGAATCCAGGGATCATGATGCTACAGGCTCGCTTCGTTGCCTCCGGTGTGAAATCACGAGGACCGATCCCGGTTCCTCCGGTGGTGACCACCAGTGAGCAGATGGTGCCGAGATCCTGGATCTCCTGCTCGATGGCATCGATGTCATCGGGAACCAGCCGTAGTACGAAGGGAGGCGGGTCGGAGAAGCGGCCCTCCAGCCAGTTCTTGACCGCCGGACCACCTCGATCCTCGTACTCGCCCCGGAAAGCTCGATCCGACACGATCAATATTCCAATAGGTGCCTGTTCGCCGTCCATCCTCTTGCCTCCCTTGGACTAACGTAAACCATGGAGATTCCAGGAGAAAGGACTACAAAAGAAGGCTGAAATCCGCGATGATCGTGGTGCTGAGAATTTCCCCTTTTTTTCGGGGGAAATCGAGTTCTTTGTCGTCATCCTGTTGAGGAAGACAGGAAACAAGGGTCTAAAGACCAACCGCCTCCTTTCCTCGTTTGTTTTTCCGGGCGGTTGCAGGACCCTGTTGGGAGGTTTTCGATGCGCCTTCTCATTTTGATTCTCGCTCTCCTGATGGTGGTCAGTACCACCAGTTGGATCGTCGGACAGTCGGACGAAGGAGCTCGCAGACCCCTCGATTTGCCTTCCGGAGGCGCTGGAGGCGATGACGACGATGAAGACGCCCCTGAGACCATCAATTTCTGGGGTGGAGAATACGAGGGCGATGCCTTCTTCTGGTGTCTCGACAAGTCCTGCTCGATGGGCTGGAACGGTGAGATCGAGCAACTCAAGCAGGAGTTCACCCAGACCCTCAATTCTCTTTCTTCCCAGGCGGAGTTCGGTGTGGTGGCCTTCTCGGGTGGCCATGTCGTCTGGAATCCGATGCCTCAGAGTGCCAATCCGGCCAACAAGGGATCCGCCACCGCATGGGTGCAATCTCTCAATGCTGCGGGCTGGACCTGTCTGGGTCCTGCCGGTGTCGCGACCCTCAACATCTCCAACCAGTCTTCCAAGCAGATGAAGCAGGTGCTGATCCTCTCTGACGGAGAGCCCTATTGCGACGGTGCCAACACAGCGACTCAGACGCTGGCGGACATCACCGCAGCGAACTGGCAGCGCACTCCGGTCAACACCATCTACATTGCTACCGACAACGGCGGGATCACTTTCATGCAGCAGTTGGCGGTTCAGAACAACGGCACCTTCTTCCAGCCGAACTAACGATTTGAATTTGATCAGGAATTGAAAAACGGGTCGGCGCCGCATGGCGCCGACCCGCTTCTCATCCAGGGGATTTGTGAGGGGAGGAGCCGTCACCATGAGCGGGAAGATCTTTTGCTTCGGGGTCGTGGTGGCCGACCTGATCGCTCGTCAGATTCCCCGACTTCCAGGTGCTGGGGAATCGGCGCGAACCCCTGCCATCTCGCTGGCGCTGGGCGGTTGCGCTGCCAATACAGCGACAGGTCTCGCCCGGCTGGGCCAGCCGGTGCTGCTATGTGGGGCTGTCGGTGATGACGATCTGGGAAATTTCCTTCGTCGAGAGCTTTCCAAAGAAGGGGTCGATCTGCGCAACCTCTGTGTCGAGTCCGGAATCCCCACCGGGGTGAGTTTCGTCATCAATGTCGATGGGCAGGACCGACGATTCATATCTGCTACCGGAGCCAATGATGAAGCGTGGCCCGAGCGATTCGAAATCGATCAACTAGAAGCGGCCGCGGTGGTTTCCTTTCACGGCTATGGCCTGGCGAATAGGCCTAGCGTCGAGGATGTAGAGTCAATTCTTCAAAGTGCCAGAAAAGCAGGAGCGACTACCGTCCTCGATGTCATCGTGATTCCCGGAGAGGATTTACTCCCCGATCTGGAGAGATTGCTTCCTCTCGTCGATGTTTTTCTACCCAACGATGACGAGGCGAGGCGTCTGACTGGCACCGATGATTCCCGCCAGGCTGCACGACAGTTGAAAGCGATGGGGGCCCAGACCGTTGTGGTGACCTGTGGTGAACGCGGGGCGCTGTGGGAGGATCCACAGGGTTGCGGCCAGATCGGCGCGCCGGAGGTGGTAGAGATCGATGGCACAGGCTGTGGAGATGCTTTTGCTGCCGGCTGGATCGATGCCAGTCTCCGGGGAGCGGATCTCGAGGATAAGTTGCTCACTGCTTGTGCCATGGGAGCTCTCGTGGCGGCTGCCGAAGGCGCCATCGATGGACTGCCCGATCGCTCCGGTCTCGATGAGTTGATGCGAAATCTACGCCAGGCTTCCTTGCTGTAGAACCACTCCGGTAATTGGTTCCGGGTGGCTCTCATCGGAGAAAACCGTTCTCCCCTCGTCTCCTGACCCACCGCAATTCACGTGCCCGCTAATGGTCGAAATCGAGCCCCCATCAGCGGCCAGAAGCACAACAATAGGTGAGGCTTGTATACCGGCATGACACACCGGTCCTCCTCTTTCGCACAGACAAGACGGTTTCTTTCCAATGCAAGGAAACCGGCACGAGCCCGCGAGTCTTCCCTGCCGGTTGGACACGGGTCTCGACGTCCCTTCGAAAGGAGACGGACCGTGCCGTCGAATGATCAATCCGATTTCAGTTCTTGCCGCGGCTTTTCATCCCGTCTGTTCGGAAGCAAGTTCTTGTGGATTGCTGTGGTTCTATTCCCCTTGATCTGGTCTTCAACCGTGTGGGTCCTTGCTTCTTCCCAGGAGCAAGAAGTTCGCAGACCTCTGGATATGCCCTCCGGAGGTGGCGGCGGCGATGACGACGATGAAGACGCTCCCGAGACCATCATCTTCTACGGCCAGGACTACGAGGGAGATGCTTTCTTCTGGTGCCTCGATAAGTCCGGATCGATGGACTGGGGTGGCGCGATGGAAGATCTCAAACAAGAAATGGCTGGCGCAATATTGTCTCTGAGTCCGGCGGCTGAGTTCAGTCTGGTGGCCTTCAGTTCCAATACGGTGGTCTGGTCACCGACTCCGCGTCCAGCACGGTTGCCGGAGAAGACGGCTGCGCTCACCTGGGTCAATTCACTTCAAGCTGAAGGTTGGACCTGTCTTGCTCCTGCGGCGATCCAGACCCTGCAGATCTGTAACCTGTCGAGCAAGCAGCACCGTCAGGTCCTCATCTTGAGTGACGGTGCGCCTTACTGCGACGGTATCGATACATCTACTCAGGCGCTCACCGAGATCACCATGGCCAACTGGCAGATGGTGCCCATCCATACCATCTTCATCGGAACCGAAACCGAGGGGATCGACTTCATGCAGACCCTCGCTGCGATGAATCAGGGCACTTTCCATATCTGTCAGAACTGACCAAAGAGCGGCGTCCTTGCCACAGAATTCGATTCGGGCTCCCGGGGAAAACCAACAGACCGTTGTCATCTTGTCCCTGATGTGGTGCGACGGGCGGATGTCGCCAGGATTCTGCATGCCGTGGCATTCCATCGCTGATCGAGTTGGTCATATATCATCGCCAGTGTCTCGTAGGCTTCTACAAGCGATGGGTGCCTGGCATCCAGTTGCACCAGTTCCCGGATTCCCTCACTGAGCCACTTCTGCGATCCAATCAGCAGTTCATCCGCTCGGCTGGAGTCCGCTCCGGGTCTGGATCGGAGTTCATCGACTGCCTCGAGAAAAGACAGTCCGTGGTTGAACTTCTGCTGCCATGGTGGGTTCGAGGGCTCATTCGAGTTCTCGATCAGCAGTGCGAGGCCAGCAAAGGCCACCAGGGCGACAACCAGAAGCGTCAGACGGTGGCTGTGGCGACGGAATTGAGAGCGAAAAAGAGCATCTTCCCGGTACCTATGAAGAACCCGGATTCTCTCGAGAATCGCCGGGTGTCGCCAGCCTCCTCGTTGTTTCAGTCCACTTCCGAGCATGGCGATGTGTGCCAGTGCCCCGGCGATGGCACCTGGTTGTCTGGTCAACTCGTCGCTACCGATGTCAGCCTGATGCTCCAGTTGTCGAGACAGCCTGCCAAAGAAGATCCAGAAGGTGATGGCGATGATCCCCATCGCCAGCATATCGGTGACGGTCGGATCTTCACTTTCGAACAGCAGCCAGCAGAAGATGAATCCGATTGCTGTGAGAAGATAGATCCACATGTGTCTTTGACGAGCGTGAGTCAGTTCGTGAGCGAAGACCGCTTCGAGTTCATCGCTGGATGACACCTGTAGTAGTAGGTCGGTGATGTAGATTCTGCGCTGGAAGGGGAGCAATCCGGTGATCATGGCATTGAGGATAGGGCGTGACCCGGTGTTCCATATCCGTGGTATGCCACATCGAATCTGGCCTCGATGCGCCAGATCCAGCAGTTTCTCGCGCAAGGCACCTGCAGGAATCGGACGTGAGGAGAGCATGAGGTTCAACAACAGAGGAAGTCCCAGGATCATGATGACCAGGTAGAGCCCCAGCAGCAGTAGCCAGAATGGTCCCGAGAATTCGGCGATTCGATCGGGGTGGAGCAGCAACCAATCCTCGCTACCACTCAGGAGCGTCAGCGGTACCAGCAGCAGCAGGTTTGGTCGACACTGGTCCCAGATGTCCCTCGTCACGGTGGCTGCTGTACGTCTTCTCGCCGACCAGGAGATCGGAATGGTGGTCAACCCGATGCCGATAACGAACGGCAGGAACGCCACCAGTGTGGCCATCCCCGGCCAATCCGAGGGAATCCTCGAACGGGTCAGGTTGAACCAGTTACCGAAGGTGAGGATCGCGAGCCACAAGACCACTGCGGCGATCATGCCACTGTTGTGAGCCATATTCAGGCGTCGTGACAACTCGAGACCTTGCTTGTGCGCCGAGAGTAGCAGCGAAGAGGCGGTCGCCACAGCTGGAGCCAGAAGCAGGGCGAGGCTGGGAATGAGGAGACCGTCTGCAGGGAAGATCTCCCCGAGCCACGATTTACTGGTGAATCCAAACTCCGGTACGACGTACCACAGCAAAACTGCCATGAACATCGTCGGGAGGGCAGGCATGCCGGCGTCACCTTTCCGGGTGCGCCGCACATTTTCGTTAGCGGCGTACCTGAGATCGGATCAGGTACTTCATCACCTGGTCCTGATCTTCCTTCGCGATATCGATGAATCGAAGTCCGACGCTACAGCGGTCACGGTTCTCGGGGATCTCTTCGATCCAGGAGACCTGACACAAACCCTTGATCGCCTGATCGAGGGAGGGCAGCAGCAGGTTCACTCCCAGGTGAATCTTGCCCATCAGAAGGGCCGGGATCCAGTTGAAGCTGGGGATTCGGCCGTGGAGCATCAAACCTCCGCCACCGATTTGCGAGGTAGAGCCCTCGAAGACAGAATCCTCAGGGATCTCCACTTCCTTGGAGAGGAACTTGTAACGGACGGGGATCTCGGTATGGAGTCGGACGAATTCTCGACGCTGGGAGAAACTTTCGATCACTGAAGTCACTGGGTCCTCCTGAGGCTGTGCGGGAAAGCGGGCGGATCTAGTGCCCGGATCCTCCTCATCTTGAGAATAAGATGTCGTCGTGGGATCGGCCAATCGGTTCCTGGCGCCAGCAAGCCAGGTGACGTTCGCGAGCGTCTCAGGAGCGGTTTTCAGTCCTTTTTCGGCTCTTCGGGTTCTTCCTTGCGAGCCTCATCTGGTTCCTTCTCACGCCCCTCGACTCCGGCACGACCGAGCCACAAAGCACGCCGGTTGGCCTGTTCATCGGTGGCTTCTGGATGGACCTGGATCTTCCACTTCAGATCCGGTTTCTTGCCGAAGACGATGTCGAGTCGGATCAGAACTCCGCGGCGGCAGACCAGCAACTCGGCCTCGGTCCCGGGGGGATGCTGGAGGCAAATCGTCTTCCAGTTTCCGGACGAGGTGCGGTATTTATTGAGTGCGATGATTTCGTCTTCGGTATTGAGACCACCATCGTAGGCGGGTGTACCTCGGCGCACTCGAGTGACCACCCATCGTCCGTCCGATTCACTGGCGTCGATGCCGAGCCAGCCGGGCACCGGTTCTTCTTCTTCTTCCTCCTCCTCGTCATCTTCATCCTCTTCCTCCTCCTCGTCATCTTCATCCTCTTCCTCCGGCTGAAAGTGTAAGCCGAAGACCTCCAGAGCATCTTCGTACTCCAGTTCGTCGGTACCGTCGATGAAGCGTTCGAACCAATCGGAGAGATCAGTTGCGGCTACCTCCTCGAAGATGGAGAGCAACTCCTCATGAGAATAACCCCGCTCACCGGAATACCTGCGATAAGCCAGTCGCATCGCATCGTCGAGGGTTCTGTGATGATCGCTGGCAGCGCGTATCTTCGCATCCAGGAGCCAGGCGACCACGGCACCCTTGGTGTAGTAGGAGATCTGGCTATTGACGGAGTTTTCATCGCGCTGGTAGTGGCGGATCCAGGCATCAGTGCTGGCTCGTGAAAGAGGCAAGACCAGGCGGCCGGGGGTCTGCTGGATAGCGGAGATCTGCTTGCCGAGCCGTTTGAGATATTCCTTCTGATCGATCAGCCCAGCCCGGGCGATGATGAGATTGTCGTAGTAACTCGTGAATCCTTCGACGAACCAGAGATCGGGAGTGAACACCTCCTGCTCGTAGTCGAAGGGGCCCAGTGCTTCAGGGCGCAGACGTTTACCGTTCCAGGCATGGAAGTGTTCATGACTGACGAGACCGTACCAGCCTTTACGTCGGTCCTTGTCTCCCCAGCTCCATCGTCCGGTGAGCATCAAGGTACAGTTTTTGTGCTCGAGCCCGCCTCCACCTTCTGCGATGACGTTGAGGTAGCGGTATTCATCGTAGGGGATCTGGCCCCAGAAACTGGCCAACTCGGAGGCGATGAGGCGCACAGCATTAGCACATTCCTCATCATCCCAGAGATCCTCTCCTCCCAGGTTCACCAGATGATGGGGAATCGATTCGATCTCGAATTTCTGGACTCGAGGAGAACCGAAGATGATCGGAGAGTCACACAACTGATCGATATTCCGCGCACGCCATCGATTGGGTCCTGACTCTGGCAGTGTGGTGACCACGCTGGCCATCGTTTCGGGCAATTCGATGGTGATGTCAAAGGGTCCCTCGCTTGATCGTGGCAGCAGGAAAGTCGCCGCTCCATTGAGAAATCCGGAACCTGCCTCGACGAAGTTAGTGCGCACCGTCAGCAACCGGGCATAGAGACGATACCGTACAACTACCGCTTCACCGGAGGTTGATTCGATCTGCCAGGTATTCTTCGAGGGGCGCTCCACCTTGAGAACCGTACCCGTCTCGTCGCTGGCGGTGATCTCCTCGATGTGTCGGGCGTAGTCGCGGATCTTGTAGGAACCAGGTGTCCAGACCGGCATCCACAGTTCCAGTTTACCGCTGGCCGGGGCCGGGAATCTGGCTTCGACGAGAACACGATGCTGCGCTGCCTCACCGAGAGAGATCGAGTAGCTCGCAGCTGCAGGATCTTGCAGGTTGTTCATCGGTTGAACCTCCGTCGACACCAGTGTCAGGACCAGCAGGGGCCAGACCATCAGTAGCCCTTCGAGATGATGACCCGACGCGCACTGGGATTCCCGGTAACCATGCACTGACCGGGATCGTCCGGGGCTTCCAGGGGAATATTGCGGATCGTCGCTTTCGTTTCGTTCTGGATCTTCTCCTCCGTTTCGGTGGTTCCATCCCAGTGACAGAGGAAGAAACCGCCTCCATCGATGCGCTCTTTGAACTCGTCATAGCTGTCGACGGTGTAGGTTCGATCTTCGCGCGAGGCCAGCGCCTTCTCGAACAGACCCTTCTGTGCTTCTTCGAGCACGCTCATCACCTGGGCGGTGACCTGCTCGACCGGCAGCGACTTCTTCTCGCCGTTGTGGCGGAAGGCGAGCACCACCTCACCCTTCTCCAGATCGCGCGGACCCACCTCGATGCGCACCGGGACTCCCTTCAGTTCCCACTCATTGAACTTGTAGCCGGGACGGAACTGATCGCGGTCGTCGAGATGGGTTCTGGCGCCGGAGTCCTTGAGCGCCTCCTCCATGCGGCCGCAGGCTTCGAGAACGACGCGGCGCTGTTCCTCTCCCTTGTAGATCGGCACGATCACCGTCTGGATCGGAGCGAGTCGTGGTGGCAGCACCAGCCCCTGGTCATCTCCGTGCGCCATCACCAGTGCCCCTACCAGCCGGGTCGAGACTCCCCACGAGGTGGCCCAGACATATTCCTCGGTCCCCTCGGCGCTCTGGTACTTGACGTCGAAGGCCTTCGCAAAGTTCTGGCCGAGATCGTGACTGGTGCCGGCCTGGAGTGCCTTGCCATCGCCCATCATCGCCTCGATGGAATAGGTCTTCACCGCGCCGGCGAACTTCTCGCGCTCCGTCTTCACTCCCTGGATCACTGGTATCGCCATGTACTCCTCGGCGAATTGTGCATACACCCCCAGCATCCGGATCGTCTCCTCGTGGGCTTCTTCGGCAGTGGCGTGTGCGGTGTGGCCTTCTTGCCACAGGAACTCGGTGGTGCGTAGAAACAGGCGCGGACGCATCTCCCAGCGCACCACGTTAGCCCACTGGTTGATCAGTAGCGGCAGATCTCGGTAGGACTGGATCCAGTTGCTGAAGGCGTCCCAGATGATCGTCTCCGAGGTGGGTCGAATGACGTAGGGCTCTTCCAGTTTTTTTCCGCCGGCGTGGGTGACGACCGCCAGTTCCGGAGAGAAACCCTCGATGTGTTCCGCTTCCTTGCGCAGGAAACTTTCTGGAATCAACAGTGGAAAGTATGCGTTGGAGTGGCCGGTCTCCTTGAACTTGCCGTCGAGTACCGACTGCATCTGTTCCCACAGAGCGTACCCGTAGGGCCTGATGATCATCGAACCGCGAACAGGTGAGTTCTCGGCGAGTTGAGCTCGCTGTACTACTTCCTGGTACCAACGTGGAAAATCCACACTCTGGCTCGTCAGTTTTTCTGCCATGGTGTCCTCCAGATCCAACCACAGCGGCGGTCGGAGCGTCGAGGGTAGCCGAATGACCCGATGTCGGCAACGCGAGCGCTTTCCTGGAACCGATGGATGGTCCAGAATCTGATCTGAAGCAACACAATAGAGGAGGTTTGATGGCCACCATCAAGCAAGTCGATGTTCAGGAACTCGCCGGTGGCGTGATGGAGCAGGTCATTACTCTCCAGCGCGACATCCATAGCCACCCCGAGATCGGTTTTGATACCGTCCGTACCGCCGGCCTCATCGCCGAGCAGTTGAAGGCAGCCGGAATCGACACGCGTGAGCAGATTGGAAAAACCGGCGTGGTCGGGGACATCGAGGTTCCAGGAGCGACTCGCTGCGTCGCGTTCCGTGCCGACATGGATGCGTTGCCGATGAACGAGGAGACCGATCTTCCCCATCGAAGCACCATTCCCGGTGCTGCTCATATGTGTGGTCATGATGCTCATTCCTCGATGCTTGTCGGGGCCGCCTGCGCACTTGCGGGGATCCGTGATCGCCTTGGCTGTTCGATTCGCTTCATCTTCCAGCCCAACGAGGAGGCATTGCCCGGCGGTGCTCCCGCGATGATCGCCGATGGCTGCCTGGAAGGGGTCGACAGGATCTTCGGGATGCATGTCTGGCCCGCCTTCGATACCGGCAAGATCGCTATCGTCGAGGGTCCGACGATGGCGCAACCAGATACCTTTTGCGTCGCGATCACCGGACGGGGGGGGCATGCGGCCACTCCGCATGTTTGCATCGATCCGATCTTGTGTGGCAGCGAGATCATCTCATCGGCTCAGCACATCGTCTCACGTAACATCGATCCGATGCAATCCTGTGTGGTTACATTCACGCAGTTCCACGGCGGTAGTGCCGACAACGTCATCCCCGAGAAGGTCGAGTTGCGCGGTACGATCCGCTCCTTCGACAAGCAGGTGGGAGATGCGGCCAGACAACGTCTGACGGACATCGCCGAGGGCGTTGCCAAGGCACATGGATGTCGCGTGGATGTGGAGATCACCGAAGGGTATCCGGTGACCTTCAACGATCCGGATGCCTGTCAGGAGGCTCGCCGGTCCATCTCGGTCGAGGTCCCGCTTTCCGATCAGGGCACCCCGGTGCTCGGGGGAGAGGATTTCGCCTATTATGGTCAGAAGATTTCCGCTGCCTTCCTGTTCCTCGGGAACCGCGATGAATCGCAAGGAATTGTCCATTTCTGCCATCATCCCCGATTCCAGGTCGATGATGCTGCGATGCCGATCGGTGTGCGCAGCTGGATCGCGCTGGCGCTGGGTGCAGGATAATCGTCCCAGAAGTGCCCATTTATTGGATCTCGCCCCGGGCCAAGGGTGATCTCCTCGGCGGCTCCAATTCCGGCAACATCAGGATCTTGAAAAATAATCCTTCATCTGTGCCGCGATAGATCCGAAGACATCCTCAGGCGTCGATCCAGTGGAGCGAGGAATGGACTCCTCGAGGGTAGCAAAGGAGTGTTCAGGTGTCCCTGCTTGGCCAGATACTCGATTCTACTCGCAGTGCTGCTCTGATGGGGGGGCTGAGGCGTGTCACGCGTATTCAGATCGATATCGGCCGGGAGGCCAGGGTGGTTCCGGAATCGCTCGTCGCAGCCCTGACGGAGCGATTCCGCGGCGATCTGCTCGGTAGGTGCAGGGTGGAGTATCAACTGGTCGAAGGTCCCGATGTTCGGGTTCAGTGCGTCGAGGGGATCCCCATCTTTCCTGACGAGGACGTTGCCTGAAGCACTGGACACACGAGCGAGGCTAACGCAGCATCGCACTCAGGCCGTCGTGGTATGGCCAGGAGCCTCCGATGCAACGCAACCTGGGTGGATATCTCGAGGATCTTCGATCCTCCGACGATCTCGTCGAGATCGATGTTCCTGTCGATCCCCATCTGGAGGTCGCAGAGATCCACCGTAGGGTCATCGCTGCCGATGGTCCGGCGCTTCTCTTTCGTAATCCGATCGGATCTCGTTTTCCGCTGGTGACCAACCTTTTCGGTGCCCAACGCCGGGTACAAATCGGTTTCGGTGATCACGGACAGCAATTCCTCGAGCGTCTGGTTCATCTCGCAGAAACGATGATGCCGCCGACACTCGCCAAGTTCTGGGGTGCTCGGGATGTGGCGAAAACCCTGCTGCGTGTCGGTTTGAAAACTCGATCCCATGGACCGGTACTGGAGGTTCAGGATCCACGAATGACCCTCGATGATTTGCCGATCACTACCAGTTGGTCAGGAGATGGGGGACCTTTCATCACCTTGCCACTGACCTACACCGAACATCCGCGAGATCATCGTCACAATCTCGGCATCTATCGCCTGCAGAAACACGACCCAGACCATCTCGGGCTCCACTTCCAGATTCACAAGGGTTCGGGGTATCACCTGTGGGAGGCGGAAAGGATCGGCAAGGAGTTTCCCGTGACCTGCCTGCTCGGAGGTTCGCCCGCGTTGATCGCCAGTGCGGTGGCACCACTTCCGGAGAATGTGGGAGAACTGCTGCTGGCCTCCTTGCTCCAGGGGGAACCGCTCAAGATGGCCCGCAGTGGTGCAATGGCGCATCCGGTCGTCGCTGAGTGTGAGTTCGCCATCCAGGGCACCGCGTTGCCCGGAGAGCGCTGGCCCGAAGGGCCCTTCGGAGACCACTACGGCTACTACTCCCTGCAGCACGACTATCCGGTGATGAAGATCTCGAGCATCTCTCATCGACACGATGCCATCTTCCCTGCCACGGTGGTGGGGAAACCGCGCCAGGAAGATTTCTATCTGGGGGATTTTCTCCAGCAGTTGCTCTCTCCGCTCTTTCCGCTGGTGATGCCGACGGTCAAACAACTGTGGTCGTACGGAGAGACCGGATACCACTCGCTGGCAGCGGCTGTGATCAGAGATCGGTATTCTCGCGAGGCGATGGTCTCCGCTTTCCGGATCCTCGGAGAGGGTCAACTTTCTCTCACCAAGTTCCTGCTCCTGACCGACGGAGATGTGGATCTGAGAGATTTCCGGGCGACTCTCGAATATGTCCTGGCTCGAGCAAATTTCACCACAGATCTGCACGTCATCTCATGCACCAGTATGGACACCCTCGATTACACGGGGCCGCTGGTGAACGAGGGATCAAAGGGTTTTCTACTGGGACTGGGTGAGGCGATCCGGGATCTACCCGATGAGTTCGTGGGGAAACTACCATTAGGCTTCGACCGTGCAGAGGTGTTCTGCCGCGGCTGCCTGGTGGTGGAGGGCCCGGCCCATGAGGCACAACCGGATGCCGCCGATCGACTGCTCGAGGAGTCCTCGCTCGAGCCCTGGCCACTGGTGGTCCTGCTCGACGATGCGGCCTCGGCGACACGGTCCGTCACACGCTTCCTATGGACTACCTTCACCCGTTTCGAGCCGGCCGCAGACATCCATTCCAGGAACAGCGAGGTGGTCCGAAATCACGTCGCCCATCATCCTCCCATCGTCATCGACGCCCGTATGAAAGCGGGTTATCCCGAGGAACTATTTTGCGATCCGGA
>Ga0310122_10000342_pt1 | contig 29803 bp, 21 predicted proteins | sample CB6_Bottom_1051__FD_203503 | JGI IMG/M metagenome (GOLD analysis project Ga0310122, IMG submission 203503) | Marine microbial communities from Western Arctic Ocean, Canada - CB6_Bottom_1051 | ecosystem: Environmental > Aquatic > Marine > Oceanic | place: Canada: Western Arctic Ocean | collected...
GTGCATTCGCCGTAGTCATCGCCAGCGCGGTCGTCCTGTTGCGGGACGATTCACAAGCGCCCGGGAGTCCATTCGAGCAAGGGACTGCTTCGTCGAAGCCCGACGCGAGAAGCGAAACCCAGATCCTCGAGCAGCTCGAGAAGCGACTGGTCATGGAAACCGGGGCGCGCGAAGAACTCGCACAGCGAATTGCCGATCTCGAAGCCATGATGATGCTCGCCGGCTTCGAATTCGACGGTGGAGGCGGCCATTCTTCATCGTCCGCGGCCGCCGAGCTGGAAGATTCGGATTCCGAAGGCGGTGGGGACGAAGCGGAAGCACTCGATTCTCAATCCATCGATCGGGTCTCGAAATTCGATGACGAGGCGCTCTTGTCGTTGGGCGCCGATCCTCGCGATGTGGATCGCTTGCGTGAGCGCTGGGTCGAACAGCAGCTCGAAGTGGCGGCCCTCTCCCATCAGGCGCTCCGAGAAGGTTGGTATCAACAACAGCGCCATCGAGCCGAGAACATCGGTCTGGAGCTTGCCCTGCGAAAGGATCTCGAGGAATCCGACTACGATCGATACCTATACGCTTCGGGCCGGCCCAATAGCCTCGAGGCGGGGGAAGTTTTGGCTGGTGGGTCGGCGAACTACGCTGGGCTTCGCAAGGGTGACGTCATCCTGCGCTACGACGATGTAAGGATCTTCGGGCCCGGCGATCTCCTGGTCGCCTCGTCGCGCGGCGAAGCGGGGAGCTCCGTGAGAATGGAGATTCTTCGCGAGGGTCGTCGGCGCACGCTCTACATCGATCGCGGACCGCTCGGCGCGCTGATGAACCACAATCGAGCGCTACCACTCGAGGATTAGGAGCAGAGATGGAAGGGGCGGCTCTTCAAGCTCTCGCGCGTCCTGCAAACGCGATGCACGCGAGACCAAGTCCATAGGCCGAGATTCCCGTCAGCAAGGCGACCGTAAAGCCCAGGCGGCTACCGATGAAGGTCGCCAGTACAGAGGCCACCACCGACATCGCGCCGTTCATGCCCCACGCCCAGGGAACCAGACTCTCGCTCTCCGAGCGTAAGAGGCTGATCCCGAGCGGATAGGCCATACCCAGAAGAAGGCCTACGGGCATCAGCAGGAAGACGGCGATCGGAATTTTCATCGCGATCGAAACGCCGAGAAATTGGTCGATGACCATGGGAAGCGCGTAGGCGTAGACGAGCGACGTCCCGACGATCGCGACCAGGGTCTTGCTGAGATTGGCCCGTGGATCGCCTGTGAATCGGGTCGTCAATAGACTACCCGTCCCCGAGAACAACAAGAGCGCGAATAACACCACCGCCAACGCATAGACCGGGTAGCCCAGGAAGAGGATGAATTGCTGAAGCAGCGGAATTTCGATCATCATGAATCCGTAGCCGAGCATCGCAAAGTAAAGCAGGTAGGCCATCGTGGTCGTCGCCGGAACTCCATCGAAACCGCGTCGAGCCAACAAGATCAGCGGTCCGAAGAAGAAGACCGTGGCCAGGGTGGCTACGACCGTAATCAGCATGTAGACGAGATTGATCGCGTCATTCCACAAGCGCAAGAATTGGAAGGGATCCTCCTGTAGCGTGGGAACTTTCTCCAGGCGACCTCGCAGGAAGCTGAAGAAGAAGGGCCGATCGTCGGTCGGCGTGTCGATCCGATAGGGATACGCCGCCGAAAACGCCACTGGATCCTCGGCTCGTAGGACGTCGACGACATCGGGGTGCCCGACCCATCTCCCGGGCCCGTACAGAACGCTGACGCCGTAGTCTTCGATCAGCCGGTCTACGACGGCGAGTTCCGTCTCCGTATATTTCGTCTTCTTGATCAGCACGGTACAGCTCATCCCGACCTTGAGGACGAGCACCCGATCGAGGATCGAATCCACACCTTCGGCTTCCCAGGCGGATCGCATCAGGTTCAGCGTGCGCAGGATCTCGACCGGATAGTCGGGAACGAAATAACGAGTGATGCTCAGAATGCCGTCGTTCGTGAGATGACGATAATATTGCTGGAACGCCTGGCGCGTGTAGAGATTGTTCTCGCTGAAGACGAAGCCCCCGGCCGCGTTCAGGGAGAACGTGTCGATCAGACTGAGTTGAATGATCCCGAATTTTCGATTGATCTGATGAAGCCGGCTTCTCGCCTCATCCAGGATGACTCTGACCTTCGGCTGGGTATAGGGTTGCCCCGAGTAGTCGGCATAATGTTCTTCGACCATGTGTCGCATCAGGGGATTGAGCTCGATACCGAGGACCGAACGCTGTTCGAAGGCGAGTGCGGCGAGGATGTCCCGCCCGCCGCCGGTGCCGATGATCAGGACGTTGGAATTCGGATTGAGATGATGAGCGGCGTAGAGCACGCTTTCACGTAGAAATTGAATCGATTCGATGTCGCCGTTGTAGTTCATCATCGGCGTCCAGGCGGCGCCGTCGATGTCGAGCATCATCGTAGCGGGATAGTCCTCGTCACTGTACGTGTCGCTGGGATTCTTCAGGGGCAAGACCTGCGCCGCGTTCTGATCGACATCGAAGGCGCTGATCCGCGAAAAGGCGTTCCAAGCTTCGTAATCCGCGTAGGCAAAGTCCCAGTTCTTGACATGACGCATGGTCAACATCTCGGTCGTTGCTCCGGCGAGCACGAGACCGGCCACGGCCGTCACCGTGAGCCAATCCGCGCGGCCGACCGATGCGCCCGAGGCGCGTGCGATCGCGAACGACACCACCGTCGCGAGAGCGGCCGCAACCAGCGCAACCTGTGGCGCCGGCAGGACCTGCATCACCACGACGACAATCAGGCAGCCAGCGCTCGCACCGAATAGATCCGCCCAGTAGATGCTACCGATGTGGGCCGAGAAATGGGTCATCAGCAAGGCGATACAAATACCGCCAAAAAAGAAGGGGATGGCCAGAACCGTGTACGCGGCGCTCAGCGAGATGAAGCCGCTCGCGGAGAGCTCTTGCACGATCGGGATCTGCAAGAAGATCGCGACACTGATCGCCGCCGTTACCGAAAAGAGTCGCGTATACGTCACGACCTGTTCGTCGACTCGCTCGGGCGAAAAATGGTTCGGCAGCAGATAGACGACCAGACTACTCACGCCGAGGCCAAACATCGCGAGTGAAATCGCGACGAATGCGTAATGGCTATACAGGGCGACCGACAGAATCCGAGCGACCGAGATTTCCAGGACCAACAAGGCCAGGCTGACCAGAAAAATCGCGGCGTAATGCCTTCGGGAAGGGCTCATGAGTTTACGGTCCTCGATTCGGTCATGGTTCGGTCGCTTCGGCGGGCACGACTCTATCGCAGCGGTGCCAACGTGTGAAGGATTCGAATCGCTCGGGAGCGACCCTGTCGCGGGCGACTAGCCGCAGTACTGCCGTGCAGTTGCGCAATCAAGATCGGCGGCAGGCAACTTGCCGAATGCATCATGAAGGTTGAGCCACGCTATTGGATATATCCCAGGGCGCGAAGCTGAGCCTCGACCTCCGGAGGGAGCGGCACTTTCTCGATCTCGGCGTCGTCGGGGATCTCACCTGCGAGCGAGGTTCGAAGCGCTTCCATCGCCGATTGATATGCATCGAGACTCAACGACAATTCCAACGCCTCTTCGTTCGGGCCCATTCGGCAGAGATTCTTTTCCTCGGCCGGATCCTGCTCGAGCTCGAAACACTTGAACAGCGTCGCCCTCCCCTTTTCGTAGCGGATCACCTTGAAGTTCTCGCGTCGGATCGCGAAGGCAGGCGGCTGGAATTCGTCGGGAATCGCCCAGGCCGCACTGGTCCGTATGCGCGGCCCCGCAGTGGAATCCACCTCGACATTGAGCCCGCGAGCCACGTCCCCGAAATTCGTCCCGAGAGCGTGTTCGGGAATCGGAATTCCAGCCAGGTCGAGCAGCGTCGGCATCAAGTCGATGTGGTGGAGGGGTCGCTGGCTGCGCAACCCCTTCGCGATCGTCGGTCCGATCATGATGAGAGGAACACTCAGCACTTCTTCGTAGGGCAGATTTCCATGTCCCCGCTCACCATGCTCCCAGAACTCATCCCCATGATCCGAAAGCAGGACGAGAATCGTATTCTTCGCCAATCCTCGATTCTCGAGCTGCGTCCACAGCTTGGCCAGCTGATCATCGACGTAGCGAATTTCCTGATCGTACCTGGCCTTGTCCAGCGCCTCCTCTGACAGTTCCACATCGTCGTCGATGAAATACTCCAAGTACTCGAGCGGAGGTGAGAGCGGATGATGAACTTGAAACGTGTGAAGGAAGAGAAAGAAGGGACGATCGCGACGCCGCGAGAGCCAATCCCAGCCCTGACCGAAAACTCGCTCGACCTGACCCCCTGGAAAGAGAAAGTGGATATTCGGGTTCTCCCTCCAGCGATCGAAGCCAATATTGAATCCGAGGCGCTGAATCATGGGGCCACCCTCGGTAAACGCTGCCGTGTCATAGCCACTCTCTCGAAATGCCTCGGCCAGAGGCATCACGGGAACGGCGAGTTTCCTGTCGAAGTCCGTGACACCGTGAACGAGCGCCGGCAGCGATGTAAACAAACTCATGTGAGAGACTTCGGTCGTCGCGGCTTCCGATATGAAGTTCTCGAATACGGCGCCGTTGGCCGCAAGATGCTGATCGATGAATGGACTGGTCTCTCGTTCGTAGCCATATGCGCTCAGTGAATCGCGCCGAAGCGTGTCGATCGAGAGCAAGATCACATTCGGTCGCCCCATTGCCTCGGGCACGGTCACGACGCTTGGGTTCGCCCAGACCGGGAGACTCATCGCCTCTGGCCGGATGGGGGTCGCGTCGAATTTCAAGGACCGAACCTCGCCCCAGACAGCGGATAGCGAAACGCTTCGGTCCTGCCATCCAGATCGATCTTTCAGCTCGGGATCGTAAACCTCGGAAAAGATCGGCACACAACCGTCTTCTTCGCAGGCGGAGAGATCGAACCGAACGGGGCCTTGAAGGAGAGCCGCTTCCAGGACTCCAAAAGCGAATTCGATCCTCGATCCCTGCGGAATCAGATGTGGGACAGATTGGTAGCTTGTCCCCCCGATCGGTGGCGCTTGATAGGCGTCTGCCCAGAGATGAACGGTCGTGCCTTCGGCAACGCCTTCGAGATCGAGCTCGAGATCGAGCATCCGGTCGTCGCCCAGCTCTTCGATCGGACGGAGTACGGGTGGAAGAGTCTGCCAGTCCCTTGTACCAAAAATGAAAACCCGCAGGTTGACCAGAAGATTCTCCGCTTCTGGAAAGAGCCCGGCCACCGACCGCCGGTAATGAGCCACGTCGGGCTCCGTCATCGCGACACCGATTCGCGTCGCTAGCGTTTGACGGGCATGCGTCGCCAGGACAGGTCGTGTGTCGTGATCAATCGTTGCGGTCGGGAGAGTCGAGGCGCCCCTGAGGCGCTTCGCAGGGGAATCGGGGGCGAGCACAAGCAGACTATCCGGAAGCGAAACTGCGCCTTCGCGATCCGAGGGATCGACGAGCCGACCGAACGGAGTCGGCGCATCACAGGCCAACCCGGTCGACAGCGATGCGACCACGATCAGGTTGAGCAGTACATTCGAACGCATGATGGATCAATCTCGATGAGGTGAATGGCCAGGGCACGACAGTGTGCGCAGGCCCGATTCCCCCTCCCTACGCCGCGTGCGACGATAGCGGTTTTCGGCCCAGTTGTATGAAGCGCCCGTGTTCCCGCTCGCAGGGCAAGACGTATGCAGGCAAGTCGTACGCTCGATTTTGATAAGCCCTAGGCGGTCTTGTAGTCTCTGATTCGCCTATCCGTTTTCCAATTTTCCAAAGCCAGGCATCTAGCATCGCCGCGGAGGGTCCTTCCCTTGTTCCGAGTCCTGAAGTCAGTCGCCACAGTTGTTCTCTATACCGCCATGTTGATTGCGATTCTCGCTCTCTGGAACAATGACGCTCCGCAGTTCATCTATGTCGCCTTCTAGTGCCATCGCTTCATACGGGAAAACACTGCGGCTTCGACGCTTGCGGCTGCGACTTCTACAGTTCCTTCTCGTCGCTCTCGTTTTTGCGGGAGATGCCTCGAGCGCCTGGTCCGAGGTCTGTCTCCCTCCGCTGTCCGGCTCTCGGCCTCGACTTCAAAATGTGGACAAGACCGGCGTTTTGTGGCTGAACCTTCTATTCCGCCAGCACGAAGTTTGCTGGCGGGAACCTCGTGTTCCGGACGAGAAGCGAATCTTCGTGATCGGCAACAGCTCCATCTTTGGCTTCCCCTGGCCATACGAGCGGAGCGCGGTCGGCTTCGTCAATCAGAAATTCGAGAGCCAGCGAGTTCCCGCTCATCTCTTCAATCTTGGATTCGTCTTCACCTACCAGACGAAAGAGGCGATGATCCTGTCCGAGTCTCTGGCCTATCGACCCGACTTCATCGTCTATGGGGTGACCTTCGATGATTTCGCGCATCTCGCCCCCTACCCCTATCCACCCTTGGCCACTTTCTTCGATTCGAATAGCCGGTTGGTCACCCAACTCGCAGCGGACCCGCCGCCGACTTTCGAAGAACCCTTTCGCCTTTATCGCGATGCACAGGCTGCGAGCGTCAGACCGTGGGCTTCGTGGATTGAATTTCGAGAGGTGGGAACGTTCGTCCGCCTGGCTGTGGAACAGACCGCCAAGCTACTTCGCCAGAAGATGTTCCCCGAGTTCGAGGAAAAGATACCCAGGACGCATCGGACGGGATCTCGCTATAGCTGCCGAAAGACCCTGCGATCCTTCGAGGGCAAATATGTGAATTGGAAGGACTGGAACATGCTTCGGTACCTGGCGCAGCTTCGCGCCGAGACAGGAGTCGAAGTCCTCGTCGTCAACTGGCCGGTTGTTCACGAGCCGCGCGGCGACTGTTACAACGTTCGCTATCCGACCGATGACTTTCTGGATTACGTCGACTGGCTGGAGAACGAGGCCAGCGAACTCGGATTGGAATACATGGATCTCCACGATCATCTCACTCGACGAGATTTCCTCGACTCCGTTCATCCGACCCTCAGCGGCCAGAGAAAGACCGCCGCCAAATTGGCGCCGAGGATCCGCTCTCTTCTCGATCGGGGCAGCCAGTGATGGTCGAATCCTCGAGACACCTTCATCGAAGCGACCTCGCATGATCTTCCTCGATAATTGGTTCTGGATCTTTGCAGTGATTGCCGTGCCGGGATTCTGGCTCTGCCCAAAACCCGCGAAACTCTATTGGCTGCTCGCCGCGAGTGGAATCTTCCATTTTCATTTCGCCGGACCGGCGGGAATGGCCCCGATCCTGCTGCTCGCATTGGTCACCTATATCACTGGAATCGCCATTGCTGGTGGCCGGGAGCGCAGACTCTTCATCGCGACTTGTGTGCTGGTCGTGGGTTCGTTGCTCTTCTACAAATATTCGAACTTCATGATCGCTTCCTTCGGCCTGATGGCATCGATGTTTGGATTCGGCTCGCTGCCCGATGGGCTTGCGGCCTGGCAGGCGCCGATTGCACCCCTGGCGATCTCTTTTTTCACCTTCGAGTTCGTGCACTATCTCTACGAGGTTCGAGTTCACGGTCGCGAGCCGATCCGAAACCCGTTCCATTTTGGCGTCTTCGCGATCTTCTTCCCGTCCCTCGCATCGGGACCGATCAAGCGCTTCCCCGATTTCGTTCCCCAGTTGGAGCGACTCGAGAATCCGAGCGTCGACAAGGCGATGGCGGGGGCCCGACGCGTCCTTCGCGGCATGTTCAAGAAGGTCTGCATCGCCGATCTGCTGGTGGAATTCATCATCGTCTTCGAAGACGTCCCCGAATACACTTTTCCAATCGTGATCTCATTGGCCGTGCTTCAGGGATTTCGGATCTACTACGACTTCGCCGGCTATTCCGACATGGCCATCGGCCTGGCGCAAATGTTGAACTTGACGATTCCGGAGAATTTCGATCGTCCCTATTTCTCGACCAGCCTGCAGGACTTCTGGCGCCGCTGGCACATGAGCCTCAGCTCGTGGATTCGCGACTACGTCTACATCCCACTCGGCGGAAATCGCAACCACCGCGCCGTGAATCTGATGACGGCGATGTTCCTCTGCGGCCTGTGGCATGGCGCGGCTTGGAATTTCGCAATCTGGGGCCTCTATCACGGCCTCGGACTCGGAGTCGAGAACGTCGTCAAGAGCTGGCGGCCCGCGTGGTTCGAGGACACGCGCGGTTGGACGGCCGTACGCTGGTTCAGCTGTTATGGCTTCGTGACCTACGGCTGGCTCTTGTTCTTCTATCCGGCCAGTACGGTCTGGCGCATGACGATCCAGCCATTCCTTGCTTTGGTCGGCCCCTGATCGACGCCCCCTGGCTCGACGTTATTCCGCCAGATAGCCCAGGCTCTTCAGCTTCCGTTCCTGCTCGGGCGACAACTCGAAACTCTCTGCCTCACCCTTGCGCGTGGACATGACCTCGAGCAGCGCAGTCAGCCTTGCGACGACGTCCGGGTGACGCGCCGATAGGTCGCGCGCCTCCCTCGCCAAGGCCGGTCCTCGCTGACGAACGTTGAAGAGGCTCGAGAATTTTCTCTTCCGACATTCCTCTTCTGACAATTCAGACGAACCCTTTCGACCCTTGGGATCCAATCCCAACATGGTCCACTCGATCTCGCCGCCACCAATCGTGCAAGGTCCCATTAATTCGCCCGTCACGAATTTCCAATTGCCTTCACGAATGGCTTGATAGTGAACCGCGCCAAAATAATGCTCCCCCGCGTCGTCATCCATCAGTGTCGGCATCACGACATGAAGATCCATGAATGCGCGGCGCTCGGTCATTTCGTCATTGCCATCGAGCAGATCGCGAACGGACAACCCGGCGAGACGTTTCGGCACGGCGATCTCGGCATAGTCAAGGAACGTAGGCAGGATATCTACGCTCCGGACGATCGCGGGAATCCGCATGCCCGGGTCCACGCTCTGTGGGTGTCGAACGATCAGCGGGATCCGGACCTCCGGCTCGAGCAGATCGCGCCCATGGCCAATCGCGCCGCGTTCGCCCAGCGTCTGCCCATGATCGGAACTCAAGACAACGAGTGTGTTCTTGCGCAACCCGAGCTCGTCGAGGCCGGCGAGCAGACGACCGATCTCAATATCCGTTGCTGCGAGCTCCCGATCGTAGTCTGCGACGATTCGAACTCGGTTGTCCGCCAGATCCTTGCCGAACATCAGTCGCTCGTGCGGACCAAAATAGTGGGCCCACAAGAAGAATGGCTGACCCTTGTGCTCGGCGAGCCACTCGAGCGAGCTGTCCGTTACGTCGGCGTCCCTCTTGTAGGCGTCGTTGTAGACCTTCTCCTCGGCAAGTTTTGCATACGCCCACAGGTCCTCGGTGACCTTGAGCTCGATCTTCCGATCTGCCGGTTGATCCGGGTGGACGATCGCCGGCAAGCTGAAATCATCGTCATAGAAATCGAATCCCTGGTCGAGGCCATAGGCCGAATCGAGGGAGAAGATCCCGATCACGGCACCCGTCTTGTATCCGTGATCGCGAAATATCTCGGCCATCGTTTCCTGGCTCTCCGGTAGCTTCAACCAGGGTGCCTGCAGTCCGTGTTCGGTGCTGAAGAGCCCGGTCATGACCGAAGTCATCGATGCGGTCGTCCAGGGAACGTCGCAATAGGCGTTCTCGAAGAGCGCGCCTTCTGCGGCGAGTTGATCGATCGCCGGCGTACGAGCCTTCGCATAACCGTACGCGCCCACGCGGTCGGAGCGCAGCGTATCCACTGTGATGAATACGATCGAAAAATCTTGTGACTTGGTCTCGCTACGCGAGCATCCCGATAGGACGGCCGCGATCGCGACGAGGAGAGAAATGACAACAATGATCAGGCGCAAGAATTCGCCCTCCGAAGCTCAACACTCATTGACACGGCACGCCATCAAAGAAAACCAGTCGATCGCAATCGACTCGCGCAGCCCTCGGAAGATTCGCTAATTGGCGGCCGCCATGCATCTTCGACGCTGAAAGTCCGGTAGGAGTTCCGCAGAAATTTTCCGAATACGCTGACGGCGATGAATCCCCGCCGTGTGCATGTCGCCGGTACCGGTCTCGTTCGGGAAGGTACGGTGACTGTCCGGAGCGATCCCCTCGGCCTTTTCGAATGCGCTCCGAGCCAGATCACATTTGCCCAGAACGGCCTCGGCCACCCCTTTCATCGCCAGTGCCTCGCGAAACCCGGGGTCCACCTCCCAGGCGTCCTGGAATTGATCGCGCGCGTTCTGGACGAATTCGATCCGTTTCTCGTTCCCTTCCGCCAGCGTCCGCGAGTGGATGAGCTGCAGGATTCCGAGATTATAGTGGGCTTCGGGAATCGAGCGGCGCCGCAACACCGCATTCACCGCGGCCCGAAGAGCTCGCCGCGGATTGCCGGATCGATGGTATGAGACCGCGAGAAGATTGCTGTATTCGGCCTGCGTAGCATTGTCGAACTTCATTCGATCGGCCGGCAATCCGAATGATTGGGTCGGCTGGAGACGAACGGCCTTTCTCAAGTGCCGGACCGCCTTCCGCGGGTTTCCGACTTCGAGTGCCATCGCGGCCACATTTTCATGTCCGAGATGCCATTCTCCATCCGCGGATTCCTCGAACATCTCGAGCGCGCGCTCCTTGTAACCCCCCGCATATCGAATGATTCCATAGATGTTCAACCAGGTCGGATTGTCGAGGCCGTCGGTCAGATAGCCACGGCCGACGAAGACCCCAAGGCTGAAAACCGTCACACTCGCGACCGCCAGCACCGCACAGCAGGCAATGATTGCTTGCGCCGCGCGCGCGTTGGCCTTCGCGACGAAATCAAATCCATGGGCAAGATAAAAAGCAAAGATCACGGAAACCGGAGTCATATAAGTTGCTTTGACGGCCGCGTGCAATACGACCATCTTCGTGCCGTAGACGAATATCGTCATCATCGCTGTAAAAGTGATCAGCAGCGCGCCGTGAAGATCGTCCCATCCATCACGCCATAACTTTCGAATCGAAACACCCAGGCCTATCAAAACCAACACGGTCGGCACCAGCGCCAGCGTCAGAATCAGCTGACCCGAATGTTTGACGGTCGGACTGAGACGAATGACCGGAATGACCTGTCCACCGATCCCATCGAACCAGGCGTTGGTGAAGATGCCGGTCCAGACCGATTCGCGTAACGCACTCCTCTCCATGTAGGGTCCCAGCTTGCCGTAGATGGGAATCCCGCGAGGCCACTGTGGGCTGGTCACGATCAGGGGATCGAAGAGCAAGTACTCGGCGAGCGTGCGCTTGCCCTTGGTCTGGTAGTGCTCGACGCGCTGAACCATTTCAGTTTCGCGGCTCATCTGGATCGGGTTGCCATAGCGAACGACGTTGCGGACGTAGAACCAGCTGCAGACCGAAAGCATGACCAGGCCCACGACGAGGAGTAGCTTGAAGCCGGGCCAGTATTCGCGCCTCTGCAGGAAACTGAAGAACAGGGCTGCGAAACACCCGGAAACAATGGCGACCGCCGTGAACTTGACGAGCAAAGCCACCCCGAGCAGCAGACCCAAGACAACACCCCGGGACAAAACCGGTCGGTCGAGCACCCACATCAAGACCAGAAGAGAGGTTCCGCAGAAAACGGCGTTCAGACGCTCGTTGCCGAGGTAGCCGGCCGAGAACATCTGAAGAGGCAGGAATAACATGATCCCGATCGCCAGCAGATGGGCGATGCGGTTGTTGGGCAATGCTCTCTTGACGAACACATACGCGATGCCGGCCTGCGCGATTCCCAGAAAGGCGATGATCCCCGTACCGATCTTCAGCCGAGCGACGGGATCGATCCAGATCAGACCGTTCCAGAGCGACGCCATGAAGGCGTAGTAGACGGGAGGATGGAAGAACGACCAGCCCTCGGTCGCCCAGGGAATCGTACCGGTCGCTGCCAGATGCCAGATATAGGTGAAATGCCCGAAGCCATCCGGCGCGCGCAGACTCGGCAGCACGATCACATTGTTGACGTAGACGATTGCGGCGAGCGCGACCATGCCCCAGGCAATCGACTTGAAGGTCTTGGCGGAGAGTTCAGGCATCGGTGCGATTCATCATGGACGAGCCTCGGGCCGGACCAGGGTCGTGAACGGCCGATTTGAATCTCACTTCAGGAACTCCGAAATTGGACGCCTTGACGACTTCTCGGTCAGCGCGGCTCGACCCGAGTCTTGCACATACTGACGTGTTCAAATTCTCTGACTCTTCATCGGTGCCCCATCGAGGAGCCATGAGCCAAACAAAACTCGCCGATCGCGGCCAATCGGCCACACTCTACATCGGATTCATGGATTGCAATTGAACGATCTGTATCGGGTGGTGGACTCTCGCGCAGCTACGACCGGCTACGAGCAACGACCCGGAGCACGCCGCCATTGCCACTGAGCGGAGCGACCAGCGAGACCGCCGTGGCGAAGGCTCCAGCTGGAGCCAGCAAAGCCAGACTCAGGAGCGTATCTCGAAGGGGTCTCGATGTTGGATGGTCGATCAAGAGTTGGAAGAGATGATTGGGCGTCGTGCAGACTTTGTTGAGCAAGGTCTGCGTCAGGCTGAAGATGTCGTATTCGAGCGAGAACGTGCTCCAGCGTTCCGCCTCGAAGCCGGCATTCTCGAGCAGGGTATCGAGAGATCCACGATCGAAATGAAGCAGATGTCGTGGCACGTCGACATGAAACCAATCCGATCCGCCGAGCCGAGCCTGCCAGCTCGCGAAGTTGGGAACCTCGATGACGAAACGCCCGCCGGGCTTCAACATTCTCCGGACCGAGGCGAATGTCTCTCGCGGATCCGCCAGATGTTCGAGTACATGCCAGGCCGTAACCGTATTGATCGAATTCTCTTCGATCGATTCCATCTCCTCCGGAGAGACAACCTTGATTCCGAGCTGACCCAGTCGCTCCATCGCAGGGGCTTGCGGCTGTTCGACGCCGAGCGTCTTCCATCCGCGACGCCGACAAGCCAGCAGGAAATCACCGCCGCCGCAGCCGATGTCGAGAACGGGCAGGTCATCGTCGGCCTTCCCGATCTTTCGCGCCCGCAAATCCATGAAACGGTCCTTCAAGGCCGGATGGCGGTTTCCGTAGTAGAAGCTCGCGTAGTAGGCGTCGAGCTGCGCGCCACTTGGCCGGGGATTCACATAGGTCAGCCCACAGGCCGCGCATTCCACGAGCTCGAAGCGGTCTTCGCCGAGCGGATCCCGAGCTTCGAAGCGCGGTCGACTCTCATCGCTTTGACAGACCGGACACGAGGTGTTGGAGAGTGCCGAGATCATCATGAAGCGGTCGAAACGTCCAGGCGTGCGCCGTCGCTCTTGAAGATCCGATTGTCGATCCACCCCATCTTGTTGAGGCGATAGAGCACAGACGTCTTCAGTACACCGATGCCGTAGGTCGTGCTTCGCATCAGACTGATCGATGACGCCTCATCGAAGTATTTGGTGGGGCAGGAAATCTCACCCATGGAAAATCCGAAATACGTAATCTGCGCGAGCATCTGATTGTCGAAGACGAAATCGTCCGAATTCTCGTTGAGCGGAAGGGTCTCGAGCACTTCGCGGGAGAAGGCTCGGTATCCGGTGTGGTATTCCGAGAGCCGGTTGCCGAGCAGGATGTTCTCGAAGAGGGTCAAGAGTCGATTCGCGACGTATTTGTAGACCGGCATACCCCCGTCGATCGCGCTCTGACAAAGCACACGCGAGCCCAACATGACGTCGTATTGCCCGACGGCGATTGCGGCGGCCATCGCGACCAGCAGCTTGGGCGTATATTGGTAGTCGGGATGAAGCATCACGACGACGTCGGCCCCCGTTTTCAGGGCCTCCGTGTAGCAGGTCTTCTGATTTCCCCCGTAGCCCCGGTTCTCTACATGAACGACCGTTCTGCAGCCCAGCGAGCGCGCAATTTCGGCCGTTTTGTCGGAGCTCCGATCATCGACCAGAATGACTTCGTCGATATATTGTCGCGGAATTTCGGAGTAGGTTTGTCGCAGCGTCTGCTCGGCGTTGTAGGCCGGCATGACGACGACGATCTTTTTATCGAATAGCATGATGGTGTCAGTCCAGTGAACTCTTGGATACCAGGATAGATTCGAAGCCTACGACTTCCGGCGCCCGAGCAATTCCAGCACCCTGCTGATGAAGGCATCGCTGATGCCCAGTCGAGTTTTTATCCATGCATAGACTTCCAGCGCAATATTGTCGGCACCAATCATGAACTTCTTGACGGGCTTGTCGGTCGGCCGAGCATGATAAGCGGTCGCGTGAGCGGCCGAACTCGATGATTCGTCAACTGTGTAGTAGTAGAACTGCATGCTCTGCCTCGCCACGTCCTCGGGACATTTCAACGGGTCCGGAAAGCCATGCAGCGCGCCCGGTGTATTGAAGAGCACGGCCGAATTCAGAATCGATGGGTACGAGGCAACGGTCTCGCTCATATCCGGCGCCCAGAAATCGAGGTTGCCGCCCCACTCCTCCTGCCATCCGTCATTCAGATAGACGATCAGGTTGCATCGCCGTCGCCAATTGGGCCGACTGCGGTGCATCGTAAAATCGGTGTGGACATTGAGGAAGCCACCCTTCTGCGCCTGGTGAATTCCACCCCCCTCGATCGAGTCGTCGGCCAGCAGCCCTTCGATTCCTGTCAGCCTTCGCAGTAGCTCGACGAAACGCTTTGAATTCAGTTCGTCGACGACGCTGCCGATCAGCGGAGGCAAGCGATCCCTGATATGCAAGCCCGCCTTGTTCTCATTGACGTGCTTGTACTCGATCCAGGTCTGTTCGCTATGACGAGGAAACTCTCTCGACATCGCCAAGGCGACGTCATGCTCGAGAAAGTTCTCGAAATAATGGTGGTTGTAGGGCTGCTTGGCCTGGTAGCGCTCGGCCAGCGCGCTCTGCTGGGATTCGTATCGATCGTAGGGAAAGAGTTCGATCGTTTCGTTTGAATCGTAACTGACTGACGGGTCCGACATGGTTTCCTCTGCGTCTTCATTTTCTCATCGCGTTGGCTCTATCGGGAACGCGGCGTCCCAGGCGGAGAACTAAGGGACCTCAAAGAGAGTAGCTCATACGCCGGGTAACCCTCTATCTACTCGGTATGATGGTGCATCAATTTTAGATCGCTTCGGCATCCACGGGTTCCCGAGCACGCAGTCGTTGCCGCAACGACGCATTGCGAGACGACTCTCTCCCGTCCGTGAGTCGGGCAGGCCGATCGGCAACCTTGGCGTCGATCAGCGGCAACCAGCGTGCGGAAGCAAGCGACCTCGCGCTGTTGTCAATCGACGGGGCGACGAGCCAGCACGATCCAATGGCGATAGCCGCCCTTCCCGGGACGATGCGATTCGATCTCGAATCCCTGCGAACGAAGCCGCGATTCGAAACGCTGCGCCCTCGCCTCGGCCCAGACCGCCAGAACCCCACCGGGTGCGAGCGCGTTCCAAATGTGCTCGATCGCCTGCGATCCATAGAGCGGATCTCTGGTGGCGTCCGTTCGAGCGTGGGGACCCTCGAAGAGGTCGAGCACGATGGCGTCATAGCACTCGGCCGTTTGTGCGGCCTCGCGAATCCGATCCGCGACATCGCCCACGCGAAGGGACACTCTGGGATCCGAAAGGCAATCGCCGGAGAGCGCCGCCAGGGGACCGCGGCACCACTGCGCCACGACCTCGTGAAGTTCGGCGACCACGACTCGACTCTCGGCTTGCAGTGAATCGAGAATGGCGCGAAGCGTGAGCCCCATGCCGAGTCCACCGACCAATAGATTCGCGTCCTGCGCCAGGCCCCTACAGGTTTGAACGCCCAACTGCTCTTCGGACCGGCTCTCCCGGCTATTCATGAGCACACGCCCATCGATGCAGATCAAGAAATCATCGATGTCACGCTGGCGAAGCTCGAAGACGCCGTCCGCTGTTTCGCGTTGATCGAGGGTCTTCCAGGGCCGACTCAATGATGACGTCTCCTCGAATGCCGGGCCCATCTTGCCCCGCAGACTTCAGAGCGCACGAGTATGCACGATTTTCGCATCGATCCGGTTTCGGCTCCCACAAGGGCCTGGCTCGAATTGAATTTATGTAACCTTTATATTGCATGAATGACACCCCGCCGAGGCATCGATCGGCGGGGAACATCGGCGGAGAAGCCCTCGACATCGCCGCCGACAGCGTTGAAAATCGAGAAAGGCCGCGCAGGCCATGGAGCCAAGATGGGCTTGACGATCGGATCGCTCCATGGGAGACGAAGCATTCTCTGCGAGGCCGGTCCCGTGCGAGTCTGGCAGGAGTTCGAGCGCTTCGACCGAATCTCCGGCTGGCTCAATCTCGGCCATACGCTTCACCCCTTCGAGCCACGGCCTGGGGGAAGGTGAGAATGAGCGTCGAGATCGATGGCGAGCAGCGCTACTACGGCGGTTCCATCCTGGTCTTCGAGCCCGAACGTGAGATTTCGTTCGACAGCCAAGGGGACGGACCGAGGGCCTGGGCCGTGCCGACCTTCTGGACGATTCGCCTAACACCCCACTACGACGCGACGATGGTCGAGATTTTTCATCACGGCATCGAACGGCTGGGCGCCGTCGCCGCGGACAATCTGGAAGGTTTTGAAAGCGGCTGGGACATCAGACATTTGAAGGCGCTGCGCGGCATTGTCCAGTCGTAGAAACGCTTTCGTCGCCATCGCCGATCCGACTCGCCGCGAGATTCTCGTCCTACTCCGCGATCAGGGACCTCTGCTCGCGGGAGAGATCGCGATGAACTTTGGAGATGCCTCGCGGCCCGGCATCTCTCGCCATCTGCGAGTCTTGAAGGAATGCGGCGTCGTTTCGGCAGAACGTTCGGGGAAAACCCAGAACTATTCCCTCTGTCCAGCACCGCTCGTTGAAATTCGCGACGAGTGGCTCGGCGGATTTTCGGATCATGCCGTCGAGAATTTGTCGCGCCTGCGCCGGCGTGCGGAATCTGGCAAGCGATCGAAGCACGTGCCGGCTCGGAGGAAGAACGAGTAGATCCAGAAACAGCGTTCCCGTCGATCCGAATGGCTTTCGAGAATAATCCGTAAGTGCTATTTTTGCTTACGGGTTTATTTTTAAAAAATTCGAATTGACATTAGAACGGATCAAATTCAGAGTAGAAGAGTTAATAGTTGAAGAGTAGAAGAGCCGCTCATTGAGAGCGGACGACGAAGGGGCGCCCATGCTTGAGAAGATCCATTCCCTAGTTCTCGACTCGAATGCAACCGAGTCTCTTGATCCTCCGAATGATCCCAGTTCGACGTCACCTCTGATTCTACTCCTTGCGATTCTCACCCTCACCATCTGGGGAGCGACTCCCGCGTCGTCTCAGGTCGACACTTCCTCATCCTCATCGACCGACGTAGCCGATCCCGCGGACCAAGTGGTCGAAGAAGTCGAAGAAGTCGACCCGGAACAATTCGAGGGCGTCGAAGAGATGATGGTCGAGGCCCGGCGACGCAGCGAGAACCTTCAGAAGATCGGCGAGTCGGTCAGTTCGTTCTCGGGTACCGACATCATTGACTCGGGACTCACCAACTTCAACGACCTTCAATACCAGGTTCCGAGTCTCTTCTCCGGCGGCGGCTTGACCCGGATCACGCTTCGCGGCGTGGGAAGCGAAATCGTCGGACCCGGCGTCGACCCGGGTTTCTCGGTCCACGTGAACGGCGTTTTCTCCGCGCGCGAGGGAACCGCCCTGATCAACTTCTTCGACATCGAGCGCGTCGATGTCTTGCGCGGACCGCAGGGAACACTCTGGGGCCGGAACTCGACCGGCGGCGCGATCAACATCGTCACCAAGAAAGCCGACTTCGAGTTCGACGCGGAAGCCACCGCGCAGTACGAGTGGTTCCGATCGGACGCGGACGGCTTTCTCGTTACCGGTGTGATCAATATGCCGATCGTCGAAGATGAACTGGCGCTCCGTGTTGCGCTCCTCACGACGATGGACGACGGCCAGTTCGAAAACCAGACCGGTAACCACAGCCAGCGCATCCAGGACGCCGCGGCGACAGCGCTCCGAGCGAGTCTCCGCTGGCAACCGCACGAGGATTTTACGATCGACCTCGTCGCCAGCTGGCTGCGTTCGACCGGTGCAGGCGGCGCACGGAAGCTCGATGGGGAGTTCGTGGCCCCGTCCGGGCCAGGCTATGAACCCTTCGAGTCGATCGCCGCCGGGACCGGCATCGACTACGCCGGCGCGGACCCGAATCCGAGCAGCGTCTACAAAGGATCGGCCAATGAACCCCAGCGTTCCGACGCCACGGTCTGGACGGCAACACTGCTGATGGAATGGGAAGCCGAAGACTTCAACATCGATTCGATCACCGGCTACCAGAGCACCGACTTCTTCCTTCATCGCGATCAGGATCTCTCGAGCCTGCCAATCTCGACCCTGGACTTGACGGACGAGTCACGCCAGATCTCCCAAGAACTCATCTTCACCTCCACCTGGGATTTTCCAGTAGAGCTCACAGCCGGCGGAATCTATCAATACGACTGGACGCCACGAACGCAGGTCGACATATTCGATGAGCAGGCTTCGGCAGACTCGCTGCCCCTGTTTCTCTTTACTGCTCTACCGATCACACCCGGGTCGTTTCCCTTTGGACTCACCCTTGTCGATACGTGCCCGATTCCCGTGGCCCTGAGCGTATACGCGCCGAGCTGCCCGGCGGACAAGCAAGTCAACGACCCCTACGATGTCTTTACCATTGCACTCGTCGAGGTCAAGAATCATGTCTTCGGCTTCTACGCAAACGCGAGTTATGAGATCATCGAAGACCTGACGCTCAGTGTCGGCGGTCGTTACAGCTACACGCACCGCAATTGGAAAGACGACACCGTCGCCCAGACCTATGTCGCGGGCAGCCCAGACATCGGGGTTCAAATCTTGCAACTCGGCGTCAACCAGAGTGAAACCTGGCAGACCGGAACCTGGAAGGTCGGCGTCGAATGGGAAGCCACCGACAACAATCTCTTCTGGGTCTCGGTCGGAACGGGAGCTCGAGCCGGCGGATTCAACTTTGCCCAGGAGACTTCATTCGACCAGGAAGAGATCCTCGCCATCGAGGCCGGCATCAAGAACAGCTTCTTCGAGAATTTTCTCACGTTCAACATCACAGGTTTCTGGTACGACTGGACGGATCCCCAGATCGGGGCGACCGAGGGCGGACTCCCCATTGTGACGAACGTCCCCTCGGCCATTTCGTATGGGCTCGAGTTCGAGTTTCGCGCCATACCCGCTCCGAACCTCATCTTGAACGGCAGCTTCGGGTGGCTCGAAACCGAATATGGTCCGAATTTCTCCACTACGGACAGCACAATCGCGAACTTCGAGCTTTCCCTCGCCCAGCAAGCCTTAGACGTCGATCATAGTGGCGGTCCCTTGCCGCGCAGCCCGCGATTCACGGCTTCCTTCGGAGTCATGTACATCATCCCCGCCGGCCGATGGGGAAGCTTCGCTCCGCGCGTCGATTATTACTATCGCCACGACATTCAGTTCCGACAATTCGACAACTCGAACGATGTCGCCCCGGCCTACTCGAGAGTCGACGCCCGCATCTTCTGGTATTCGGAGTCCGAGCAGTTCTGGATGGAGGTCTTTGGCCGAAATCTCGGAGACGTACAGGTCAAGACGAACCTGGAACTCATCGGCGGGATCAATCGTGCCTTCACCTACGATAATCCGCGTAGCGGCGGAATGCGCTTCGGATATAACTTCTAGCTGCGAGTTCGTTACACGGACCGTCGACAGCATGAATCGGCTCACCACAGAACCTGCGTAGCGCCTAAGAGATGATGACTCCATGTGGCGTGACGGCGAGCTACCCGTCGCCGCCAGCGTATGGTCGCTCAAACACGCCCACAGGGAGGGGATCGTCACGGCCGAACTCGATCGCGAGGTGCGGGTCGCGGTTCAGCAACTCCTGGCAGCCTGATCGCAGGGCACTTCAGCGGGTTCTATCCGTGACTCGGGCGACCACACCACCGGGCGATCTACCCCCGCGCACCCGATCGCTCATCTGGGATACCGTTGTTCTTGATTTCAGACGATCGAGCTTCGCTTCAAGGATAGGCCTCGCATGTCAAACGCCGAAGACGGGACAGAAGAGAGCCCTCGTTCCAGCGCGCCGCGCGGCGCTCTGGCGCGCTTCGCGGCGGCCATGCGCAATGGAATGGAGATCGCCCGATTCGGCGGCATCTCGGAGCGCGAACCTTCGCCCTTCGAATTCGCGAGCGAGGGCGAACACCATCGCCTTCGACACTATTTCTTCGAGGCGGACCGGGCGCGTGAAGAGCGACCGCCCGTGCTGCTCGTTCCGCCGCTGATGATGACCGCGGATGTCTGGGACGTGGCGCCAAATGCCAGCGCCGTTCGCTCGCTGCATGAGGGCGGTGCGGATCCCTGGGTCGTCGACTTCGGCTCTCCGGACAAGGAAGAAGGCGGGCTCGATAGAACGCTCACGGATCATGTCCTCGCAGTTTCCGAAGCCATCGACGCGGTTCACAAGGCAACGGGGCGCGAAGTCCATCTCATGGGTTATTCCCAGGGCGGAATGTTCGCCTATCAGGCGGCCGCCTATCGAAGATCGGATCGCATCGCGTCGCTCGTCACCTTCGGCAGCGGCGTCGACCTTCATCAGGGTATCCCCCTGAACCTGCCGACCGAACTCGTCATCGAATCGATCGAGCGCTTCGGGAAACTCCAAGAGGCGCTGATGCCGGCGGGTATTCCCTCGTGGGCGACGCGCATCGGATTCCAGCTGATGGATCCAATCAAGACCGTCCAGCAGCGCATCGACTTCGCGCGCCGCCTCTACGACCGCGAGGCGCTGCAAAAACGGGAAGGCATGCGTCGCTTCATGGGCGGCGAGGGCTGGACCGCCTTCCCGGGACCGGCACTCGCCGACCTGCTGAAACAACTCGTTGCTCAAAACCGGCTGCTCAAGGGCGGGCTCGTCATCAACGAACAGACCGTCACGCTGGCCGACATCCGCTGTCCGATTCTCGTCTTCGTCGGCAGCTCCGATTCGATCGCGCCGCCGCCCACGGTGCGCGCCATCTACGCCGCCGCCCCCTACGCCGAGTGCTATCAGATCAAGGTGCCGGCGGGACATTTCGGGCTCGTCGTCGGGTCCCGGGCGAATGAAGTGACCTGGCCGTCGGTCCTCGAGTGGTTGGAATGGACCGCGGACCAGAAAAATCTCCCGGAGGCGGCGTCACGTCTCCACGAGCGGCCCAGCGATTCTGTCGGGAGCGCGCCGGGTGATGATCTTCGCGCGGCGGCCGGGCTCGCCTGGGATCTCAGCGTCAATCTGGTCGGCGGCGCACTGCAGGGACTCAGCGACCGGGTCGGCATTCTCGGCCGACTGGCCCAGAACGTTGCGCCACAGCTACCGCGCCTCAATCGACTGGCCGAGATCCGCAGCGGGACGCGCGTCAGTCCCGGGTTGTCGCTCCGCGAACGTGCCCGGGAAGCGCCCGAGGACACTTTCTTCCTCTTCGAAGGCCGCGCACACAGCTTTCAGGCCGCGGACGTTCGCATCGACAACATCGTGCGGGGGTTGATCGCCTGCGGCGTCCGACATGGACAGCATGTCGGACTCTTGATGGAAACGCGTCCGAGCGCGGTCGCGGCGGCGGTGGCGCTGTCGAGACTCGGCGCTGTCGCGGTTCTACTTCGACCGGACATTTCTCTCGAACGACAACTCGACGTCGCACCCCTCGAGCATCTTGTTTGCGACCCGGAGCGCGCCGAGGCGATCTCGAAGCCGCTCGATTTCGAGATCCTGGTGCTCGGCGGCGGCGGCGAAGAGCGGACGCTGGCAGCCGGCCTCGTCGACATGGAAGCGATCGATCCGGATCTCGTCGAATTGCCGGAGTGGTATTCGCCGAATCCCGGCCTCGCCGGCGAGCTGGCCCTGATCCTGATCACGGGCGATGGCGACCAGCTCGGCACGAGCCGGGTCAGCAATCGGCGCTGGGCCACGTCGGCGTACGGGACGGCATCCGGCTGCGCACTCACCTCCCGCGACACCGTCTATTGTCGCTCCCCCGCCCATCACGCCACGGGAATTCTCGTCTGCGTGGGTGGCGCCCTGGTCAGTGGCGCGCGACTCGCGATGGCCTCGGAGTTCACCTCGACGATCGATCCCGAGCTCTTCTGGCGAGACGTTCGCCGCTACGGCGTGAACGTCGTGTTCTATACCGGCTCGCTCCTGCGAGTGCTGGTCAATTCGCCGGTGTCGCGTCAGGAACGACACCACTCGATCCGGCTCTTCGCAGGCAGTGGCCTGCCAAAGGGACTCTGGCAGCGGCTGATGCAACGCTTTGCGCCCGCGACCGTCGTCGAGTTCTTCGCATCCACCGAAGGCAATGCTGTCCTCGTCAATCTAACCGGCGAAAAGATTGGCTCGCTGGGTCGACCGCTCCCCGGCGGTGGCGAACTCGGCGTGGCCGCCTGGAACCTCGAAGAGGGTAAACTGATCGAACATGAATCGGGCTTCGCGGGCGAATGCCGACCGGGCGAAATCGGCCTCTTGGTCGAACGGGTCGATCGCGAACGCGGGGAACTCGAGGGCCGGCCGATTCGCGGCGTCTTCGAGGCCGGCGACGCCTGGCTGAACACGCGGGACCTCGTACGGGTCGACCCCGAAGGCGACTATTGGCTGGTCGATCACGTCGACGATGTCATCCACTCCGCGAAGGGCGCGGTCACGACGGTCGCGGTCGAAGGAACCTTGACGTCGGAAATCGACGCGATCGATCTCGCTGCGGTTTATGGTTTGAAAGTGCCCGGAACCCGTTTCGAGATTCCGGCCGCCGCCATCACGCTCAGGCCTAACTCGACGCTCAATCCAGACGCCCTCTATCGGCTGGCCCGAAGACGACTGCGGGACGTCGAACGCCCGGTCGTCATTCGCGTGATGGCCGAGCTGCCGCAAACGGCCGGTCATCGAATCCACAAGCGGACGCTCCGACAAGAGGGGCTCGCCTTTGCCGAGTCCGAGCTTCAAACCCTATGGCTCGACCCGGACAACGACTGCTATTCACCGCTCTCGGCCGAGCACACGAACGAATTGATCGATCATCTAGCCGCCATCGAATCGAATTACGAAGATCGGTGAGCCCGGAGAAACATCCATGATTCCTCGCATCCTCGCCGGATTGATCGGCGGGCTCTTCCTGCTTCAGACGATGGGCTGGTTGGTCGACCCGACCGCGGCCGCCAAGCAGCTCAACATGACTTTGCTCGAAGGATTGGGGCGCAGCACCCAGATCGGTGACTTCTCGAGTTTCTTCTTCGCCCTCGGATCGATGGCTCTGCTCGGCGCGATTCGCTCGAACGGGACCTGGCTTCGCGGCGCGGCTTTGCTCCTGGGCGGCGCCGCGGTCTTCCGAACCCTCGCCTGGGCCCTTCACGGCGCGACTTTCGCGACCGAGTTCATCGCCATCGAAGCGCTGACTGCGATCGTGCTTCTCTTCATTGCCGCTCGCTTCGACTCGCAGGGTGGAAGCTCGACGGCGAGCGCGACGAACTAACATTCGTCAACGTGACACTATCGATCCGTACGCGCGCCCATGATATTCACGCGCTTCTCGAAGGCGCCCGGCTTTCGTAGGCTTTGCGCTCGAGATCCGCAGTCGCCAGCGACGTCTCATAGCGAGTCTCGGGGTCTTCGGCCCCGGCGATTCCGTCGACTTCTCGAGCTTTCCCGGCGGCGGCGTCTCGGAATTCAACGTCTCGGGACTTCTGCCCGGCGCCGATCTGAGCAGCGCCGCAGCCTTCCCGCTTCAGCTGGCCTTCGATTCGGCAGACTCGGACTTCACCATGACCTCGGCGGCCCCGGGGTCTGTTCCCGCCCTCGCATGGCCGCTGGTCGGATTGCTGATGGCCGGACTGGACCGTGATCGGAGTGAGAAAATCGTCGAACGGAGCGCCCGTGGAGCGCGCTCCGCCGATGTGCGAAATCCTCGAAGGGTTATTCTAGAACGACGCCCTTGGAGGAATTGTGAGCGAAGTCGACAGTCCAAAGATCGAACCCCATTGGGACGCCACCAAACTCAGCCAGACCGAGATGTGGACCCAGAAGCGGCGCCTGGCCAGCGCCATGCGTCTGGTCATCGAACGGCTCGTTCCCAGTAACGCCCCGGTCGATGAACTTCGCCGCGCCGCCGAAGCGCTCGAGGGATACGCCGAAGCGCTTCGAAGTCATCCCCGCTTGAAGGACGCCCGGCTCTTTGGCGAGTCCGCCAACGCCGGCGACGTCGGCGCCTTCTTCGACCAGAGTCCGCTCATCGGCCTCGCGAATCCCCTGGCGCCGCCGATCACCATCGGGCGCAAGGACGATCGTCATGCGCATGCGACCGCCGTCTTCGGCTCGGCCTACGAGGGTCCGCCGGGCTCCGTCCATGGCGGCTTCATCGCCGCGGCCTTCGACGAGGTCCTCGGCTTCGTTCAATCCCTGTCCGGCAATCCAGGCATGACGGGAACCCTGACCGTGATCTACCGAAGTCCGACGCCGCTCCACACACCGCTGCTCTTCGAAGCGAAGTTCGATCGGGTTGAAGGTCGGAAGATCTTCACCAGCGCGCGCCTCGAAGCGAACGGAAAACTCTGCGCCGAAGCCGAGGGCATCTTCATCTCCTTCCGAAAAGAACAGATGGAGATGCTCGAAAAGGCGCGGTCCGATCTCGAGGCGAAGCGAGACACGGCGAGCGCACATGAAATGAGCGAGGACTGACCCTTTTGTGGCAGCCCCGGTGCGCTACATCTGAGCCCCTTCTACCGGGCCCGCAGAGGGGCGCGGTCTGGCCGACGCGCGCAACCGGGATTGAATGAAACATGGATGAACTCACTCGACAGATCTGCGCGACCTACGCGGCCCACCTGGCGTTAGGCCACGAAATCGAAGAACGTGACGGCGCACGCTTCGTGCGCTTCGTGCGAACTCCAATGGTCTGGGACGCAAATTACATCCAGCCATTCGAAATCGCTGATTTCGATCAGGCTCGCCGCCTACTCGGCCTCGTCGAGGATTGGCTCGAAGCGTTCTCGCATCGACGAGTCTTCGCTGATCCGAGTACTCCAGAAGTCTTCCTGGCCCTACTGGCCGCCGAGGACTATCAGGCCAGCCCGACTCTTCAACTCGTACTCGAAGGCGAGCTTGCGGGCGACCGCCCCGCTCCTCGCGAGATTCGTCCGATTCAAGCGCAGAGCGATTGGGAATCGCTCGCCACGCTGAAGAGGGTTCGAGACGTCGAGGACTGCGAGCGAACGGGGCGGGAGATCTGGGACGCCTCGGTCACACAGCAGATGGTCGAAGTCGTTCGCGTGAAGGCCCCTGACGTACAGTTCTTCATCGCTCGCGAGGACGAACGGGATGTCGCGTATTTCTCGTCCTATCCCGGAAAAGACGGAGTCGGGATGGTGGAAGATCTATTCACGCTGCCCGAAGCGCGAGGGCGCGGCATCGCGCGCGCGTTGATTCATCATTGTGTCGAGGACGCGCGCCGCCGCGGCGCCAAGGCAGTGCTGATCGGCGCGGACCCCACGGACACACCGAAGAATGCCTACGTGGCCATGGGATTTCGGCCCGCGTGCGTGACCTGGAGCTGGCTGAAAACGCAGGGCGACGCCTGAGCGGCTATCCGAGAGCACCCATCTTGCGATAGTCGACGGTACGCCAGCGATCCGGGCGCATGAGGAAGACGCGTCCGTCGCCACTCGTGTTGCCCGCAACATAGGTGTCGCCGAGTTCTTCCCCGAAATAGCGTCGGGCCATCGGCCGAAGATCGCGTTCGAGATCGGCGCTGCGCTCCTCGACGATCGGCCCTTCGACACTCACGTATTGGTAGGCGGGCGGTTCTTCCGTCTGCGCGACCAGGCTATAGCGACCGGCCTTCTGTAGCGCCTGTCCCTTCGCCGAGCCCGCATCCGTGATGACCCACAAGCCGATGTCCGGGGAGTAGTCGTACCAGATCGGTACGGTGAGCGGCGGGCGACTCTCCTGCTCGATCGAGATGACCCCCACGTGCAGATCCGCAAGGAATGTTTCCCGCTCTTCTTTGCTCATTGCCATCGACATCGATCGACTCCCTTCAGCCATCCATCCATTTCACGATACAGATGCCCTTCGCTACCAGGCCTTCCCTACCAGGGATGGACGCGGACCGGCAAATCCGTAAAGCCCTTGACGAAATTCGACCGGACGCGAATCGGCTCGCCGACGACTTCGATGAAACGAAAACGTTTCATCGCCTCTTCCCAGGCGATGCGAAGTTGCATCTCCGCCAGTCGGCTGCCCACGCAGAAATGCACGCCCCAGCCGAAGGACAAATGCTGGCGCGCATTTTCTCGATCGATCAGGAATTCGTTCGCTCGCTTGATCACGGTATCGTCGCGGTTGGCGGACACGTACCACATGACGACCTTCTCGCCCTTCTTGATCTGTTTGCCTCCGAGTTCCGTGTCGCGAGTTGCGGTACGCCGCATATGCGCGAGCGGCGTCTGCCAGCGAATGATCTCATTCACCATGTTCGGAATCAGATCCGGATCGTCGCGCAGCTTTTGATACTCGTCCGGGTTCTCATTGAGCGCGAGAACCCCGCCCGTTAGTGAATTTCGGATCGTGTCGTTTCCGCCGACGATCAGGAGCACGAGAGTGCCGAGATATTCCATCGGCTCGAGGTTCTTCGTCGCCGCGCCGTTGACCAGCGCCGTGATCAGGTCGAGGCGATCGGGATTGGGATTGTTTTCGCGCTGTTTCCAAAGTCCCTGGAAGACTTCCAGGCATTCCATCAGGGCTTTCTGTCTTTCTTCCTCAGTGACGTCCATGGCTCCCGTCTGTTCGGGACTCGAGGTCGCCATGTCCGACCAGAAGGTGAGCTTGCTCCGATCTTCATATGGAAAGTCGAAGAGCGTCGCCAGCATCCCGGTCGTCAGCTCGATCGAGACGTCATCGACCCAGTTGAAGGTCTCGCCGACCGGCAGGCCGTCCATGATTTCGATGACCCGCTCGCGAATCACGGGCTCGAGTGCCTTCAGATTCCTCGGTCCCGCAACCGGTTGGACGGTTTTTCGATGGGCTTGATGATCGGGACCATCCATCGTGATGAAGCCGGCTTCGAGCGGAAAGTCCGGATCGGGATCGCCGACGACGATGCTCCGAGCGGAGGAATAGGTCTCGGGATCCTTTTCGACGACGACGATGTCGTCGAATTTCGTCACCGACCAATAAGGCCCGAATTCACTCTCGGCGCAATAGTGAACGGGATCTTCCTTGCGCAGGCGTTCGAAATAGCCCCAGAGCGTGTCGGTCAGGAAGAGTTCAGAGTCCGCGACGTTGATCTTGTCGAGCGGGATGGAATAGGGATCTGCGCCGGCCTGACCCAGTGACGGGATGGATGGAGAGTTCGAATCGGCCTTGACTGCTTCGCTCATGGGGGCTCCCAACGGAGAGGATGAAATATCGAGATCGGACCTTCAGAATACCACGTGTCCGGGTCCCCGAATCCCGGAAAGAACCGCTCCTGGTGGGGCGGCTGCGTTCCCTCGCTCTTCTGGCGCCGCACCCTGATCGATTCTCTTCGAATCGGGTTAGGATCAGGACCATGCGATTCGCACGCCCCAAGCTCGTACTTCTCGCCGTCGCGCTCGTCCTGTGCGCAACGACGTGGGCCGCGGAAACGAATTTCGAAAGCGCGAGCCATCTCGGGCCGGCGCCCCGCAACGCGGACGGTCGCTTCACGAATTGGAGCGGAGACCTGTCCCACGGAAGCCTCGCTGTTCGCTCCCGCTTCTTTCTTCGCCGGATCGCCAGCGCCTTTCGAACCAGACCGGGAATTCCGGAGCGAGTCGACAACGACGGCGCCTTTTTAAGAGAAAATGCCGAGCACAGCGAGCCGACCGTGACTTGGATCGGCCACGCGACCCTGCTCATCCAAACGGATCACGTGACCTTCCTGACCGATCCGATCTGGTCGGATACGGCGAGCCCCATCCAATGGGCCGCGCCAAAGCGTTTCGTGCCTCCCGGCATCGCAATGAAAGATCTTCCACCGATCGATTTCGTCGTCCTCTCCCACAATCACTACGACCATCTCGATCTCCCCACTCTCGAGGCATTGGCCGCACGCCGACCGGCCACCCGATTTCTGGTTCCGATCGGGAATGCGGCGTTGCTGCGCGAGCAAGGCATCGAACAGGTCGAGGAATTCGATTGGGGCGATTCGACACGACACGGCCAGGTCACGATCACCTGCCTTCCCTCCCAGCATTGGAGCAAACGCGGACTCAATGATGATCAGATGGCGCTCTGGTCATCGTGGGCCATCGAGGGTCGAGAGCGAAACTTTTATTTCGGAGGCGACACCGGCTATTTCAATGGCTTTTCGCGCATCGGCGAGGCGCTCGGCCCCTTCGATCTCGTGGCCGTGCCGATCGGCGCCTACGAGCCGTCGGCCATGATGAAGGAGTCGCACATGAATCCCGAAGAGGCGATTCAGGCCTCCATCGATCTGGGCGCGCAGAAAACGATGGCGATGCATTTCGGGACTTTCGATCTTTCCGACGAAGACCTCGCCGAACCGCCACAACGATTTCTCGCCGCGGCGGCTTCGAGTTCCCTGGACGCCGAGGATGCGTGGGTGCTGCGCATTGGCGAGACGCGTCGCTTCTGAGCTAGCGAGAATCGGATCCCGACAAGAAATCGGCGATCTTCGTGAAGGCCGAACGATCCTGGAGCAGGAAGAGATGCCCACCTTCGAAGAATTCGAGGGTGACGTTCGAAAGCGCCGCCTCGAGTGCATGTTGGTTGGAAGGCGGCGCGATCGCGTCGTAGCGACCTGCGCAGAGATAGACGGGGATCTGAACTCCGCCGAGTCGCTCCGATGTATCGTGGTGAGAGCGCGCTTCCAACTGAAGATGCTGCCCGGCCAGCGCGGCTTGATCGCGCGAACCCGCGCGTTCCATGGCAACGTCGATCACCGCTTTCGCTTTGGCTGGATTGTCTCGCTGCCACTGTGCGCCGAAGCGGGTATCGGAAATCTCGACCATGCGGGCCGCACGATCGCGAGGCGACAGCTCCTCGAGTTCGTGTAGCGGATAGGACGCCCCCGCCCTTCCTCCGGCGGAAGTACAGGCGAGAACCACGCGACTAACAATCTCGCCATCCCGACAGAGCAATTCCTGAGCGACCATGCCGCCGAAAGAGACGCCCATCAGAGCGGGATCATCGAATGCGAGAACTCGCAGCAATTCGGCGGCGTCCTCGGCATAGTCGGCCATCGTGTACGGACCTTCGGGCGCGTCCGTCCGCCCGAGTCCGCGCTGGTCGTAGGAAAGCACTTCGAAATGGCGCGTCAGCGGACCGTCGAAGACGTTCGGCTTGTCCCGCAAATCGCCGCCGCTCCCTCCGATGAAGAAAAGGCGCGGCCCCGAGCCGTGGATTTCATAGTAGATCTCGATATCGCGAACGCGGATATGGGGCATGAGGCCGAACCATAGCGGAAATCCCTCGGGGCCCGGCCGCCATCGACGTCTTCCCGTCGTCGGGTCTCTTGCGCCGAATCCGCGCAGCCCACGATGTTGAATCGTCCCGACGTTGTTTCGTCCAGGCACAGCCCCCAACAACGAGTCCCTCCGCGGAGAAACACAATGTCGATCCGGTTGATGATCCTTGGGCTGCTCCGCTCGCGCACGACGATCTTCTGGCAGACGCTTCACCAGGACGAGCGACTGCGCTGTTA
>Ga0310122_10000343_pt1 | contig 29791 bp, 35 predicted proteins | sample CB6_Bottom_1051__FD_203503 | JGI IMG/M metagenome (GOLD analysis project Ga0310122, IMG submission 203503) | Marine microbial communities from Western Arctic Ocean, Canada - CB6_Bottom_1051 | ecosystem: Environmental > Aquatic > Marine > Oceanic | place: Canada: Western Arctic Ocean | collected...
CTAGTCATTATCTTAACTCCTCCTCTAAAATTTTCCTAACAACTTGATAATCTGCCCTTTTCTGCGTAGCCCTCATCACCTGCCCCATTAAAAAGTTAAAGGCCTTCTTCTCACCTTTCTTATAATCCTCAACACTTTTCTTATTCTTTTCCAAAACTTTACTAACTATCTTCTTCAACTCATTCTTGTCATCAATCCTACCAACTTTGCCAACTTCCTTTCCAGGAGAAAAAGACTTAGGAATAAACTTCCTCAAAATATCCTTAGCTTTCAAAGGGGTAATCTTACCTTTCTTCAATAAATCTAAAAGCTCAACAAAATGTTTACTATCCATCTTAACATCACCCATACTCTTTTTATTAAAATTTAAAACTCCAAACCATTCAACAGTAATCCAAGGCAAAGCAAACTTAGCATCAACTTTTTTTATAACCTGTTCATACAATTCAGCAATCTCTAAATTTTTAATCAAAATCTCAGCATTTTTCTTATCTATTTTATGTTTCTTAATAATTTTATCTAACTTTTCCATAGGACTTTCGGGGAGCTCTTTCTCCAAACCAGCAACCCTTTTCAAATCAATCTTAATAACAGGCAAATCAGGATCGGGAATAAACCTATAATCAGCCTGACCCTCCTTAGTTCTCATTAACTCGGTCTTTTCACTTTCTGAATTCCATCTCCTTGTCTCCATACCCTTGGGCTTCTCTTTTTCATGTCTTTTAAGCTCCGAATTTATAGCCTTAACAATCTCTTTAATAGAATTTACATTTTTAATTTCAGCCCTTTCACTTAGTCCTTTTATATTAACATTAACATCTGCTTTTATCCCAGCATCTTTATTCAGAACTTTAATATAAGACAAAGTTAAAACCAACTGCCTTAACCAACCAGCCACTTCATCAGCAGTTTTAAAATCTGGCTCCGTAACAATCTCTACTAAAGGACTACCAGCCCTATTATAATCTATCTTGCCCGTATCAGGATTCCAGGCAGCAGGATCTTCTTCTAAGTGAACTCCCCTAATTCTTATCCCTAAAAACTTTCCATCCTCAGCAACAGGAATTGAATGTGCTCCACTTATTGTTCTCTGATAACCATGAGGCATATCAGGCCAATTATAATGCTTTCTCTGAAAAACCAAATTTTTTCCATCACTAACCAAATTAGGCTTACAATTTAACATTAAACCAATCTGAAGGATCTTACTAATCGCAGAAGCATTTGGAAGCATTGGTTTACTTCCAGGTTGACCAGTACAAACAGGACAAATATTCACATTCGGCTTAATCTGCTTCATATCATGAAAATTACGACAAGTACAAAACAACTTCTCATCTGTCTCAATATATCCATGAATTTCCAAACCTATCATCGCTTTCATAAGATAACTAAAAAAACAAAGTTTAAAAATATACTCAATATACTGCAAAACACCAAAAACACTATAAACCCTTTCAACTAATTCTAAAAATGACATCAATAGTCTACATAGTGGCAGGATTATCCAGTAGATTCGGAGGAAAAATAAAACCATTTGCAAGAGTTGGTCCTGACCGGGAGCCTTTAATCGAAATCTCATTGAATAGAGCGATAAAAGCAGGATTTGATCGTGGAATATTTGTAGTTGGAAATGAAACAGAACAAGCTTTCAAAGAATATTTTGGAACTCGCTATAAGGGAATTCCAATAGAATATGCATTACAATCTTATGACAAAGAAACCAGAGATAAACCATGGGGAACTGCTGATGCAGTATGTTCAGCAAAATACTTATTGGATGAGTTAAATGAATCTTTCCTAATATGCACTGGAGATGATTTATACTCTGAAGAGACTTTCAGAACTTTATTTAATCATTCAAAAAATGAACCAGCAAATGCAACTGTCGGCTATCCATTAAACCAACATTTACCAGAAGAAGGAGAAGTAAACCGGGGAATATTCCATATAAAAGAAGGATTTGTAACCTCTGCCGAAGAAGTCCATAATATCTCCAGAAGAAACTATGAAGAAAAAGGGCTAACTCCATACACTCCTTGCAATATAGGAATATTCCTTTTAAAACCTGAAACTTTAAATAAAATAAATGAAATCCTACTTGACTTTAAAGAAAGAAATAAACACAATAGAACAATTGAATGTTACATAAATGTCGAGCTAGGGAATCTAATAAAAAACCAACAAGCTGTTTTAAGGTATTATGAAGGTACAGGACAGCTATTGGGCATAACAAACCCAGAAGATGAACAAATTGTCAGAGAAATTTTAAAAAAGCAAAATTTATAAGTTATTTTTTCTTTCAATCAACAAGATAAAACAAATGGTACTATCAACATTAACCTGGATTATACTTGTAACCCTAATTAACGGATTACTAGCTTTCGTAGGGGCCCTTTTCTTATTACTGCCAAAAAAAAATCTAGATAAAATCCTTATCTTCTTAGTAGCTTTTACAACAGGAGCCTTATTAGGGGGGGCTTTTTTCCATTTCCTACCAGAATCTTTAGAAAAATTATCCTTAATAAAAACAACAACTCTAACAATCTCTGGTTTTATTTTATTCCTTTTCTTAGAAAAAATCCTGCATTGGCATCATTGTCACAATGGGGAATGTGATAATCATCAATTCACTTACTTGCTTTTATACGGAGATGGCCTCCACAATTTCATAGATGGATTAATAATCGCAAGTTCTTTCATAATCTCAATTCCGTTTGGAATTATTACAAGCCTATTAGTAATATCTCATGAATTACCTCAAGAAATAAGTGACTTTGGAGTTCTAGTTTACGGGGGACTTTCAAGAGGAAAAGCCCTAATTTACAACTTCCTATCTCAATTAACAGCTGTCTTAGGGGGAATTATAGGATATTTCTTCCTTCCCTTAGAACAAGCTATTTTCCTATTACCGATTGCGGCAGGGGGATTTCTATATATAGCCATTGCAGATTTAATCCCTGAAATTTTCAAAGAAAAGAACTTAGTTAAAATAATCCTTAATTTAATCTTTATACTTGCAGGTTTAGGAGTTTTAATCTCTGCTAAATTGCTAATTGGTTAAACTAAATAACTCAATCAAAAACCCTTAAGGTTTTTAAACCATCTTTTTCTGGTTAAAACATATTAAGAAGTAAAAATGAAAGAAAATGACAATCAGACAACCAATCGTTACAGTAGCAGGTCACGTAGACCATGGAAAAACAACTATACTGGATAGTATAAGAAAAACAAATGTCTATGATACAGAAGCAGGAGGGATAACTCAAAAGATTTCTTTTACAAGCATCCCTATTGAAAAAATCAAACAAACTTGCCCCCTTATTGAAAAACAAGGAATTAAACTTAACATCCCAGGATTCTTGTTTATAGACACGCCGGGACACGCAGCATTCTCTCATTTAAGAAAACGTGGAGGCTCTTTGGCAGATATAGCCATACTTGTAATAGACATAAATGACGGAATAAAACCTCAAACGCAAGAAGTTATTGGAATCCTAAAATTAAACAAAATCCCATTCATAATTGCTTTAAACAAAATAGATAATATTTCTGGCTGGAGAAAACAATCAGATAATCTAAAAGAAAATATAGACAAGCAATCTACAAACACAAAAGCACAATTCCAAGAAAAACTATTAACTTTAATGGGGAGCTTACACCATCATGGATTTAATGCAAAACCCTTCTATGAGGTTCAAAATTTTACAAAAGAACTTGCTTTAGTTCCCTGTTCAGCAAAAACAGGAGAAGGGATACCGGAGATAATCTTAATGCTTGCAGGAATATCTGAAAAATTCTTAAAAAAAAGCCTTAAACTTGGCAAAGATCCAAAAGGAGTTATTTTAGAAATTAAAAAAGAAAAAGACATGCAATATGCAGAAGCTATTCTCTACGATGGCCAACTAAATTCAACAGACCAGATAGCAATTGCCAGTTTTGACAAGCCAATTATAACCAAAATAAGAGTACTAGAAGAAATCTTACCTATTTCAACTAAATTCAAACCAAAAAACAAAGTAACAGCTGCAACAGGAATCAGAATGCAATTAATTAAAAACGAAGATATTTTACCAGGAATGCCTTTCACCATCTTCAAAGATAATCTTAAAAAAATCTCTGAAGAATTCAGTAAAGACATCGGAGAAAAACTAAAAACAGATAAACAAGGAATTATCATCAAAGCAGACTCCTTGGGAAGTTTAGAAGCCTTGGTGACAATGTTAAAACAAGAAAAAATTTCAATCATCAGTGCAGGAATTGGAAAAATAAATAAAAAAGATTTTATTTCTGCCGAAACTAATTTAAGAGAAGATCCAATCAATGCGTTAATACTCGGTTTCAATACAGAAGAAGACGAAGAAGTAAAACTTTTAATAAAGAACTCAAAAATAAAAATCATAAAAAATGATATTATCTACAGACTAATAGAAGACCTAACTAAATATCAAGAAGAAACAAGAAATGAAATAAAAAGAGAAAAACTAACAGAACTAAAAAGCATCTGCAAATTAAAAATCCTGCATGAGTTTGTCTTCAGAAACTCCAATCCAGCAGTATTTGGCGTACTAGTTGAAGCAGGAAAACTTACCCCTAGAACTCCCTTAATTGACTCAGATGGAAAACCAATAGCAAAAGTTAAAGGTATTCAAGAAAACAATCAATCTGTAGATCTAGTAGAAAAAGGACAGCAACCAGCTATCTCTCTTACAGGAACAATGTTCGATAGACAATTATCAGATACTAACTATCTTTACAGCGATCTTTCAGAAAATCAATTTAAACAATTTAAAGATAACAAAGATTTATTAACACAAGATGAAATACAAACATTACAAAAAATAGCTCAAATCAAAAGAAAACAAAAACCAACTTGGGGAGTTTAGAAAATAATGACTAAAAGAAAACCAAATAAAGAAGTAAGATCAGATACAAATGATAATTATCTTAATTATAGGCTTAGAAATGCGAGATTAAAAGCAGATTATACACAATCTCAATTAGGCGGATTAGTAGGGGTAAAACATAACGGTATTGCACGTTATGAAACATTAGTAAGATTTCCAAAAAATAATATTGCTAAAAAAATAGCAGAAGTATTGGGTGAAGAAGTAGAAGAACTATTTCCAAAAACACTAATAGATATTACAACCGAAATTAATCAATATAGGAGGAATGGTAAAAAAGATGTTTTAGATCATGAAGATACTATCCCCATAAATAGAGATCTAAGAAGAAAAATTGAAAACTCATCATTTTATAATGATGATCCTTCAAAATCATTAATTGAAGAAGATCGGAAAAAACTATTAGGAGAACTAATGGGAACATTGCATGGAAGAGATAAACAAGTTATTGAGTTAAGATATGGCCTAGTTGATGGACATTATTATAATTTAGAACAAATCGGCCAGATTATGAGTATATCAAGAGAAAGAGTTAGACAACTAGAATCAGGAGCAATAAGAATATTGAAGGCTGAATTACGAGAGATAGATTACCGCGATAGTTAACTCACAACCTTTTTAAACCCCTTTCATCATCATATTTTATCAAAATGGCATTCAAAATAAATGTATCACATAACGGAAAAACCTACAAGGTAGAAACAGAATCAGAAATAATTGTGGGCAAAAAGATAGGTGAAACTATATCAGGAAACCAAGTTGACGAAAACCTAGCAGGTTATGAACTTGAAATAACGGGAACATCCGATTTATCTGGAATTCCAGGGTTCAAAGGATTGGAAGGTTCTGGATATCATAGAATACTACGTACAAGAGGTCTTGGAATGAAAAACACCTCGAAAGGCTTAAGATTAAGAAAAACAAATCGTGGAGAAGAAATTTCATCAAAGACTCACCAGATTAATACTAAAGTTGTTAAAGAAGGTGAAAAGAAATTTGAAAATCTTACCAGCAAACCTGAAGAAGCAGAAGAAGCACCTACTGGAGAAACTAAAACAGAAGAAAAGCCAGCAGAAGAACCTAAGGTCGAAGAAACAAAAGAACAATCAACTGAAACCCCTGGTCCTGAATCAGATACTAAGACAGGGGAAAAAGAATAATCTTAAAAACCCCTCCTATTTCTAATATTAATGACAAACCAAGACAAATCTAAATACATGAAAATTCCTGAAATGCTTAACATAGGGATGGTTGGGCATATTGACCACGGAAAGACAACTCTACTCAGCAAATTAACAGGTAAGTTTGCAGATACTCATTCAGAAGAACTTAAACGAGGAATAACAATAAAACTTGGTTATGCTGACATCATCCTAGAAAAAGGAAGCAAAAAACGTTATATCTCTTTCATAGACTGCCCAGGACACGAAATGCTTATGGCGACAATGCTTTCAGGAGCAGCTTTAATAGATGCAGCGATTCTAATAATAGCGGCAAATGAAGGAGTCAAACCTCAAACAAGAGAGCACCTAATAGCATTGCAAGCTAAAAAAGTAGATAAAATAATCATTGTTCAAAACAAAATAGACTTGGTAAGCAAAGAAGAAGCCAAAAAAAATTACCAAGACATAAAAGAATTCATAAAAGGAACAATAGCAGAAAAATCTCCAATAATCCCAATTTCTGCCCAACAAAATATTAACGTTGATAAAATAAAAGACCTTTTACTTGAACTTTCAATACCAAAAAGAGACTTATCTTCAAAACCAGAATTCTTAATCGCAAGAAGTTTTGACATTAACAAACCAGGAATGAAAATAAAAGACCTTCATGGAGGCGTTTTAGCTGGAATCTTAAAAAAAGGAACTATAAAAGTTGGCGATGAAATTGAAATCAAGCCAGGAATAACTGAAAAACATGCCAACAAAATTACCCATAAATCAATAACCACCAAGGTTACTTCAATCTTCAGAGGAACTCACCAAATACAGGAAGCAACTCCAGGAGGAAGCTTAGCTTTTGAAACAGAACTTGACAATACCCTAACAAAAACAGATTCTTTATCAGGAAACATTGCATCTAAACCAAATTCATTGCCTGAAATCTCTGAACAAATCAAACTAAAATATAAATTATTCCCAGAAGTCTTAGGTGAAGAAAAAAAATCTAAAATTGAAAACTTAAAACTAAGTGAACTTATCATGCTTTCTATTAATACAACAACTACTGTTGGAAAGATAACTAAAATAAAGGGGGATGAAATTGAAATTTCCTTAAACATTCCAGTTATCCCAATCAAGAAAGATAGTGTTGGTATTGCAAGAAATCTAACAAACCATTGGAGACTTATCGGGTTTGGTGAGATATTATAAACTTATTTACTTCTTAGAAAAACACAGAAACCTTTTCTAATCAAACCCCATAATCTTCCTTTAAGGGGGTTATGCGATCACGAAATAAACACACGTCCCTGAATCATCACCAGTTCCACATACTGTATCTTCAACTGCGCAACATAACTCTCCTCCATATATGGGATCTTGTACTCCACAAAGTTCTCCTGGTCTACGGGTAATTTTAGTTGTACATGTTTTCCTCTCCCTTATTTTCTTACATTCTTTGTCTATCAAATCATATTCCTCTCCTGGCTTACAATATTTCTTACATACATATACACCTTCTTCATTTTTAACTGGATACGTTCCAGTAGTACAACAAAAATCATAGCTCCCTCTAAATCCTATCGGCACACTTAAACAAATCCCTATACAACATTCAGTTCCACACTGAATTCCCGTTCCTCCTTCCTTTACGCAAGAAGCATGACGATCCTGCCCCTTACAACGAGCATTATCAGAACCAGCTGTAGCAGTACAATATGGCTTACCTTCCGGACAACATATATAACTTGAACTTCCAGTAAAACATGGAGTGGGTTTATTGGCATCTTTACAAAGACTCCCAGTAGCTTTACCACTAGCCCCACCTTTACCAGCAGCCAAACCTTCCTCCTCATCAACAGGCTTCTGAAAAACCATCGCCAAAACAAATAAAATTACTAATATAACAACTACTGCAACAATAACAGTCTTAATATTCAATTCCTTTTTCTTAGAAACTTTCTTTTTTGCCATCCTCTTCTCTCATGATACTCAAGAAATTAGAGTTTATAAACATTATTAACTTTCTAAAAACACAGAAACCTTTTTTAATTAACTAATCTTCTTTATCAATAAAAGAGTCGTCCCTCTCTTCACTATAATCATCCCCATCATCATATTCATAAGTTTTTGGATTTTCCAAACCTTCAAATATCATAAAAATACTAAGAAAAAGGGATATTTAAGTATTATCATACTCACAAAATCAAACAAAAATGGCGTCAAGATTAACCCCTATAAAAGACATTGAATTCAGATACAATCTAGGCATTTACTTTTCTTTTATCAAAAAATACAAAGAAATGTTCGTCGCATTAATTTTAGTAATATTCGTGATGGAATCATTACATCTAACTGAAAAATTATTATTTAAACTAGTAATAGATAGAGGAACAGAATTCACTGCCAATACCATATCAAAAACAGTATTTATACAATCATTAGTCACAATAGCTCTATATTTTTTACTAATAACTTTGGTTCTGGTTATATTTTATTGGATCAGACCACACCTACTTAACAGACTAAACACCAAGGTAATAACAGATTTGAAAAGAAGATTTTTCAAACATATTCTAGATTTAGATCATAATTTCCACACAACTCATAAAACAGGCAGTTTAATTTCAAGATTAATCAGAGGTGCAGGAGCTATAGAAAGAATGACAGACATAATAGTATTCAACTTCTTACCATTAGTAGTACAAATTATTATAGTTTCAATAGCAATATCCTTTTTTGACCTTACTGCCGTATTAATAATAATTGGAATTACTTTCACATTATTAATTTACAGTATAATCATCCAGAGACTGCAAGAAGAATCAAGCATAATTGCAAATAAAACAGAAGACAGAGAAAAAGGAAACATGGCTGATTTTTTTACCAACGTTGACTCCATAAAATATTATGGTAAAGAAAAAATTATTAACAAAAGATATTCAGAATTATCAGATGATACAAGGAGAGCCTATCTAAAAAACTGGGATTACTTCCGTTTAATGAGGGTAGGCCAAGCAGTCATAATAGGATCTGGAACCATGTTATTAATCTATACAGTAATATTAAAATTCTTAGCAGGTATACTAACACTAGGAACAGTAACTTTAATTTACACAGCATATGGTACTGTACTATTATACATGTTTGCATTTGTAGGAGGACTTAGAGGGTTATACAGATCTATGGCAGACTTCCAAGAATTATTTCAGTATAACAAGCTATCAAATGAAATAAAAGACAAACCAGGGGCAAAAAACTTAAGAATAAGAAAGGGGACCGTTGAATTTAAAAACGTAGATTTCAGATATGGCAAAAGGACAATTTTTGAAAACTTTAATTTAAAAATCAATGAAAATGAAAAAATAGCTTTGGTCGGCCACTCTGGATCCGGTAAAACAACTTTGATAAAATTATTAAAAAGATTTTATGATGTAGATTCTGGGCAAATACTAATAGACGGAAAAGACATAAAAGATTTCAAACAAGAATCAATACGTTCTGAAATAGGAATTGTACCTCAAGAATGTATCTTATTTGATGATACCTTATATAACAATATAAAGTTTTCAAATCCTTATGCAACTAGAGAAGAAGTAAATAATGCAATAAGATTTGCCCAACTAGACAAAATAATCCAATACTTCCCAGAAAAAGAAAAAACTATTGTTGGAGAACGTGGAGTTCGTTTATCTGGAGGAGAAAAGCAAAGAGTTTCAATAGCTCGTGCCTTACTTGCAAACAAAAAAATATTAGTATTGGATGAAGCAACATCTTCCTTAGATTCTGAAACAGAAAGTGAAATTCAAAAAAGCTTAAGAGAATTGTTAGAAGGAAGAACATCCATAATTATCGCCCATAGACTTTCAACAATAATGAATGCAGATAGAATTATTGTAATGAAGAACGGAAAAATTGTCCAACAAGGCAAACATCTTGAACTAATAAGCCAACCAGGAGAATATAGCAAACTATGGAATTTGCAAAAAGGTGGTTATATAAAATAAAACTAACTAACACCCCAATCATAATCCCTTAAATTCCCATCTCTTTCTCCCTTAGCAAAAAAAGTCCTATCATGACCATAAGCTTCAACCAATCCCCATAATGCAATTTCTTTCTCCCCCCTATTAGGTTTTCTCAACTTATCCTTAACTTTCAAATTTTCATCCCTAACTAAAACATTATTCTCTAATTTTAAATAATAATCAACAGTTTCTCTAGTCGGAATTGCAAACTGCGACATTTGCAATGGCACTATATTTTTATCTTCTTCCCAAGCCTGTTCAACTAACCCTAAATAACCGGCTATTTCATGAGCACAAATATTAAAAATACCAGAACTTTCCTTATCATCACTATATCTATATCTTATATTAAACCTTTTAGATCCACACGAATGATCCGATCCTAAATTTGATGAAATAGCATATTTTTCATCACTATCAACAATAGGAACATTTACAAATTTAAACCGTGTTTTTCTTGCTCTTTGGGTTCTTGAAGGAACTTCAACAACTACTTCTGCACCATCTATTCTAACCCTTTTAGAATCTGTATATGGTTTGACTTTAATAGAGCTCCTTCTATGTGCATAAGCAAAAATTCTCGCCCCCTCTAAACATTCAATTAGTGGAATTTTTCTTTTCCTTGCATCTCTTCCAATCGGCATAAAACTATATCCGCAATAATCATGTCTTTTCAATTTATTAAAAGCTTCTTCCCTTAGTTGAACAGGAGTTCTTGGATTTACTAATGCTTGTTTAAGACTACGAATCCTTCTTGGTCTAACTTCTCGACCATGCTTCATAAATTTTCTTGCAGATTCAAATCTCCTTGGAACCAATTCAGGAATAACAGTGTATTGATCTGATTGAAGATCTGCAATTCCTAAAAAACCCTCAACATCTATAAATTCTTTTCTTTTAACCTCTCCCTTTGTTGCCCCCCTAAAAAAAGATTTCTTTGCCATTAATTATTTGTGTTTAAGATATTTAAAAGAATTATTGTGATTAGAACTAATTACATAAAATCTTTAAGTCTTTTATCGCCAAATGGATGTATTTCTATCATGGCATTGCACTCAGGACAACCTTTATCCTTACAATGTTCTCCTAAAACAAAACTTCCATCATCTTCAACACTACAACCACATTTTAAATTTACCATACCCATAAATAGTAAACTCCAAATATAAATCTTTCTAAAAAACGCCCAGAAGAGTATAAGGCTTTCTCTCTTGAATCACTCCCGACACTTATCATACCTAAAACAACTGGTTATATGATCATTGACCAACCCTATTGACTGCATAAATGCGTAGCAAATAGTAGATCCAACAAACTTAAATCCTCTCTTTTTCAAGTCCTCACTCATCTTATCAGAAATTTCTGTAGTTGCGGGGAGGTCTGCTAATTTCTTCCCCCCATTTACAATAGGCTTATAGTCAACAAAACCCCAGATATATTTATCAAAACTACCAAATTCTTCTTGTATATTTATAAAGTTTTTAGCATTTGAAATAGTATATATAATCTTTAATCTGTTCCTAATTATCCCTTCATCTTTCATCAACCTCTCAACATCTTTTTCTGTGTATTTAGCTACTTCTTTATAATCAAAATCACTGAATGCTTCCCTATAACCTTCTCTCCTATTAAGTATTGTTTGCCAAGATAATCCCGCTTGAGCAGATTCTAGGACAATTAATTCAAAAAGTTTTTTATCATCATGTACTGGCACCCCCCATTCTTCATCATGATACTTGATCATTAGTTCATTGGTTAAGGGCCATTCGCATCTGTTTGCCATTTTAGCTTTAAAAATATTTATCTCCTTATAAAATTAATGCCCCGTCCGGGATTCGAACCCGGGTCACGGCCTCGAAAGGGCCGGATGCTTGGCCGCTGCACTAACGGGGCATAATTGCCATGAGCCTACCAAGATTTGAACTTGGGACCTCCTGCTTATAAGACAGGCGCTCTAACCAGGCTGAGCTATAGGCTCATAGCTTTGAGAATATTTTACGCCTTTTAAAGCTTTTGACAATCTATGATTTCAAAAGATCAGAAAATTTTTAATTTTCTGAGCTTATCTATTTTTCTAAATACCATTCAGTCAATTATATTAAATAACAACATTCAAAACGCAATAATGTTTAAATATCAATCTCATTTTAGAAAAATATGAAAAAGAGTAAATTAATTATTATAGTGATTTCAGTTTTACTACTAAATATTTTCCTCATTAATGCAAATCTTTATCCTAATAAAAATAATTACAACACAGCAGAAATTGTTCGTGTAACAAACACAAACAACATATTGTGTTCATTAGACCCTCAGCCAGATAATGTAAGACTTTATATTGTTGAATCTAAAGAATCTTGGAATAATGGAGATATTCTTGAAGATGTAAGGGGCAATTACTCAGAGGTCCCTAATTCTAAATTTTTCTTTAAAGAAGTCTGGATAAATCCAAAACCAGGAAGTTATGACATAATTATAGACTGTATTGAATATAAAAAATATAATTTTCTTGAACCTATTTCAAGCCCTAGCTTTACAGTTGTTCCAAAAGTAGGAATAGGAAAAACTACTCAAGAAACCATCATTAATAATTTCTCGTGGCAATACGATCCAGAAGAACCTGATTTAAATAAAAAGATCCTACAAATAAAAATTTCTGCTGAACACGAAGACATAGATTTAAATAACTTAACAGTGGAACTAAATTATCCTGAAAACGTGATTACAAATTTAGAAATCTATGTAGATAAAGACAACAATGGAAAACTAGGCTCTACTGATATTCTAATTGGAAATGTCGAAACTTCTAATAAGACAAAGGTAGTTCCATTAAATTATGTTTTAAAACAAGAAGTTGATCAGAATCTATTATTTGTTTATAAAATGAATCAAGGCTATACAAAAGGAGATTATGATCTTAAAGTTAATTCTTTATATGGAACAGGCATTATTTCCAATAATCCAATTAGATTTTTTGGTCTTCCATTAAAATCTAATCTAATGACCGTTTTAGATGGAAAAACATGTTTAGGAGCATTACAACTAGATTTAACTCCTAACCCTGCCCCTAAAGATTCAGCAATTGTTGCAACAGCAAGTAATCTAACTGGTTGTGATAATAAAAAAGTTTATCTAAGAACAAACGCTTGCTACTTGCTCCTAAAAAAAGAAGTTGGCTTCTGTGTCTTAAAGAATGGCAAATGCGAGATAACAATTGATCCTGTACCTGGGAAATATTATGCATGCATGGATAAAAATAATGATAAAGATGCTATTGATTTTGGTGAATCCGATTCAGAAGACCTAACTATTAAAATAGAAGAAGTTATTGTAGAAATCTCGGACACAACTGAAGAAAACACCACTACTGAAACAGAAGAAACAGCCCCGATAACTGGAAGAGCCATTAAAGAAGAGGGCAAAGTTCCATTAAGAGAAAGCGACGCTTTCTTATTCTTAGTAGAAATCACCCTACTACTAATCTTATTTGTTCTAATATTAATCTTTTTCAGATTAAGGGGAAATTTCTCAGAAAAGGGAGACTTAGAGGAAGAAGAAGACGAAAAACCAAAAGAACCTTCTGAAGATGAATTTTCTGAAGAGGCGGAGAAAGAAGAATCTGAAGAAGATAAAGACAAAGAGGAAACTGAAGAAAAGAAGGAATAAAATAAAGATATTTAAATCTTCAAAAACTTTAACTAAAGTTGAAGGATCAGAGATTAAAATCTCTGAGTTTCTAATTTTGAATGAGTTAAAAATCCCTAAAGATTTTTAAACCTTATTCTTATAATTTTGTTATGTTAATAGGACTAGTCGGGAAGCCAAGTTCAGGAAAATCAACTTTTTTTAAAGCTGCAACATTAGCCAATGTACTTATAGCAAGTTATCCTTTTGCAACTATTAAACCAAACCAGGGTGTTGGCTATGTCAAAATAGACTGCATAGACAAAGAATTTACTGTTCAATGTAACCCAAGCAAAGGCTACTGTACAAACCACAAAAGATTTGTCCCAATAGAGCTTATGGATGTTGCAGGACTAGTTGAAGGGGCCAGTCAAGGAAAAGGGCTTGGAAATCAATTCCTTGATAATCTAACTAGTGCAGATGCTTTCATACATATAGTGGATGCATCAGGAGAAACAGATGCAGAAGGAAAAGAAACCAAAAACTACAATCCAATTAAAGACATAGAGATGCTCGAAAAAGAATTAGATTTATGGTACCTAGGAATTTTAAAAAAAACATGGAAAACTCTTTCTAAAAACATTCAAAATACAAAAACAGATTTTGCAAAAGCCATAGCAAAGCAATTCTCAGGATTAAAAGTTAATGAAGATGATGTTAAACAAGTAATAAGAACTAATAATTTTAATGTAGAAAAACCAAATAACTGGGATGACAAACAGCTTCTAAGCTTTGCACACGAATTAAGGCATCTAACAAAACCAATGATAATAGCTGCAAATAAGATTGACAAACCAACTTCTGCTGATAATCTTAAAAAACTAAAACAAGCTTATCCAGAAATAATCATAATTCCCTGTAGTGCAGATTCTGAACTAGCTTTAAGAGAAGCATCTAAAGCAGAACTCATTGATTATATTCCAGGAGATTCAGATTTCAAAATCAAAGGAGAGATAAACGAAAAACAGCAGCAAGCATTAAACAATATAAAAGATAATGTACTAAAGACATACAAATCAACAGGAGTTCAAGAAGTCTTAAACAAGGTTGTCTTCGATCTTCTCAAATACATAGCTATATTTCCAGCTTCAGCAAACAAACTTGCAGACAGTAAAGGAAATATCTTAGCGGATTGCTTTCTATTACCAGAAAATTCAACAGCTTTGGACTTTGCTTACCATTTACATACAGACTTTGGAGATAATTTCATCAAAGCAATTGATGCAAGAACAAAACGAGCTGTTGGGAAAGATCATAAACTAAAAAATAGGGATGCTTTGGAAATTATGACCCGGTAATCTTCAAAAATCTTATAAACACCATCCTCTTCAATTAATCATCTCAATTGAAAAAAGATAAAATGATAGGATATTATATGACTCAAGATGTTGATGAATTCAAGGAGAAATTCTACGCCCCATTAAACTTTCTAGCATGGAGCAATGATGGAGAAAAATTCACATATAAATGGGACCCAAACATGTTAAAAAATTTAAATTCAAACTTAAACCGTAGAAAATTAGAAGAAAGGGGGTGGGAAATACATGAAACAGAAGTTCCAGATAGCAGTATAAAAAAACTACACGAATTATGTTTTGAAAAAACCCCAAAAAAATCTAAGATAGAAAAATTAATTGAAGATATTATATACACTTCTATAGAATCCTGTCAATCAGATGAAGAAAACTCTGACCAATAAAAAAGAAAATGCCAATCACATACAAACTTGCTCCAGATATCCAAGAAAACATAAATGAAATAGCCTTCCTGCTTTTCCCCCATGTTAAAATAGACTCTGTAATTTGTATAAGAAGTTTTGGAAGTTCAAGCAGAGGAACTATTGCGAGATGCCATGCACTAGGAAAAGTAATGCAACTAGCCTTAAGCAGAAAAGGATTTTATGCCATAGAAACTATCTCAGAAAGATTCGACAAAATGTCAGAAGAAGATAAACTTAAAACCTTAATCCATGAACTAATGCACATCCCAAAAACCTTTGGAGGAGGTTTCAGACATCATGATTATGTTTGCGAGGAAAATATAGAAGTAGAATATCAAAAATATATAAATTTCAAAAACAAACAAAACAACATAAAAAAAGACAATGAAACAGAAGAAGGAAGAGATAAATGGTGGTAAAATTCAGTTTTAGTCATGAAAACAAAAAAATAAATCTAAATGTTTTAGAATGTAGTAGTACCTTATCTAAAACAACTGGATTAATCTTCAAAAAAAACTCACCACCCTTACTTTTCAAATTCAAAAAACCAACTAAAACCAGCATTCATTCATTTTTCTGCAAACCATTTATAGCAATCTGGTTTTTAGATAATAAAATAATCGGTAGCAAGCTAATAAAACCCAATCAATTATCAATAAAACCAAAACAATCTTTTACGAAACTTCTAGAAATCCCCTCAAACTCAGAATTTTTTCCAAAATTACTTCATTTTACCGACGAGAGCAGAAACATTTAAATACTAATCTAACATTTATTTTTTAGAACATTTATCAAAAGGAGGTAAAAATTTATAATGGGAAAAATTATTGCAAAAGACGTTGTTAAAAGAAAAGCAGGATATCTTTATTATGTAGACGGTAAAGGAAATCTCTGCGAAGCTAAAATGGCTAGAGGCGGGAAGAAAAAGAAGAAAAAGAAATAATTTTATTTAATTTTTAATTTATTCTATTTCTTTTTTAATCCAATCAAAATATTTTTTATTTGAACTGACTGGAATCCTAACAATGCAAGGCACATCATAAGAACTTATTGTCTTAACTTCTTTTTCAACATGTTCAAACTTATCATCAGTAGTCTTACAAATTAAAACAAACTCATTCTCATCTTTAATCTCTCCTTCCCAAAAATACAAACTATTACTGGAAAAAATATTACAACAAGCTATCAACTTTTCATCCAACAAATGTTTGGCTATTTTCTTAGCTTCTTCTTTCGTCGGATTTGTTATATAGATGAAGATTAAGTCGTTCATAAAAAAATAATATCCTAGTTATATAAAAATCTATCTCAAAACCACAATCTCTAAAAACCCTAATTCTCTACTTAAATTATGCTAGACAAACTATCCTCTGCATTAAAAAAGGGATTTGACAAGATAGCAGGAGCTATTTTTCTCGATAAAAAAACAATTGAACTTATAGTAAAAGACTTGCAAAGAGCCTTAATACAAGCAGATGTAAACATTCATTTAGTAAAAGAAATAGGAGATAAAATAAAAAAAGAAGCAAGTAATGAAAAAATCAAAGGAATAGAGAGAAAAGAACATTTAACTAAAATCCTACATGATGAAATTTTTAACCTACTGGGAAAAGAAAAGCACGAATTAAAAATAAAAAAAGATAAACAAGTAAAAATAATGCTTCTTGGCCTCTATGGAGCTGGAAAAACAACAACTTCTGGAAAACTGGCAAGTTACTATTCAAAAAGGGGATTTAAAACAGCACTACTTGGTCTTGACGTACATAGGCCAGCAGCTACAGAACAACTAGAACAACTTGGAAAACAAATAAAAGTTACTGTCTTTACTGACAAAAATGAAAAAAATCCTTTAAATATCTACCAAAAATATCAGCAAGAATTAAAAGAATATGATCTAGTAATAATTGACACAGCTGGAAGACATTCCTTAGACAAAGAACTTGTTGATGAAATTAAATTATTAACAAGTGAAATAAGACCAGATTACAAACTTCTAATAATTCAAGCAGACATTGGACAAGCTGCTAAAGATCAAGCAGCTCAATTCCAAGACTCCTGCAATATTAATGGGGTTATAATAACAAGAATGGATTCTACTGCAAAAGCGGGGGGAGCACTAACAGCTTGCAATGAAACAAAAGCTCCTGTATTCTTCATTGGAACAGGAGAAAAAATGAACGATTTAGAATCTTTTAATCCAAAATCATTCATCTCCAGACTTTTAGGACTTGGAGATTTAGAAGGACTTCTAGAAAAAGTAGAATCAGCAATAGACGAAAAGTCCCAAAAAAAATTAAAAACAAAACTAGAAGAAGGAACCTTTACACTAAGAGATTTCCAAGAACAGCTAAAACAAATGAAAGGAATGGGAAGTTTATCAAAAATAGCAGGCATGATCCCAGGATTAGGAAAAGCAAAAATTCCAGAAGAACTTTTAGGGACTCAAGAAGATAAACTTAAAAAATGGGAGCATGCAATAAACTCTATGACTCAAGAAGAAATAACCAATCCTGAAGTAATAGAGAAACAAACCTCAAGAATCTCAAGAATCGCTAAAGGTTCTGGAACGACTACAACAGATATAAGACAATTAATCAAGCAATACAAAATGCTCAAAGAACTAGCAAGCGGAGCAGGAGACTTATCTCAAATTGACCCTTCTCAAGGAATTTCGCAAAAGCAAATGATGAAACTCGCAAAGAAGTTTGGGAAAAAAGTTAAATTTTAACTAAAACAAACATAAAATGAAACAAACTGTCATTCAACAAGGAGCAGAAGCAATAATTTCTCTAAATAATAATCAAATAACAAAACTTAGAGTTCCAAAATCTTACAGACTCAAAGAACTAGACAAAAAACTAATAAAATCAAGAACAAAATCGGAAGCTAAAATAATAAACAAACTCAAATCAATAATATCTGTCCCAAAAATAATAGAAACAGATGACAAAGAACAAATAATAATGGAATTCATAGATGGGAAAAAACTTTCAAATCATCTAGAAAGTCTAGACTGGAAAGAAATCTGCAAACAACTAGCAGAAACACTTACTAAACTCCACAACGAAGATTTAATCCATGGAGACCTAACAACAAGCAACATGATTTACAAAAAAGACCAGCTATATCTAATAGACTTTGGACTTGGTTTCCATTCCCATAAAATAGAAGACAAGGCAGTCGACTTACATCTTCTCAAGCAAGCATTAGATGCAAAACATTTCAAAATATTTCCAGAAGCATTCAACATTATCCTAAAAAACTACAAGGCCAATCAAAAAGAACTAATTATTGAAAGAATAAAAACAATAGAAAAAAGAGGCAGGTATAGGCATTAAAACTAATTAGAAACCCTTATAAATCAAAACAATTTCTCTTTCTCAGAGCCCCATAGTGCAGCGGTCAAGCATACAGGTCTTTGGAACCTGTGACCCAGGTTCGAATCCTGGTGGGGCTATTTCTATCATCAATAGATTTAAAAACCTTATCCAATCTAATTTAACATGGCAAAACAAGAACTGAAAAAACCAACATGGTTGAAATTTACAAAGGAAGAAGTAGAAGCAATTATCTTAAAATTACATAAAAAAGGATTAACCTCTGAGAAGATAGGTCTAACACTAAGAGACCAATATGGAATACCCTCTGTAAAACTTTATGATTTAAGGATAAAAGAAGTTTTAAAAGATGATTTTAAAGAACCAACAAACATCAATCTTGAAAAAAAACTACAACTCATTATTGATCATTTCAAAAAAAATAAACAAGATAAAAAATCAGAAAGGGCCTTAATAATCACAAAAGCAAAACTTAAAAAAAGATTAGACTACAATAAAAGAAAAAAATCAAATTATTAATTGATAAGTTACAACCAATCCCAACAACCTTTTTAAATCAAATTGTCTATTACTAAGTTATCTGAATTAAAAATATTCTAAAAAAGAGGAAAAATGATTGCTGATATTAAAACATTCACAGAAAGATTTATCCAAAAAACAAAATATAAGAAAATTCATGTCGTAAGTCATTTTGATACCGACGGTATAACCTCTCTAACCATTTTTTCAAAAACCCTTAAACGTTTAGGAAAACAATTCTCAACCAAAATAGTCAAGGCCTTAGATCAAAAAGAAATTGATTCTCTTCCGGAAGATAGAATAATCATGATTCTTGATTTAGGTTCGGGAAGTTTAGACTTATTATCAAAATCTGAAAATGAAATTTTCATAATAGATCACCACGAAATTAAAAATAAAATACCAAAAAACATAACTATCTTTAATCCTCATCTAATAGAAAATTCGGAAAGTCTCTGTTCAGCAGAACTAACATATCTTATTTCTAAAGAAATCTCAGAAGATAATAAGAATCTTGCCCATCTTGCTATCTTAGGAATGGTTGGAGATGTAATGGGGCATAAAATTAACAAAACTCGAAATTCTATACTAAAAGATTCAAATGTCCAAATAAAAAGGGGGCTTTTAATATATCCATCAACAAGACCTTTAGATAGGACCTTAGAATACAGTTCAAGACCCTTTATCCCCGGAGTAACTGGAAACTTATCAGGAACTTTTGAAATATTAAGAGAAGCTGGTATTGAAAAAACTGGCAAAAAGTATAAAGCACTTATTGACTTAAATGAAAGAGAAATGAAAGATCTAACAACGGCAGTTATGTTAAGACTTTCATCTAAAGAACTTTCCGATTACTTAGGAAATTTATATTTAATAAAATTATTCAATAAAATTGAAGATGCAAGAGAAATATCCGCAATGATAAATGCTTGCAGTAGAATGGGCCAGCCAGAAGTAGCTTTAATGCTCTGTTTAGGAAATAATGAAGCAAGAAAAAAAGCAGAAAGAATACATATCAAATACAGACAGCAAATAATATCGGGATTAAAATATATTGAAAACAATGGAAACATAGAAGGGAGAGAGTATGTTATAATAAATGCAAAAGATAACATAAAGGACACTATAATTGGGACCCTAACATCTATACTTTCATTCTCATCAACATATAAAGAAGGAACAATAATTGTTGGTATGGCTTATAATGACACCCATATTAAGGTCTCTTCAAGAATGGCTGGCAGAAACCCCGATTCCCCTAGAAATCTCAAGGAATTAATGGACTCTGTAACAAATACCCTGGGAAGAGGAGATTCAGGGGGGCATAAGCATGCAGCAGGCTGCACAGTCCAATTTGAAGATGAAGATAAATTCATTGATTTAATTAAAAGAAAATTAGAATTTGAGTTGGTTAAGGTGTAACCAGGCATAATAAGATTCAAAAAAGACCTTTAAACCAATTAATTAATTGTTCAATTATTCCTTCTATACCTTGACAATGTTTGAGTCTACTATCAAAATTAGAATTTTCAGAGTTAAGAAGAATTCTAGAAAGAAATGATTTCTTTGAAATATTAGCTGAAATGTTTTTGTATATAATATTTAACTGTTATATCTTTCATCCACATATAAATAACATTTCTCTTTAATATCAGCAAATTCTAAAGGTATCTTATTACAATCAGATGAACTAAGAACATAAGCATTAAATATTTTATAACATGCTTCTTTATAGGGGTTGATAGGATCTTCACATACACTAATATCTTTTGTTTCCCATAATAAGTGACGAAAACAAGTAGATTTTTGTGAAGAATCAGATATAAGATTACAGAATTTTCCTTTTTTATTTAAGAATGCTTTCTGAAAATGACACTTATCAGCCATTTCTAAGCTAGATAATTTAGAACATGAGTTTTCATCAGAAATTAATGCAGCTTGTCCTGCTAAACATAATTCTCTTACTGAATTTTCTGGATTTTGCAATAGGTTACAAATATCAACATCTGTTATTTTTACTACAAGTTGAATGTAACATGAATTTTTTATACTTGTTGAACTAATACTTTCACACCAATTATAATCTGTTGTACTATAGGCTAACCTAGAAAAACAATAATCAGCTAAATTTGTTTTTTGATATCTGTTATTTAACAATAAATTACAGCCTTCTTCACTGGGATATTCGTTTATTGCAAAAGAAACACAATCTGTAAAAGTGTTAACAATTCGACCATATTCTTTATCTTTTTCAATAAAGAAACATGGTCTTAGATCTCCACGATTTTTTGCAAATATTGAAGCACAATTATCTAAACTATAAATATCCTCAGAATATAATTTGCAGATATTGTAATCCCCACTTATATCAGCAATTATTCTAATACACATAGCATATATGTTGTTACCTGCTACAGAATTTTCATTTTTTATCTTATCACATTCTTCAGGTGAGATAGCTGATAAATGAATCTCATCACTAGTACTATAACCATCACCAAGACTATTATAAGTCTTTTTTTGAATTAATTTTGTTCTAGGATATAGATTGTAATCTTTGGGTTCATTCAAAGGTTTATATTTTTTTGGTATTTCCTCAATATTAATTGAATTTAAAACAGTTGGAAAAGAATCAATACATAATTGTCTATAAGAATCATCAGATATTTTTGAACATAAGCTAATATCTCTATTATTAAGTGCGATTTTAATTTTACATTTAACTTTTAATTTTTGAGATTCTTCATCTCCTAAATAATCTTTATATACCTCAAACTCTGTGTCACATTTATTAATATCTATGATTCCACCAATCTCACAACAAACTTCTCCTTCTCTTAAAATCACTTTTCCAGTTAGTCCAAGATTTCTTTTAAAAAAGTTAATAATACTTTTGAGTGGATTTAATGAAGCCACTTCTGCGGGGATATATTCTTCTGAAGGACTAGGACATTTATCTCCTTTGTAAATATAATAGTTTCTTTCTATTGGGCAATTGATACCACTTGTTTCTTCTATTCTTCCACCATCACTTACCACCTCAGTTCTAGTATCAACAATTCCGCCACCACCACCTCCACCACTTCCCTCACCAACCCTAGCTCCACCATTTCCACTTACATCATTTTCAACAACTATTACCTCTGAATATTCCCTAATCCCTAACACAGGTTTCCCATTATCAACCCTAGTAAATTTAACAGTAATATCATTTACACCATCTCCATTTAAATCATATGAACTCTCCTCGCCCAAATTTAAACTACCCTCAATAGGCTCACTCTGTAATGTAAAATTCACTCTATCTCCTTGAAAACTATCAACTCTTAAAGAATGATTACCATCATCTAAAACAAAATCTACTTTTCCACCCTCTTCCAGAGTAATCTCACTCTCACTTTCATTCAAGTTTAGTTTAACTCCTGAAGGTACCTTTTCTGAAGACTTCAACAAGTAAAAAATAAATATTGCTATTATTATTACTAGGATAATTGCAATTGCTAATATAAGAAAAACTTTCAGATCTACCTTCGGCTTTTTCTTATTTATAATATCTTCTTCCATAAATTAAATTAATAATTAATATATTTAAATCTATAGAATTTGAGTTGGTTAAGGTCTAACAAAGTTTAACAAACCAACATCTTTAAAAACCCTCTACATTTATTCTGAACATGGCATACAGATTCATTAAGACAAGATGTCAATCATGTAAGAACGAACAAATCATATTCGAGGGAGCAACTACAAAAGTTCAATGCTTAGTTTGTGATACAATACTAGCTGAGCCAAAAGGTGGAAAAGCTGAAATAAAAGCAAGAGTAGTTGAAGTTTTAAACTAATTTAGGAGGTCGCATCTAGGAACCTAGGTTCCTGGATTCTAGATCATGGAAAACGCATATCAATTAGAAGAAGGGCAAATAGTCTTATGTACTGTAGATAAAATACTTGGAACAACAGTATTCTTAAAAATAGAGGATAATGGGGAAGGGACTATGACAACTTCCGAGATTTCTCCTGGAAGAATCAGAAACTTAAGAGATTATGTAGTTCCTGGTAAAAAAATAGTCTGTAAAATCCTCGGTATAAGGGGGCACAAAATCTATCTATCTCTAAGAAGAGTAAAACAAAATGAAAAAAAAGAGCTTTTAGATAAAATTTCAAAAGAAAGATCTTACAAAGCAATTCTAAAAACGGCCCTTGGAAAAGATGAATCAGAAATTACTATCAACAAAATAACACAAAAATATTCAATAATAGATTTTTTCGAAGAATTAAAAAAAGATCCCAAGATACTAGACAAATACGCCGAAAAAAGCGAAGCAGAAAAAATCCTTAAAATATTGGAAACAAAAAAAGACAAACCAAAAGAAATCAAACAAATTTTCAACTTATCAAACCAATCCTCTTCAGGAATAATAACAATAAAAAAAATACTAACAGATTCTTGCAAAGAAACAAAATGTAACATTAACTATCTTGCAGCAGGCAAATACAGATTGTCAATAAAAGGAAAAGATTACAAGGAACTAAAATCAGCAGTAAACAATACATTAAACAATATAGAAAAACAGGCTAAAAAACAACACTGCGAATTTCAATTGCAAAAGAGTTAAAATTCAAAACAAACTTTGTTGTTGGATCTCATTCTTAACAATTTCCATATCCTTTTCCCACTCACCTAATAAGCTTCTATTATATATTATAGCTGCAGGATGAAATAAGGGAATTAATCTAATTTTCAAACCTTCAACTTCAATCATCTGAACTTTTCCATGAACACTAGTTATTCCTGGTTGATCTTTCATCTTATCAACATCACCTTTAGCCATAAAAAACTTTGTAGCATAATTTCCTAAACTACAAACTATCTTAGGATTAAGATCTTTAATCTGTTTCAAAAGCCAAGGAGTATGGGCCCTAATCTCCTCTGGCAGAGGATCTCTATTTTCTGGAGGCCTGCACTTCAATATATTTGCTATATAAACATCATCCATGCTCAAACCAACACCATCAAGTAGCTTATCTAAGTTCTTTCCAGCTGCTCCAACAAAAGGAATTCCTTCAATATCCTCCTTATTTCCAGGAGCCTCGCCAATAAACATTATATCAGCACTCTCATTACCCTTGCCAACAACAATATTAGTACAATTCTTACATATCTCAGTATTTTTAGCCAATTCTACAGGATCTACTTCCATCCAGAAAAAAACAAAAATAAGTTTTTATAGATTGTTATAATTTATTTTAGTAATCCCAACCATCAGTAACTAATAAAAGACTTGAACTTTTCAATCTAAACTCTCGCCTATCCTAACTTGTATAAGTTATCAAAACTTTCAACCCAAAACCCTAATTAACTGATAAAAATCCCCAGAAGAATAAGTAAGATTTGAAACAGTTATCTGAATTAAAGCTAAAAGCCACATAAAAATTAACCAATTAACAGCCAAAATCCAAGTCAAATTATAATCTTTTCTAACTTTAATCTTAAAAAACATATAAATATTTATAAAAATCAAATAAATACTCATCAAAAACAAAAACCTCAAATCAGAAATCACCCCAGCAAGATTAACCTCCGCCTTCTGATATTTATTAAGCTTATCATACCCTTTAATATCAAACTTTGTAACCCCTAGTTTCTTCACATTAGGATTATAAAAATTATGAATTGTCTCTAAAAGATTAATATTATAGCTATTTGCTACCCCATATTTATCCAAAGCTCCTTGATGGCCTTTCTCATGAAAATAAGTACTTACTTGAACTAAATAAGGCAAAACAAAAAATATTGTCACAAAAAGAAAACTAGCCACATAAAAAACTTTCCAAGCTTCTTCCTTAAACCCCTTTTTCATAAATTTAATAAGAAAAGCAAGTTTATAAGTTTATTTTTTAAAGGAACTTTTCCAATGATATCCTTCTCTTAGTTTCTAAGGATATTTCTCTATTTTCTTCGTGCAATCTTCTAACTCTTTGACTTAAAATAGCTGTATCATGCCAATTAAAACTTAACTCCTCATCTGCAGCATATCTTCCTAATGTATTCAACAATTCTTTAGAACTATTATCCTCATAAAGAAAGATATATCTCTCTCCTTCTTTAACAAGTGCTAAAACATTCATTGTTCTACCATCATGATATCCCATAACCAATATAAGAACCCAATCTATTTAACCTTTACCCATCATCACAAACGCCCTTGTCTGTAACCCAAAAAACACATTCATTATCAGGTAAATTAGGGCTATCAATTAATTTAGCAACCCTCGAACCTTTCTTCCCACGACGAATGTACATCCTATATGTACTTGCATGTCCAACAATATTCCCACCAATAGGGGTTGTAGGATCGCCAAACATCATGGCAGGATTAGACATAACCTGATTAGTAACATAAACAGCTAAATTAAACTGTTCTGCTATCTTCATTAAATTATGCAAATATTTGTTCAATTTCTGCTGCCTATCTGCCAATTGACCTCTCCCACTAAATTCAGCCCTAAAATGAGCAGTCAAGCTATCCACAATAACCAACTTTACAGGCTCTCCATCTTTAATCAACTCTCCAACTTTATCAATTAACAATATCTGATGATCGCTATTAAAGGCTCTAGCGACTAAAATATTCTTCAAAACACTTTCAGGATTCAACCCTCTTGCCTCTGCAATTTGTTTAATTCTATCAGGTCTAAAAGTCCCTTCTGTATCAATATAAACTGCTTTTCCCTCAACACCACCTTGTTCAGCAGGTAATTGGACACTAACGGCTAAGGTTAGCCCCAACTGAGTTTTTCCAGACCCATAAGCACCAAAAGCCTCTGAAATTGCCTTAGTTTCCATGCCTTTTCCCCCTAATAAATCATCTAACTCCTTACTTCCTGTTGTAATATAAACTACTTCTTTTCTTTTCTCAGCAAACTCTAATCCATCTTGAAAACCTAAATCCATCATCTGCCGAGAAGCTTGAATTGCTTTCCTGGCAGCAGGTTCTCCCAACCCAGAAAGTCCAGACAACTCTTTAGGACCTAAAACTGCTACCCCCATTAAATCAAAAATACCAGCCGCCTCCAATTTCTCAACAGCGGCAGGACCAATTCCTGGCAAATCAGAAATTTTCAAGGCTTTTTCTTCTTCTTTCTCAACTACTTTTTCTTCTACTTTTTCTTCTACTTTTTCTTCTACTTTTTCCTCTACTTTTTCAGATTCCTTTCCCTTCAACTCTTCCTCAACTTCTTTCTTAACCTCATCACTAGTTTTCTTATCTAATTTTTTAATAGTTTTCTTCACCTCTTCCTTTTCCTTAACCATATAAAATCCAACCTAAGCCAACTTATAAGTATTACTCAAATTTGTTATATATATCATAAAATCTTGACATCCTACGCTGATTTTATGACACCAAAAACCTAAGGTTTTTGGGTGATCAGGAATCTTATAGATTCCTGAGTGCTAGAAAAAATGTAGAATTTTTTCTTTGTTTTAGAAAAACAAGATCAACTCAAAACAACCAACCCAAAAAACAACAAAAGATTAACAATAATTAATCCTATAAACAAAATTTCCTCAATCCGCCCCCCAGTAACTAAAGGGCCATTGCTTTTCCAGCTAAGGGGCCAAAAAGGTTGTATTCCTTCTTTTGTAAAACTATCTGTGATTAAATGAGTAGAATAACCAATAAAAAAACCAAAACTAGCGATGGGCCACCAAATTGCAATTAAAGCTGATAATAAGACCGCAGTTGTAAAGCTATGGATAACCCCCCTATGGCTGACAATAGCTTGCAAAGGCCTAAAAATTAAATGCCTGCCATAACTTGAACTACTTGTGTCCAAATCAGGGATAACAGTGGCTATTAAAAGCATAACGATAAAAACAAATCTATTACTAACATAATTAATAAAGATTAACCCCATAAAAATTGCAAACATAACATGAGTTTTCAGCATCATTTTAACATCTCTTAATAAGATAAATAAAAATCAAAGATTAATAAAGGTTACTTTTCCAACTCATCAATCAACTTACTAATATCAACATCCCCAAATTCTTCAATAATAAAGTCATTGCTATCAAACATAGCATTTCTTCTTACCTGCCCCTTAACAATCATTTCTTTACCTAAAAAATCTTTTTTCTTAACAGCAAACAACTCTCCATTTTCCAACTCTTCCTTAGACATAATCTTCTCTAAAACATCTGAAAAAATAGTGGCCCTCATATTATCAGTACCATCATCAATAACTAAACTTAACAAAGATCTTTTCTCAGGAATAACTTTTCCATGGTCATTACAATCTCCTCCCTCTCCAACTTTCCTTCTGCACTCAGGACAAACCTCGAAAAATTTAGGCTCAAACATATTAACAATAAAAGCCCGATTAGCAACATTATCATTAACATCAAAATCAATAATCTTCTTCTCAAAAACAACTTTCTCTGTAATGATTTTATCAATATCTATAGTTTTATCACTTATCTTTATCTCAGAAAAACTCCCCAAATGCAACTCACCATTTCTAATACTCGCATTACTTATTTCAACAAAATCATCTTGCTTAATTTCTTTTTTTGAAATTAAATCAATATGATTCTCATCCCATAATACCGTTCTAACATTCCCAGTATCATCTGCCAAAACAAAACTCCCAATCTTCCCACTCCTATCATTCTTACTATACTCTCTAATTGGAAATAACTCTATTATTTTTCCAATAAGATTGATCTGTCTCATTCCAGAAACCACGTGAGAAATTTTAATTAACTGTTTATCAAAATTAACATTCAATTCTGCAGCAATAACTTGAGCAGCCCCCTCATTACTTATCAGTCCAGCAAGTTTGGCTTTCTTAGCTTCAACCTTTCTTTCAATATCTTCGACAGAAACTCCAGAACTCTCTGAAATAAATTCAACAAGCTGCTGATAATTACTCTCCATGATCTACACCTTTTTTAATCATCTAATTGAAAATTCATTATCATTTATAAGAATTATGGTCTTGCTTTATACAAAATGTTTATAACTTCAATTTTTAAAATTGAAGGGATAAAGATTGCCAAAAGAAATCTTTATAAACATCCCCCTATCTAAATAATCATGGGAACAGCCTTAATAAAAATAAAAATAATGCCAGAATCTCCAGATATAGATCTAAAAGATATTGAAAATCAAGCAAAAAATATCATTTCAGGAGAAAAGGGAGAAAAGACAAAACTAGAAATAGAGCCAGTTGCCTTCGGTATCAATGCAATAATAGCAACTTTTGCAAGAGATGAAACCTTGGAATCAGATACTCTACTTAAAAAACTTCAAGAAATCCCAAATGTCAGTTCAGCCGAGGTAATTGACTTTAGAAGAGCTTTTGGATAAAACAATAAGAAGATGGCATTCTCACAAGAACAAGCAGAAGAAATTAAAAAACAATTATTAGAACAAGTTGAAAAACTTCCTAATGAAAACAAAGATCAAATTAAAAAACATATAGAAACTCTAAATGAACAGCAATTAGAAGATTTTCTAAAACAAAATAAAATACAAATTTCAGACTCTGGAGAACCTACTCAACAATCTTCAGAAAAATCAATATTTGAGTCGATAGTTAATAACGAATTACCTTCCCATAAGATAGCAGAGAACAAAGATGCAATTGCTATCTTAGAACTAAATCCATTATCAAAAGGTCATTGCCTAATAATCCCAAAACAAAAAACAACAGTTGAGAAAATTCCAAAACAAGCATTATCATTGGCTGAAAAAATAGCAAATAAAATCAAAAAAGAATTAAAACCAGAAGATGTAAAAATTGAGCCATTTGAATTCCAAGGTTATCCCGCAATAAATATTATCCCAGTTTACAAAGATAAAGAATTAAAAAAAGAAAAGGCAGAAGAATCAGAACTAAAAGTCCTACAATCACAACTTAAAGAAAAAGAAAAACTAATAAGCTTGGATAAAAAACCAAAAAGAGTCAAAAAACTTCCCGAAATTAGTTTCAGGATCCCTTAAAAAAAGGTTTTACCTAACCACAACAACCCTAAAAACCCAATTAAAAAACTAGGAGTGAAAGGAACTCCATACTTAACTAAAATTTTCCCACGATATTTCTTCCTTATCAACTCTAATTCCTTTCCAGAAACCCCATCCCAACTTTTCTTAATCTTATTACCTTTAACATAAATATCCTCAGCTAACCAGTCCCCTTCAGTTAAATCCTTAACACCTATCATCCTAATCATACAACTTTCCTCAACCGCTTTTGAAAAAGTTAACAAAACAGGGAATAATAAGAAAATAAATCCAATTAAAATAAATTCAAAACCAATAAAATAACTCATGATCATCCATAATAAAACAAAAACAAAACTAATCAAAAAAATATACCTATAAATCTTAAACTGCCTTACAAACTCTTTACTAAATTTATTCCAATT
>Ga0310122_10000346_pt1 | contig 29498 bp, 28 predicted proteins | sample CB6_Bottom_1051__FD_203503 | JGI IMG/M metagenome (GOLD analysis project Ga0310122, IMG submission 203503) | Marine microbial communities from Western Arctic Ocean, Canada - CB6_Bottom_1051 | ecosystem: Environmental > Aquatic > Marine > Oceanic | place: Canada: Western Arctic Ocean | collected...
GGGGGCTGCGCCACCGTCGGCTGGGACGATGAGGGTGTGGCCGCGACCGCCTGGCCGATCATCGAGAACGGAGTCTTCGTCAACTACCAGACCACGCGAGAGCAGGCGACCTGGATTGCCGACCAGACCGGTGTACGGACCAGTCTCGGGTGCGCTTACGGGCAGTACTGGTCCAGCATGCCGTTCCAGCGAATGCCGAACGTCAGCCTCATGCCGGGGTCGGAAGATCTCAGCGAGGAGGACGTGATCGCGGCCACCGACCACGGTATTCTCGTGGAGGGGCGCGGCTCGTATTCGATCGACCAGCAACGCTACAACTTCCAGTTCGCCGGCCAGGTGTTCTGGGAGGTCCGCAACGGCCGCAAGTATCGAATGCTCCGGGACGTGGCGTATGTCGCTCGAACGCCCGATTTCTGGAACTCGATGACCCTGATCGGCGGGCCCAGCACGTACTATCTCGGAGCATCATCCGGTGACGCCAAGGGCCAACCCGTACAGTCGAACGCGGTGTCGCACGGGTGTCCAATCGCGTTGTTCCGCGACGTGGATATCATTAGTACGGCGTAGCAGGCTGCAGGACTGAAATAGCCTGCAGGCGTTCGGCGGCGACGACCGTAGCACAACCTGGCGAAACCAGGGGAGGCGGAGGGTACGACCGATCGATCGACCCGGACCGTCCAGCGCGATCTTGGTCCAGTCCGAGTCTCGGCCGGCCGAGCGCCCGAAGCCTGTAGCCCGAAGCCGGAGAAACACGCATGCGTGCGCGGCAAGAGGAACGCGGAGACGGCGGGCGGACGGGGTTGTCGCGCGGCGACGCACGGACGTTGTGCGACCGCGTGCTCGACCTGTCCCAAGCCGACCATGCGCGCGTGAGCGTCAACTCGGGCTGGCGCGGGTTCACACGTACGGCAACCAACCGGATCACCAGCGCCGGTGGCAGCTCGGATGTGACCGTACGGGTGACAAGTGTCTTCGGCCGACGAATCGCCAGCGTCACCACGAACCAGCTCGATGACAGCGCCCTGACCCGCGTCGTGCGCGATGCCGAGGCGCTGGCACGGCTTACGCCGGAGGACCCCGAGTATCTGCCCGAGCTGGGACCTCAGCGATACAACGATCCAGGCGGCTTCTATGAGACGACCGGAGCGTTGACACCGGAGGCTCGGGCGGCTGCCGTGGCGCCGGCGCTCGAGGCGGCACGGGCCGCCGGCACCGTCGCCGCCGGATACATCGACGCACGTGCCGGGTCGCGCGCGCTGGCGACCTCGGGCGGGCTCTTTGGGTTTTACCGCAGCACCGGTGTCGCATCGACACTGACTGCCCGGACGCCCGACGGCGGCTCGTCGGGATGGGCCGGCGACGAGGCGAACGACTGGGCTCGGATCGAGTCGGAGCGAATCGCCGCCGACGCTGTCCGCAAGTGCGACGCCTGGCGCGAACCCACCGCGCTCGAACCCGGCAGCTACGAGACCGTGCTGGAACCGACGGCGGTTGGAATGCTGATGTTGCGGATGCGCAACGCGTTCAGTGCCCGGACCGCCGACGAGGGCCGGTCCGCGTTCTCGAGGCCTGGTGGCGGCACTTTGGTCGGGGAGCAGCTCTTCGATTCCCGTGTGACGATCCGGAGTGACCCGGCGGCCACCAACGCGGAGACCAGTCCATTCACCGGCGACGGGCAGCCAACCCGGGCCGACACCTGGATCGAGAACGGCGTGCTGCGGGGGCTGTCCTACACGCGGTTCTGGGCGAACAACCAGGACATGGAGCCGAGACCGGCGGCAGCCAACGTGATCATGTCCGGCGGTGACGCCTCGACCGAGGACATGATTCGATCGATTCGACGTGGGGTGCTCATTACCCGGTTCTGGTATATCCGTCCGCTCAACCCACGGACGCTGTCCTACACCGGCATCACCAGAGACGGCACCTTCCTGATCGAGAACGGGCGGATCAGTCGCCCGGTGAACAACTTCCGATTCAACCAGTCGCTGGTCGCGCTGCTCGAGGGTGTGGAGATGCTCGGCACGCCGACCCGCGTGGCCGCCGGCGAAAACAGCTCCGTCGGGGTGCCTATCGTCGTACCGGCGCTCAAAGTCCGCGCGTTCAACTTGTCGAGTGTGAGCGAGGCTATTTAGCGAGGCTGCCGACGAGGGCGGGCTCGGGGGCAACAAAACCGATAGCGAGGCCTCCCGCGTCTCCCTCTCCCTTTGGGAGAGGGCCGGGGTAAGGGTCAGGGGAGTTGACGACGATGACCGACAAACCACGGAACTGGCGAAGAGCCACAGATGCACGGGGACCCCTGACGCGGCGCGAGCTTCTAGCGGGGGCGGCGGGCGCCATCAGCGCGGCAGCGGTGGCACCGGTATCCGGGCAGCAGTCGGTCGACACGACGCGGCGGCCCGGTCGCGGTCCCAGCGAGATGGACCAGCGGTCGCCATTCGTGACGTTACAGCGGGACCCAAGCGCGACGTCATCGCGGACACCGCTGCAGGACCTGCGTGGCACGATCACACCGGCCGACCTCCACTTCGAGCGCCACCACGGCGGTGTGCCGGAGATTGACCCTGCACGCTACGAGCTATTGATCCACGGATTGGTCGACCGGCCGACCGTCTTCAGTCTCGCCGACCTGAAGCGCTTTCCTTCGACGTCCCGAATCTGTTTCCTCGAGTGCTCCGGCAACCTGCGCCGCGGCGGCCCGGAGACACTCCCGCAGATGGTTTGTGGGCTGACGAGTCAGACCGAGTGGACGGGAGTCATGTTGTCGACGCTGTTCGACGAGGTCGGCGCCAAGCCAGACGCCACGTGGTTCCTGGCCGAGGGGCAAGATGCGGCAGTGCTGACCCGCAGCATCCCGATGGAGAAGGCGTTCGACGACGCGATGATCGTGTACGCGCAGAACGGCGATGCGCTGATGCCCGGGAACGGGTATCCAGCACGGCTGCTGCTACCGGGTTTTGAGGGCAACAGCAGTGTCAAGTGGCTGCGACGGATCGAGCTGGCCGACCGGCCATTCATGACACGGGAAGAGACATCGAAGTATACCGACCCGCTGGGTGACGGCGACACGATGCGCCAGTTCAGTTTCGTGATGGATGCGCGGTCGATCATTACCGACCCGGCGTATCCCCGCGTCATCGAGCCCGGCTGGCATGAGATCAGAGGGCTGGCCTGGAGCGGTCGCGGTCGGATTACCCGCGTTGACATCAGCACCGACGCGGGCACCACCTGGTACCCGGCGGACCTCCAGGCGCCGGTGCTACCGAAGGCGCACGTGCGGTTCCGGTATCTCTGGAACTGGCCCGGCGAGCGCAGCGAGATCATGAGCCGAGCCACCGACGACACCGGATATGTCCAGCCGACATGGGACGTGCTCCGCGAGGCCCGGGGACCGCGGACCCGGTATCACCAGAACCCGATCACCTCGTGGACCGTGGGCGACGACGGCCGCGTCCTGTTCGGCGCCGAGAGGCTGCGGTCGTGATCGGGCCAGGCGCACGCGTCGGGGTCCTTGGCGGTCGTCCGGTGACCGTGGCGACCATTGCCATCACGGTGGTCTGCCTCGGGGTTGTCGGCGCTCGCCTCTCGGAGGGCGCCGCGCAGCAACGGGCCAGCTCGGGCCCGCTACCAGAGACCTTTGGGTTCGGTCGTCCAGCGACGCCGGCCGGCATCGCCACGCTCGACATCGACGTCATGCCGGACGGTACGGGGCTCCCACCCGGTAGCGGCACCGCGGCTACTGGAACGCCGCTTTGGGGCCGTGCCTGTCGCGGGTGCCATGGTCGCGAAGGCGAAGGCGGCACCGCCGCGCCGCTGGTCGGCCGCGATCCGAGCGGACGACCGTTGACCGTCGGCAACCTGTGGCCCTATGCCACCACGCTGTATGACTACATCAACCGCGCGATGCCCCGGCCCACACCGGGCACACTGACCCCGGACCAGGTCTATAGCCTCGTCGCCTGGATTCTTGCCAAGAACGAGATCATCGCAGAGGACGCGGTCATGAACGCCGAGACCCTGCCGTCGGTCGTCATGCCGGCCCGCGACCGATTCGTGCCGGACGACCGCCGCGGCGGACCAGAAGTGCGCTGACCTCGACCGGATCTGGCGCGACAACTCCGTTTGCATGCGTTACCATATGTGGTAACTATATGTATAAAACAACCGTATACCTGGACACCGATAGTTATCGACGTCTCAAGCGACTGGCTGCCGAGCAAGGTCGCCCGTCGGCGGAGCTTGTCCGTGAAGCGGTCACAGAGTACACCAGCCGCCACGCCCCTCGACGAGTGGCGCGATCAATCGGTGCGTTCTCGAGCGGCCGGAGCGACATCGGGGACCGTGCCGAAGAGCTGCTCGAGGGCATGGGGCGGCGGTGATCGTCGCCGACACGGGCGCCATCGTCGCCTTACTCGATGCGGGAGACCGACACCACACAGCACTACGTGAGATCTACATGAGCGAACCGTCCCAGTGGGTGCTGCCCTGGGCGATCCTGCCGGAGGTCGACTACCTCGTGGCGACACAGCTTGGCGGGCGGGCGCAAGCAGCATTCCTCGCGGACCTCGCTGGGGGCGCTTTCGCTGTCGAATGGGGACAGGAACCAGATCTCGGCGCGGCCGTCCGCATCTGCGAGCGGTATGCCGACCTGCGCCTGGGACTGGTCGACGGGGTCGTCATTGCCACGGCGGAACGACTTGGCGCGGCGGCGGTCGCCACGCTGGACCTCAGGCACTTTGGTGCGATCACGATCGCCGGCCAACCGAAACTCCTCCCCCGTGATGCCTGATCCCACGCCATCTCGTTCAGTCGGCCAGAGATCTGGGTTGGTGCGAGCGCTGCTCTTCACCGCATGCAGCGTGCTGGCATCGCCGGGCGCCGGCCAGACCCAGCCCACGGTTGGCCAAGAAGGTAAGGACGTGCCCTGGGTACCGACACCAGACGTCCTGGTCGACACGATGCTCGAGATGGCCGCCGTCAGACCCGCCGACCGTGTCATCGATCTCGGGTCGGGCGACGGGCGCCTGGTGATCGCGGCCGCCACGTTGGGCGCGCGGGCGGTTGGGGTCGAGCTCGACGAGAGCCTGGTCGAGCTGTCACGACAGCACGCCGCCGCGGCCGGTGTGACCGACCTGACGGAGTTCCTCGCGACCGACCTCTTCACGTTCGATCTGTCGACGGCCAGCGTGATCACGATGTTCCTACTGCCCGACATCAACTACCGGCTGCGCCCGACCCTCTTCGAGCTGGCGCCGGACACGCGGATCGTGTCCAACACCTGGGATCTCAGCGGGTCGGATGAAGACCCCGACGCGCCGGGATGGACCCCGGACCGCACCGTCGTGCTCGACCCTTGCCCCACGTGGTGCACCTCGTTGCTCTGGATCGTGCCGGCCAAGGTGGAGGGCACGTGGCGTCTGGGGGACGGAGAACTGTGGCTCGAACAGCACTTCCAGGAGCTGTCCGGGTGGCTGCGCACGGACGCCGGGACAACCCGGATCGACGACGGCCGGTTGAACGGTTCAATGATCACGTTCCGGGTCGGCGACACGCGCTACCGCGGTCGAGTCGACCACCCGGACCAGAGCGACCAAAACAGCCGGATGACGATGAGTGGCGTGGCGCACCGCCCGGGCGGCACCGAGGACTGGCTGGCCACGCGCGTCCACTGACCGCGCCACACCCCCGGGAACGTCGGCCGCAGGCGTCTCTGTAGTGCCAGGGGCGGGGTCGCAGCGTAGCGCGTGGGGTGCCGCGAGGCGGTCCGGGTCCCGGTTAGAATAGGAACGGTGTCTTCGAAACGACGACCCGTCCTGGGCATCGCGCTCTCGCTCGCCGTTGCCGTCGGCTCAGCGTCGAACGCGGCGGCACAGCAGACCGCGGCACGCACGGCTCCTCTGGCGCTGACGCCAGCCGAGTACAACAACACCATCGCTGATCTGCTCGGATTTCCACGGGACGGCGCCCGCTGGCCCGACCGGCCGGCCCTTGCCGACCGACTCAGCCCGCCGCGGACAGCGAGTAAGGGCGTGTTCCTGCCACCACCGCCGCCCCCTGTGTGGCCCTGGCGGTTTCCGGCCGAACCGGGCGCCAATGGCTTCGACGGCATCGCCCAGGGTCAAAGCCCATCGTCCTACCAGGTGGAGGAGCTACACGCCGCTGCGATGCACTTCGCGTCGTTCGCGCTGGTCTCCCCGACATTCTTCTCCTGTACCGACTGGCCCACACTGCCCGCGAACGAGCAGGCGACCTGCGGCTGGACCAGCATCGAGCAGTTCGCCCTACGGGCCTATCGACGCCCGCTCCGACCCGACGAGCGCGACCGGCTCGAACGTTTCTGGGCATCCAATCTCGCGGCCGGGCCACGCGATGAGGCGGTCGCGATGACCATCGCCGGCATCCTGCAGGCGCCGCCGTTTCATTTCAGAGTCGAGCCAGATGAGGCGTCGACGGACGACGATGCTCCGCTCGACGGATGGGCGCTCGCCACGCGGCTGTCCTACTTTCTGTGGGACTCGATGCCCGACGCGGCACTGTTCTCGGCGGCGGAGGACGGAGCGCTCGCCACGACGGGCGCCCTCGAGCGACAGGCGCGCCGGATGCTCGACGATCCAAAGGCGCGGCCCGCCGTCGTGCACTTCCACCATCAGTGGCTCGGCACCGACCAGGTCCTGCTCGTTGCGCCGGCCCGCCGCGCGTTCGGGCCGCTCTTTGGCCTCACGCCACGGCTGAAAAACGCGCAGGATGACGACGTGAAGTGGCCGGCCATCATGGGCCCGGTTCGTCACTCCATGAGGTTCGAGACCGAACTCTTCGTCGAACAGACCATTTTCGATGGACCGGGCACGTTCAACGCACTGATGACCGACAACCACGGCTATATGTCGGACGCCACCGCGCCGATCTACGGGGAGGGGGCGACCCGCATCGCGGACGGCCGGACGGTGACCAAGAACATCGAGCTCGTGGTAGCGTCAATCGGGCGCGTGCAGAAGCTCACCCTCTATCCGGCGGTGTTCCCCCGCAGCGAACGCGCCGGCGTGTTGACGCTGCCGTCGGTGCTCGCGCTCGGGGCCTACGCGGTGCAGCCTGGCCCGATCCTTCGCGGCAAGCGGGTGCTCGAGCGGCTCGCCTGCATGCACCTCGGCACACCCATTCAGGGGGCCGAGGCGGCGCTCCCGCCGGACACGCTGACTGCGGAGCGCACCAATCGCGAGCGCACCGCGACCGCCACCAGCCCCCCGATCTGCAACACCTGTCACCGGACGATCAACCCGCCTGGGTTCGCCTTCGAGCACTATGACGCGATCGGTCAGTGGCGCGCAGAGGACAATGGACAGCCGGTCGATGCGAGCGGCTCGCTCGCGCTGCCGGGGGGCGAGCGGATCACATTCACCGATGCTATCGACTTCACGCAGCAGCTCGCCGAGAGCGACCGCGTGAGAGACTGCTACGTGCTGCACTGGACGCGCAATGCGCTAGGCAACCAACTCGACCAGGCGAGGCCGGGACTCGAGACGTTGCAGGCCGGCTTCCGCAAAGACGACTCGATCAAGGAGCTGTTGGTGGCGATCGCCACCAGCGACCTGTTCCGCACGCAGGGCTCCAGCACCCGGCCGTAGGAGACTGCTAGAATGCAACACCGTGGGGGTTCGGGACGAAGCCCTTTTAGCCAAGGGCGCGCACGAGCGCGCCTCGCGGCAGCGGAGTGGGGCGATGGGGCCCCGCGAGCGGCCGCGTGGGGTTCGGGGCGTAGCCCCGTCTAACAATGTTCTCTCGGCGACAGCTTCTCCGGCTGGGCGGGCTGACCGCACTTGGCGCCGCGCTGCCCGACAGCACGCTTCGAGTGTTCGCCCAGGGCCCCGCGCCACCGAAGCGTCTGGTGGTCATCAGCCACTGTCACGGCTGGCCGTACTCCGAGTGGAAGATGCGCCCGACCGGTAAGTCCGAGGACGCGCCGTGGACACTCGATCTGCAGTCCCTTGCCCGGTCCGAGTTCAGCCGGCCGCTGGCCCCCCTCTACGAGCACCGACACCGTGTGCTCGCCCTGGACGGCCTCTCGCTCGCGACAGCCGAGCTCGACGCCGGAGGTAACCGTCACGATCGGGGGTGGATCCACGCCTGGACCGGTAACAACGCCGATTTCGCCGCGCGGGACACACGGTCGACCTCCGCCTCGCTGGACCAACTCGTCGCCGCGCATATCGCCAGACCCGACAGGCTCCCGTCGCTGGAGCTGTCGGTCGATGCCGCACTCGAGGCCGGTCGTCCCATCGCCTACAGCCTGGGCGGCGTTCGGCTGCCGGCCGAGAGCACGCCGCTCCGCGCCTGGGAGCGGGTCTTCGGGCCCGCCTCATCGGGTGACGCTGTCGGTCGGCGCCGCCGCACGACGCTCGACTTCGCCTACAGTGAGTACCGCGAGCTCGCGCCGACACTTGACGCGCCGGGTAGCGCCCGACTCGAATCCCACTTCGGGCTCGTCGAGCGGCTGGGTCACAGGCTCGAAGGGTTGGCAACGCTGGCGTGCGACGCGCCGGCGCGCCCTGCGGCCGCCTTCGAGAAGTATGACCAGCGGTTCGATGCCTTCGCGGACATCATCGCGGCGGCCTTCAGTTGCGACATCACGCGTGTCGTCTCACTCTCACTGGGCGAGATGCCGACGGCCGAATTCGGCGCCGCGGCCATCAGCGACAAGGTGCACAAGGGGATTGCACACTACATCTACGAGGACGCCGAGAAACATGCCGCGATGACCGACTACGTCGAGTATCACGCCAGACAGGTCGCGCGCCTCGTCAGCACCCTGGAGGCAATTCCGGAGGTCGGCGGCGGCTCCAGCGGATCCATGATGGACAACACCTTGATCGTCTGGGGTTCAGAGCTGGGCGACGGATGGCACGGCTACAGCCACTACTGTCCCGTGCTGATCGGCGGTTCGTGGGCCTTCAACACAGGACGCTACCTGTACTGGCCGCACGAGACCCCGGCCGAGATGCGGGTCCCGCCCCAGATCCTCGCTGGCGGCTCCACCAGGTTCTCCGGTATCCCCCATCAGCGGTTGCTGGTGAGCGTGGCACGCGCGATGGGCCTCGAGGTCGACCACGTGGGCCTCACGCACGTTCGCGGGCAACGCGGCGACTTCATCGATGTGAGCGGCCCGCTGAGCGGACTGACGGCTGTATAGGACCGGACACATCGGCGCCGGCGCCCGAAGGACCTAACCGCGTCCTACACAGATCGAATCAACGTGATCTCACGGTGTGCGATATGGCTGCGGACGTAGTCCACATTGGCCTTCCACCACGCTGATCCATAGAACGCCGCTTCTTTGGCCTCGAGATCGGCCTCGGTCTCGCCATAGCTGCGCACCCAGATGAACTGCGTCCGCGCCTTGTTCACCCATGTTCCCTCAATCCGGATATCGTGCTCCTGTAAGAGCGGAATCAGCTGTTCGTTGAACAACTTCAGCCAGCTCTCCATCTGGCCGGTGTTGATGGTGTAGGTGCGAAGGTGGGCCACGGACATCGTGTCTCCTGATCTCTGCTGCGTCCGCGCGGCGGCACTACTCCGGCGCCGGAAAATACGCGATTCTGTCACCACGATACGAGCCAAGCCACATTTCGTTCCCGATCCGAGTAGCGGTAGTGGACGCGACGAACCCGTCCATGGCGGCATGCTCGAAAATCCGCCGCACCTCCAACGTCTCCGGGTCGATCTCTGCAACGTTCGATCTCTCTCGCAGCGGCTCTCGCGGCTCGGTAATCGAGCGTCCATCCTTGTCGGTGTGGCCAGCGGCGAGTACCACCGATCCGTCAAGCGACATCCGGAGGTTATCGGGCCGGAATCCCAGGTTGATGACATCTTTCTGCACAGGCGTCCGACCCAGGGAGATGCGCGTCAGCTTCTCCTCGCTCCAGCCGGCGATATACATCCAACGTCCGTCCGGCGCGATCTCCAGTCCATTCGGCGCCGTACCCTCGCTGCCCGGTATCCGCGTCCAGCCCGTGCCGGTCTGCCATTTCCACACGTCATTCGTCGGCCCACTCGTAGCCGCAACGCCACCATCAGGAAGAGCGACCACACTGTTGAGGCTGAGCGTCGACAGCGCCGGCACGCAGCCGACCCACGTCAAGGCTGGCGGCGTGGCGTCGGCGTCGATTTCGAACACCTCGACCGACTCCCGAGTACCGTGGTGGACGACAAACAGGGTGTGGAGCGCGTCTACTCCCGGTCTAAGATAGAGACCGTGGCCCCTGAAGGTCTCCTGCTCCACGGCGGCAAGGGGGCCCGGACAGGTCGGATACGTCGTCATGTCATGCCGCTCGACCTGGAACGGTGTGGGAAACAGGACCGTTGTGGTCTTGTCGCGCACGCTGACGAGATGGAGCCGGCCGCCTTCCTGGGCACCGGACGCGATGACCCACTCCGAGCCGGGCAGGATGGCGAGATCTTCGGGACTGATGAGATCGCAGATGAACTGGACCTCACCGACCGGTTCGCAGGGTGTCGCGCCGTAGTCGGCAAAACCGGGGGGGGCCGCGTCGGCGTCGGACGTCGGCTCGGGCGCAGATTCGGGAGCACGGCATCCCAATGCCAACATCGCGGCCAAACCAAACAGGGCTGGTGTGGATACTCTCACGGAACATCCTTCCTCGTTGACGACAAGCCGCCAGAGCATTCGATAGGACACACACCAGACCGACAACGGTGTCGCTCGTCGGGATGGCGAAGGATACCATCATCGCCGGCACCCGACACCGGTGAACCGGGACACACGCCGCCGATAAGATAGATTGGAATATCATCTCGCACTAAAGATCAGGGCCCTAAGGAATCTTGATGGTGAAACCGCCTCGCCTCGCCCTCCTGATCGGTCTCTCCGCGGTCTTGTTAGTCGCACCCTCGCCCCGGCAGGCCGAGGCCCAGGACGTGTCGGCTGTTGTCGATGGGGCTCACCGTGGCTATCTGGCGGTGCGATCGTCAGACGATGGCGAGTACGCAGTGATTGACGAGCTGAACGCCGACCGGCTGTTCGTGCCGGCATCGGTCCTCAAGGTGGTCACGGTCGCGGCAACGCTCGAGCACCTGGGCCCGGAGTACCGCTGGTTGACCCGACTGACGTCACACGGAATGGTGGCCGATTCGGTGCTCGACGGCGACCTCGTGATCGAGCCCGGCGGCGACCCGACCTGGAGTGGGCAGCTCTGGGAGGACGGTGCCGACGCGCCGCTCGCGGCATTGGCACGGCAGGTGCGCAACCGGGGCATCACCCGTATCAGCGGCGATCTGGTGGTCAACGGTAGCCGTTTCCCGGGTCGTCCGCACCCCACCGACCGGTCCTACGGCGATCTGCCGTATCGGCACGGGACGCCGCCTGCGGCGCTGTCTGTCGATGAAGCGACGATCACGGTTCGTGTGGCGCCGGGCGCGTCGGTCGGCGAGCCGGCGCGAATCACGGCGCCTTCCGGCGTCGTGGTCCTCAACCACACGACGACGGTTGGCCGAGAGCGTCACGGCGCCGGCACCCTCGACTTCCTGCCGCTGTGGGGTACCGACACGCTCCTGCTGCGGGGCGAGTATCCGGTGAGCGAACCCGCCTTCGTGGTCTCGGCCAGCGACCCGGCGCCGGATCTTCGGGCGGCCCGACGACTGCGGGACGCACTCGCCGAGACCGGTGTGACCATTGACGGTATCGTCCGGCGCCAGGTGACGGCGGTCGCCGCGTCCGGCCGACAGGCCACGTCGCTGGCCGAGTTCCGCTCTCGGCCTCTCGAGGATGTGCTGGAGCAAATCCTCACGGAGAGTCACAACTGGTATGCCGACATGCTGACGCTGACGTTGGCGCTGGAGGTAGCGGGTACCGGTCGCTTCGACGATGGTGTCGAGGTTATCGCCGACTTCGTTGCGGTCGTCCTGGGCGACGACGCGATGGCGCGAGCCAGTGTCTGGATACAGGACGGTTCCGGTCTCTCGGCGTCGAACCTGGTGACACCCGCCGCCGTTGTGCGCGTGCTCGCACATGTGCTCGAGCAACCGTGGCGCGACACGCTGGTCGATGCGCTGGCACGGCCAGGCACCGGGACGCTGAGGACGTGGCCACCCGTCGCGTCGATCGCGGCCAAGACCGGGACACTGCGTCACACAGTCGCGCTCGCAGGATTCCTCAATGCTGGACAGGGCACGCCGGTCGTCTTTTGCTACTTCGTCAACCATTATCCCGAGCGGCCTGGGACCGCGCGACGCCAGATTGCCTCAGCACTCGGTCGGTGGACAGCGCTCGGCTCCGAGCGCTGAGCGGCGTCACGGCGGCAAGTTCACCCTTCTCCAGCGGCGTGTGTCACACGGCCGAGCGTTGGTGCAACGCCTGGGTTAGCGGGCGCCGTTGCTACACCAAGCCGATCGGCCTGACCGGGCAGGCCGTCGCACCCTTGTATTTTGTGGGCAGCAAAATGAACGGGAACTCGTATACCCCGTCCACACACGGTTCACCAAGCTTCAGGTTCTCGATGATGTAGATACCTTTTTCGACGAGCAGATGCTGGTGTACCGGAAACCCCCTGTGTGCCTCCTCCCCCGGCATCACCTCGAGCGCCATGTTGTCAGCGCCCACCCGGTTCGCAGCAGAACAGCGTCGCCTTGACGAATCTCAGCCTTCTGCTTCTTGAGCGCCCCCTCCAGCTCTGAAGGCCCAATGACCGCGTCGCCGGCCAGATGCTCCACGCCTTTGAATCCGGCCACGTCGATCACGACAGCTCGTGTCACGATCGGTGGACAGTGCTCAATACCCAGCTTCGTCAGGCCCCAGTCCCCGGCACCATCCGTGACGCTGTTGCCGTTGTACATTTCGTCGCCGGTCGCAAAATGGCCCAGCGCATCGATATGTGTCCCCACGTGCATCGTCATCTCAACACGTTCCAAGAAGGCCCCCGCCCCATCGGTGACGTCCATGGCCTCGCGCAAGAGGCGTCGCGTATTGTCCGCGGTGCAGTACATGCTCTAAAGAAAGGGGGGCTGAAACGGCAACAACTGAGGGGCGCCAACCTCGATGACCTGGCTCAGGTCGTAAATCTTGCCCTGCTCGACGGTTCTGAGCAGTGGAACCAACGTCTCCTGCAGCACGTAGTTCATGGCTCCAACGTTGTCGTCTGGTCCCCACGGTCCTGCGCCTTGGTCACTCATGCGGAATTCTCCTTTTCCTGGTTGTTGCTGTTCACGTTGGTGACACGGGGACGCGACCCTACAGCTGTTCGACATGCGTTCCAACGAGTAGGTCGCTCTTCTTGCGATCATGAAGGTCTTCATGATGCCGGGGTTGGCAGACCTGGGACGTTCTGCTACGGGCTATGGCTGGACTACCGCGATGCCCTCGTACTCGAACAGCGCGGTGGTCGAGTAGAGCGACTGGATGCCTAGGAGTGTTGAGGCGGGGAGGTCGTCGGTCGGGAACCCGTTTGCCTCACGCGCACCGGCAATGCCCGTATTCCCCGGCGTGTAGCCCGGCAGGTAGTAGATGACCTTGACCAAGTCGGCGGGCGTGGCGCCGGCCGCCTCGAGTCGGCGCTTCATCCCGGCGAACGCCTGCTGCGCCTGTGTCTCGAGCGGGTCGCTGGTGCGCCCGACCTGCCCGGAGACGTAGATCGTCTTGGCGCCGTCACCCCGCGCCGTCACCACCTGTGTGAAGCTCCCGGCCGGGTCGAGGAACTCCCGGGTCAGACGCTCGGTGTGCTCGGCGTCCTCGACGACCGCCACGGCGTCGACCTCGATCTGAATCCGGTCGTTGACCAACCGGTCGATGCCGAGCAGCGTACTCGACGGCGGGTTGTCACCGAACGCCGACGCCCGTCCCTGGCCGTACGGACCCATGTGCCGCTCGGGATCGAAGTCGACGATGTAGGTGTTGATCTTGACGACGTCCGCCATGGTGGCGCCCGCAGCGGCGAGACGTTGCGACACGCGGTCGAACACGAAGCTCGTTTGCGCCCTTAGGTCATCGCCACTCCCGGTCTGACCCGCGACCCAGATGGTCTTGACCGCGCCGTGCCGTGCGACGACCGCCTGACTGAAGCCCCGGGACGGCCCGATACGGGTCAGCTCAAAGTCGGCACCCGCGTCGGCGAGCACCGCCGTCGCTTCGATCTCCACCCGGAGCCCCTCACGCGCCAGTGCATTGATCCCGAGCATGGTACTCACGGGCCACGCATCCTCCGGGAACGCCGCAAGCCGGGCGGCGCTGATGGTCGAGTACTGCTCAGGGGCGAAATCGGTTACGTAGATCCGGATCTTGACGACATCGCGCATCGAGGCGCCGGCCGCTTCCAACTGGTCGGCAACACCCTGGAACGCCGACTCGGCGTGCGCCTGCAGGTCGCTACCGCTCCCGACCTGTCCCGACACGTAGATGGTCTTCACCCCGCGGTCCTTCACGGTGACTACGTGGGTGTAGCCACCCGCCGGGTTGATGAACTCCTTGTCGATCTGCGCCGCCGCCGGCGTCGCGCCGCCCGCGAACGCAGCCACTACCAGCACGGGAACGAGCAACATTCTGGCCGTCATCATGATCTCCTCCGCGTTCGGGACCAACGCCCGGCCGCCTGCCCATCAGGTCAGTGTTCGCCGCGCTGGCCGTCTTCCTGCTGCGCCTTCTGACTTCTGCCTCCTGTCGGGCGCTTCAGGGTAGCGCCAGCGCCACGAGCTCAGGGGGACCACCCCGGGCGCCGCGCACGGTCACCGCGATGAACTGTGTTCCACCGACGGCATAGGTCATCGGCGCACCGATGGCGCGGCCCGGCAACGGAGTCTCGGCCACCACCTCGCCAGTGGTCTTGTCACGCGCGGCCAGCACCCATACGCCATCCGCCCCGGGTGATTGCTGGCCGCTGAACAGCAGCGTGCTGGTCACCAAGAGGAAATCTCGGCCACCGCCCAGCAACGGGAGGTCGACCCGACGGAGCCGGTCGTGCTCCCTGATCGCCGGGGATCCGATGCCGTTGGCGCGTTGCCACGCAATCTCGCCGCGGTTGAGATCAATGGCTGTAATTCGCCCGTACGGTCCTTTGAAGAGCGGGAGCCCATCGGGACCGCCTGGTGGCCGCATCCGCCCGCGGGAGTACCGCAAGTTGGAACGGTCTGGACCCAGCTCGACCAGCGCCGGGATGATCGGCTGTGTAGTCGAGGGCACGTAGAGCAGACCAGTCTCCGGGTCGAACGCCGCGCCGTTCCAGTTGGCGCCACCGGTGTAGCCGGGCAGCTCGATGGTCCCTCTGGTGTCACCGGGACCGGTGCCGATGAGGGACGGCGGTGTGAAGATCGGCCCGTGCACATAGTCCTGCAACAGCGCGACGGCGTCGGCGCGCAGTTCCGGGGTGAAGTCGATCAGATTCGCCTCGGTCGCCCCTTGTCGGTCGAAGGGCGGCGGCCTCGTCGGGAACGGCTGGGTCGGCGAGGTCCACTCGCCCGGCACCTCCGATGACGGCACCGCCCGCTCCTCGATCGGCCAGACCGGCTCGCCGGTGACGCGGTCGAACACGAAGGTGAACGCCTGTTTGGTCACCTGCGCCACTGCCTTGACCGCCCGCCCGTCGACAGTGATGTCGACCAGGTTCGGCGCCGCCGGCGGGTCATAGTCCCAGAGGTCGTGGTGCACCATCTGGAAATGCCAGACGCGCTCACCGGTCGCGCACTCGACACAGACCAGGCTGTTAGCGAAGAGGTTGGTCCCCGGGCGATGCCCGCCATAGTGGTCGTTGGTGGCGTTGCCAACCGGCAAGTAGGCATAGCCCAGCGCCGGGTCGGCGCTCATCATCGTCCAGACGTTGGTGTTGCCGCTGTAGCTCGCCGACCCGTCGTGCCAGGTGTCGTGGCCTACCTCCCCAGGCAGCGGGACGGTGTGGAACGTCCAGCGCAGCTCGCCGGTCCGCGCGTCGAAGCCCCGAACATAGCCGGGCGGCGACTCCTTGAACCGTGGCTGGTCGGAGACCGCCGAGCCGACGATGACGACGTCGTTGCAGACGACAGGCGGCGACGTCACAGAGTAGTTGATCGGTGGTGGGTCCCGCCGGGCGCGCCGGATCCCGCGCATCAGGTCGACCGTGCCACCTTCGCCAAACTCCTGCGCTGGCTCTCCGGTTGCGGCGTCGACGGCGTGCAGAATGGCATCGCCGGAGGCCCAGATGATCCGCTCGGTCTGCCCATCGGTCCAGTAGGCCAGCCCGCGACTGCTGAACCCGAGCACCATGATCGGGATACCGACGGCGTAGCTCTGGGGGTCGTGAATCCAGCGCATTTCCCCGGTTGCCGCGTCGATGGCGGCCACCTGAGACAGCGCGGTGGTGAGATAGAGGGTATTGCCGACCATCAACGGGGTACCCTTCAGCCCGTTGATGCTGACGTTGCTGGTGTCGTTGCCGATCTGGAGCGCGGGGTAATAGGCGCGAAGGTTGTCGAGGTCGAACCGGCCGTCTGCCGACTCCCACCGCCATGCGACCGCCAGGTCCTCGACGTTCTCCGCGGTGATCTGCGCCAGCGGCGAGTATTTCGTGCTCCCAGTGTCCCCACCGTAGCTGCGCCACTCGCCGCCGTCGGCGCCCTGCTGTGCCGACGTGACCGACGGGACCCACGCGAACGCCAGGATCGCCAACCCGATCCGGAGACCCGTTCGGCTGGTCATTGACAACATGGGCATCGAGAAAAGCGCTCTGCAGTGCACCCGCAGCTGAAGCCCAAAGCTCGAAGCCGCAGGCTGAGAAGGCGTCTAGTACCCGATCACCATCCCGTCCTTCCGTGGATCGGTCCCTCCGTGCAACATCCCGGTCTCAGGGTGGATCATGATCGCCTGATAGCCGCCCATGCCACCGCCGCCGGCGCGGCGCACACGGTGCCCCAGGCGCTCGAGCTCGGCGATGACCGCATCAGTGACCCCCGGCTCGACCTGCAGTGTACCGCCGTGCCGCACGCGCGCCGCGTCGCCCGCCTCCTGGAGGTTCATCCCAAAGTCGATGATGTTCGACAGCACCTGCGTGTGGCCCTGCGGCTGCATGTTACCGCCCATCACCCCGAACGACAGCCATGGCTTCCCGTCCTTGGTGACAAACGCCGGCATGTTGGTATGCAACGACCGCTTGTGTGGCTCGAGCGAGTTGAGATGTCCGGGCTCCAGCGAAAAGCCGGAGCCGCGGTTCTGCAGGGCGAACCCGAGGTCCGCTGGCACAACCTTCGACCCGAAGCCCCCAAAGATGCTCTCGATCAGCGAGACGGCGTTCCGGTCCTTGTCGACCACCGTCAGATAGACCGTTTCTGCGTTGTCTGTCGGGTCGCCGGCGCGTACCGTCCCCGACGCACGCATCTGGTCGATCAACGCGCGACGCCGCGCGGCGTACTCTTTCGAGATCAACTCGGCGACCGGCAGCATGTTCGCGTCGGCATCGGCCACATACCGGTCCCGGTCGGCAAACGCCAGCTTCTTCGCCTCGGTGATCAGGTGAATCGTCTCGGCCGAGTTGTGGCCCAAGGAGGCGATGTCGTAGCCCTCCAGGATGTTCAGCATCATCAGCGCGACGATACCGGAGCTGTTGGGCGGTATCTCCCAAACGTCGTAGCCACGATAGCTGCTCGTGACCGGCTCGACCCAGACCGAGCTGTGGTCCTCAAAGTCTGGCATGGTGAAGTAGCCGCCGTTCGACTCGCTGAAGGAGACGATCGTGCGCGCGATCTCACCCCGGTAGAACGCATCGCGACCACCCCGGGCGATCGCTTCATAGGTCCGCACCAGCCCGGAATTTTTGAACACTTCACCCACCGCGGGCGGGCGGCCGTTCGGGAGATAGGTCGCCGCGGAGGTGGGCCACTCTGCCAGCGAGCGTTCCGACGCCGCCCACTGCCCCTGGATGATCTCGCTGACGGGGAACCCGTCACGTCCGTAGGCAATCGCGGGGGCCAGGACCTCGGCAAAGCCCATGGTGCCGAACCGCGTCAGCAACTGGTCCCACCCGTCGACTGCGCCTGGCACCGTCCAGGTGAGGGGGCCGGTGCCGGGCACCCGGTCAAGATTCTGCCGCTCGAACACCTGCCGGTTGAGCTCGTATGGCGCCCGCCCCGTCGCATTGAGCCCGTAGAGGCGCTCGGTCTCGGCGTCCCAGACGATGGCGAACAGATCGCCGCCCACGCCGTTCATGTGCGGCTCGACCAGCCCGAGCACGGCGTTGACCGCCACGGCCGCGTCGATGGCATTCCCGCCGGCCTTGAGAATGTCGATTCCGACCTGCGCCGCGAGCGGGTGGCTGGCCGCCACCATGCCGTGGGGCGCGATGACCTCCGACCGGCTGCTGTGCGGGCTCCGTGCAGGTCGTGCGTAGCCGTGCCCGAGCGCCTCGCGCTCGTGGCTCTGGCTAGCGCCCTGCCCCCCGGCCGCCGGGGTCGGACAGATGGCGGCGGAGACAAGCACGAACGTTGCGAACAGGACTGGCCGATCGGCCTTCGAGAACATGGCAACTCCTTTCAGGGCGACCTGCTCATTGTAGTGTGCTGGCGGCCACCATGCTCCGCGCAGGGCCTCCAGGCGAATCACGACCGTTCCGGTTGCCGCGTCGTCGGCACCCGTTCGTCGAAGGCCCGTTCGATACCCACCGTCTCCCAGCCCTCGGCGGTGCGACGAAAGTGGACCCGCGCAGCGCGCAACCAACCGGGCTGCGCGACGTGGATGCCACGGATGAGCACCGCGACATACTCCTCAGCACGCAGCGGCTCCGGCATCCGCCCGTCCGGTCCGGTGGTCCAGGCCTCCTCGCCCACTTGCGTGTGCTCCCCCGTGGCGTTGTCGACTCGATACCAGGTCAGCACGTAGTCGGTCGGCGCGGTGGCCACCTCCGCAGTCACCGCGGCGTTGTCGAAGGTGAGCCGTCCTTGACGATCGAGCCGCGGATCGTGAATCGGATTCAACTCGTTGAGCCAGTGACGCGCAACCGCGTCGCGACGCGCGATCAGTGTGTCTGCGACATACGGCGTCGCCCGCGGGTCGCTGTATCTGGCCTCGGCCACCACGGCGCGGATGGCGTCGTCCGAGAACCGGGACACGATGCGTGCGGCCCAGTAGGCGTCGTCCAGTCGCAGATTGCGGAAGGCCGGATTCGGATACTCCGGGCGCCACTCCAGTGGGTCGAACGATGCCGCCTCGAACCGGCCGACCGACTGGGGCGTGTCCGGATACCGGCCGCCAGCCATGGACGACGATAGAACCCGAGGGACGCCAGCGTCTTGAATCCCTTGCCCCAATCGAGGATGTATTCGTTGCCGGCGCGGGGCTGACCGGCGACACCGGGACCGCCACCGATGATCGAGCCAAAGTCGAACAGATAGTGCCGCACGTGACGACCGCCGGCCGGCCCGACGAGCATGTCCAGACTGTTGACCCCTCGGGAATCGACGTGGTTCAACCAGGAGGCGAACACCCGGTTCCCCCGCAACTCACGACGGTGCTCATGCGACACGATGTCGTTCGGGTCGTCTGAACGCGTACCGTGGTAACGGAACGGCCCAAGCGGGTTGCCCTCGGCGAAACGGCTGGCAATCGCCCGGTAGTTGCCGTTCGGGAGCCGGGCCGCGCGGTTCAGGACCTCCTCGACATCCACACGGGTGAAGGACCGTACCCTCTCTTGGACCTCGATCGTGACACCGGGCGCCAGCATGATCCGCGCGGGGTCGATCTCGACAAGATAGTTCTCGACGACGTAATAGCCAATCGCGTGGTAGAAGAGCGTCCCGATCACCTCGGCGCCAGACACCCGTTCCGCGAACCCTGCCTCGTCGAACTCGATCTGGTAGGTCTGTCCGTCGGGGTCGGCCACCCGCCAACCTGGCGTGCGCCCCTCACCCTTACCCTCCACGATCGGCCATCCATCGACTGATATCCGGTCAACCCGATTGGGCCCGCGTGTCAACTCCTCAAGCGACATGTGGCGGTGCCCGAGCCGGTTGGTGAACCAGCTGGAATCCGGCACCTCGTCGGCGGTGTTGATATTGATCGCACGCACATCCCGGTTCTCGCCCGGTGTGAGGAACGTGTTCTCCACGAAGTCGTAGTAGCTGCTCGCCGGTATCTCCTGAGCACCGGCGGCATCGAACAGCGTGTCGTCGTCGACCCGGATCGGGTCGTCCGGATAGAACAGCGGCTCGGCCCCACGTGACACCGCGCCGCTCACGAGGGCCACGACCGCTATACCGACCAGCACCAGGGCATACCCGCCCCTCGGCGCTGGGCGTTGGGGCCTCGCGAGCGGCGTGGGGTTCGGGGCGCAGCCCCGTCTAGGTCTAGAAAACATTGCTGAAGCTCAACACCAACTGGTTCCCGGCACGGCCGCCCAGCGCATAGTCGAGACGGAAGATCACTCCGTTGTCGGTGCCCACTCGGAACCCGACGCCGTAGTCGGTGGCACGATCCGAGAAGTCGAGCTCTCGACGGGTCGGCGCTACCGTGCCGGTGTCGTAGAACAAGACCGTATCGAGCAACGGAAAGATCTCCCAGCGATACTCCGCCTGCAGGAGGATGGCGTGGCGGTCGTGGAAACGGAAGTTCCGGAACCCTCGCAGACTGTGCGACCCGCCAAGCCACGGCTGGAGATAGAACGGCACCGTGCCGTCACCCCGCGGGTCCGAAAACGAACCCATCGTTCTGAATGCTAGTACCCGGCGCCGCCGCAGAAACGACACGTACTGGCGGAGATCAAACTCCCATCGGTCGAACCGGTATCCGACCACCCGACTGTCGAAGACGCTGTAGTTGACATAGTACGAACCGCCAGAGCGCGGGTTGCCTTCCGGCGACGGGGTGCCCATCTGAGCGAACAGTTGATAGCGGACGTACTCTGACGGGCTACCCAGACCCGGAGCCTGCACGTCAGTGAACCGCTGTTCGATCGACGGCAGCGCTCCGTTCTGTCCCTGGCCCAGGCTCGGGGCCACGTACTCGACGCCGCCCCCAAGGCTCAGCCAGACAGCCGGCCGGACCCCACCGCTGAGGGACACCGACGCGTCCTGGTAGCGATAACTGGTCCGGTCTTCGAGTCGCGAGTCGGGACTAGCACCGAAGTAGTCGACACGCGGGAAGTCTTGGCGGCGGGCCAGCGCGGTGACGAAGACGCGTCCGTCCGCCAGACGGGGAAAAGACGCCTCCACCTCCGCCTTCCAGTACCGCCGGAGCGACCCGCCGCGCGTACAGCGAGTGACATCCGGTCGCCCCACCAGCTACGCACGTTGTAGCCGGTGCCCAGCGTCAGTCCGGCGCCGGTCGTGATATCACCGAGGGTGAAGTAGTAGCCGCCCGCCGAAGGGGACGGCACGTCGAACAGGTTCTCGATAGTCTGTTCGTTCTCGAGACTGGACAGCCAGTCTTCGAGCCGGCCCGGCTCATAGGCGTGCAAGGTGGCGGCCTTGTCGGCGCGTGCCCGACGCCGCAACTCGTAGCGGCTGGGCTCGGAGGACTGCGCCCCCAAGGTCATGGACGCGACGGCCAGCAGGATCGCGACGCCCAAGATCCGTGCGCATAGACTCGGAACACTATGCATGCCTCGCAACCCCGCGGCGGCCGTGAGTCAGCTTACGTGGGTGATGACGCGACCGACCCGACCTGGGCGTTGACCGCCTCGACGATCTGGCGCGACGAGATACCGAACCGGTCGAGCAGCTCGGCCGACTTGCCACTCCGGGGCACCTCGCGGACCGCCAGACGATGCACGCTGATCCCGTGGCCCGCGACCGCGTCACTGACCGCGTCCCCCAGCCCACCGGCCGCATAGTGGTCCTCGACGGTGATGAGCCGGTCACCGGTCGCCTGACCGGCTTGCACCAGCGTGTCGCGGTCGACCGGCTGAACGCAATAGGCATCGATGACCCGCAGGTGCACGCCGGACCGGCGTAGCTCGTCGTAGGCCGTCAGCGCCTCGAACACCGTCACCCCCGCCGCCACGACAGTGGCTACGTCTTCTACACTTTCCCGCAGCACTTTCGACCCACCGATGACGAACTCGTCGGCCTCGGTGTAGATGACCGGTGTCTTCGGACGCGAGGTCCGCATGTAGGTCATCCCGGTGTGCGCCGCGGCGGCAACCACCAGCCGGGCCGCGCTCACACCATCACACGGGTAGAGCACCGCACAGCCGGGCACCGCGCGCATCATGGCGAGATCCTCCAGTGCCATCTGTGACGGACCGTCCTCGCCTATCGACACGCCGGCGTGCGACCCGGCGAGCTTGACGTTGACGTTGCCGATGCCACCCATCCTGATGAAGTCGGCGGCGCGGGTCAGAAAGCAGGCGAACGTCGACGGAAACGGAATCGCGCCGCGACTGGCGAGCCCGAGCGCCGCACCGACCATGACCTGCTCCGCGATGAACATCTGGTAGAAGCGACCCGGATGCTGCCGTTCGAACTTGTCGCTGAAGGTCGAGTTCTTGACGTCGGCGTCAAGCGTTACGACGCGCGGGTCCGCCGCGCCCAGCGCCGCCAGCGCCGCGCCATACGCCTCACGCGTGGCGACCATGCTCCCCAGCTCGTACTTGGGCGGCGGGACCGTCTCGACGGCGACCGGGTCGCTCGACGAGCCACCCCGTGGCGGCGGAGACGGAATCGCGGGGTTGCGGGTCTCGTCGCCGAGCCGTCCCTCGAGCTCGACCAGCGCACGGTCGAGGGCGTCCCCGGTGAGCGGTTTGCCGTGCCAGCCGTCGAGCCCCTCGGTGAAGGAGATGCCCTTGCCCTTGAGTGTGCGCGCCAGAATCATCGACGGACGGCCGGTGGTCCGAGCGGCCTCGTCGAGGGCGTCGAGCAGCGCCGCGAGGTCATGGCCGTCCACGACGAGCGTGTGCCAGCCGAACGCGCGCCACCGCGCAGCATACGCCTCCATATCGTGGCCCCACTGGGTCGTCCGGCTTTGCCCGAGCGCGTTGACATCGGTCAGGGCGCACAGATTATCAAGCTCGAACCGCGTCGCGGCGTGTGCCGCCTCCCAGACTGAGCCCTCGGCCGACTCGCCGTCGCCGAGCAACGCGTAGGTACGATACGAGGACCCGATGCGACGGGCGTTCAGCGCGATCCCGACCGCGGCGCAGATGCCCTGCCCGAGCGACCCGGTCGCGACATCGACAAACGGCAGCCGGGGTGTCGGGTGTCCCTCGAGGTCGGAGTCGATCCGCCGCAATGACAACAGCTGGTCGCGGTCGATCACACCGGCCTCCGCCCACGCGGCGTAGAGCACCGGCGCCGCGTGCCCCTTCGACAGGACAAAGCGATCGTTCTGCTCGTTCCCCGGATCTGCGGGGTCGAATCGCATCTGTCCGAAAAACAGCGCGGTCATGATCTCGGCGGCCGAGCAGCAACTCGTAGGATGCCCGCTCCCGACCTCGCTCGTGGCACGGACCGATTCGATCCGGAGCCGGGTCGCGATGTTGCGGAGTGCGGGTAGCTGGGGGGTGCGATCGACGGGCAAGAGGACCTCCGGGGCACGAAGTGTAGCACGGGTTGAGAACCGGGGAATCAGAAGTCGGACGCTAGCGCGTGGCGGACCGCGTCGAGGGCGAGCACATAGACGGCGCCGTCCAGACCGTGCTCGCGGTAGACTGGTGTCTGCCGTGCCAACGTGCGGACCGCGAGGTCCCGATATCGCGGTTCCTCGGTCAGCTCGGCGAGACGCGCCAGGACGATGGCTGCACGACAGTTGAGTCCGAGTGGTCGGTGCGGTTCACGCAGCAGCCCAACCGGCGCGTCGTGTCCGGTCAGGCTCGACCGCGCCCGGTCGCTGAAACCACCCGCCTCATCCCACATCACCTGGTCACAGTAGGCCATCAGCTCCCGGGGCAGGTCGAGATAAACGTCCTGACCTGTCACGTCGTAGAGGTCCAGCAGGGCGGCGCTGATCGTCACATGGTCGGTCAGCAACCCGCGCGTCACCGGCGCCCCAGTCGCGGTGTGCCCGACGCCGCCACCGCGCTCGTAGGTCTCGAGGACGACGCGGTCGATCGACGTCGCGGCGAACTCGGTCAGGGAACGATCTCCAAGCACCGACGTGGCGACCACATACGCCGAGGCCATCACGGCGGTCGCGTCGGTGTAGATGGTGCGGTCGATCGGCGGCACCGCGCCGCCCCGCCGCGCCTCGAGCGAGGACAAGGCCATATAGGCCGGGTCGGCGCGCTGGCTGTGCCAGAACCCGCCGTCGGGGTCCGCGAACGTCCCGTGGACGAACCGGACGATCGCGGTCGCCCGGTCGGCATAGTCCGACCGGGCGAGGACTTGCGAGGCCGACAGGAAGATCTCGAGCAACCGCGCGTTGACCGTCAGCACCTTCTCGGTATGCGGTTCTGACCAGTCGCGGCACTCGCAGTACCGAAAGAAACCGCCCTCGACCGAGTCCCAGAGGCCCCGCCCGGCGATGGCCTCGAGCGTGTCTGTGACGACACGAATCACCTCGGGGTTCGCCGTGTCGCGACATCGGAGCAGCGCGGCGGCCAGCGCGTCAGCGTGCACCCGTTTCGGCTCCGAGCCGAAGCCGCCCCAGGCGTGGTCGAAACCGTCGAGGAGCAACTCGTCCAGCCAGCTGCCGGCATCCTCATCCAGCCGGAACGCCGCTGGATCCGCACCGGAGCCGTCTCGAGGTCCGCCCGCCCCGTCGTCATCGGGGTCGACGACGTCGACCACCCGTGCCTCGATCTCCTCCCGTCGGGAGGAGAAGGCCGTCGCCACCCGTTCCAGCACCACCACCAGTGGCCCCGGCTCAAAGTAGGTGCCCCCACCCAGGATCTGACCGGCCGGTGTGAGAAACGCCGTGGTCGGCCACCCACCCAGGGTATACCGCTCGCTGACGTCCGGACGTCGGTCGGCATCGACGCGTATGGGAACAAAGCGTTCGGTGACGAGCTGAATGACTCGGGGGTCGCGATAGCTGACCCGGTCCATCTCCTCAGTCCAGTGGCACCAGGCCGCGCCGATCGCCAGCAGCACCGGCTTCCGCTCGTTGGCGGCGCTGGCAAACGCCGCCGCTCCCCACTCGCGCCACGGGATCGCTTCGGACTCGGTCGTCATGACGCCACGCATAATGCCGCGATGGTTGCCCTCCGATGCTTGTACTTGATTGCGCTCGTCTTCTGGGTCGGCGGCATGGTGGCGCTTGGCGCCCTGGCGGCGCCGGCCACCTTCGATGTGCTCGAAGCGCACCACGGCGCGAGAGGGCGGCTCGAGGCTGGTGACGTTTTCGACGAGATGCTCCGGCGTTTTCGGTTTTTTGAGTACGGGTCGGCGACGATTCTCCTGGGCTGTCTCGGCGTGCTGTATCGCCAAACCCCACGCCCGACGGCGATCGGGATCCGGGTCATCACCGTGGTCGGGATGCTCGCCGTGAGCCTCTACGCCGGCCTCGCCATCACCGGACAGATCGCGGCGGTACAGCTCACCATCGAGAACAACATCGCCACACTGACTGACACCACCCAGTACGCCGCACGGTTCGACTATCCGTATTCTCTGACGACGATGTTGCTGGTGCTGAATCTCGGCGGCGGTCTCTCCCTCATCTACTGGGAGGCACGTGCGCGCATCGCCTAGGTTTTCCTTACTTAGCCGGGGCTACGCCCCGGACCCCACGCGCATGTGCGCGGCTGGTCCCCCCCCTTCCTCGAGTCTAGGTCCCCTTCGCGCCTGGCCAGCTCTCATCGCTCCTGAGGCTTATCTCAGGAGCCGGGCGCCGCGCTCCGAAACCCCCTCCGGTCGTTTTTTAACAGCCTGCTAGCGCCCATAGCCTGACGCCAGCTGACTGAGGGCGTTGAGCAGGCTTCCCCTTACTCCTCGGTGATGTCGGCGGTGATGTCGATCTCGATGCAACCGCGCACGCTGTTCGCCGCCGGGCACTTGGTGGCGTGCGTCGCCACAGCCCGCTCGGCCTTCTCGCGCGTACCTGCCGGAATCCGCAGACGATAGTGCACGCGAATCCGCGTGATTCGCAGCACCTTGTCAACTGCCTCGATGTCGCCCTCGACATCGGCCTGGATCTTCTCTCTCGGTGCCGGTATCTCGCGCACCTCCAGTGCGCGTGCCAGGGTGCCGATCAGTCAACCGCCGACAGCGCCGACGATGTAGTCCAACGTGGCCGGCACGTCCTCATCCGGCTCGATACCGTAGAACGCCTTGATTCCGCCGTGGACCCCGAACCGGATCGGTTCGGTAAAGCCCTCCAGGTACGCGTGTCGAAGTGGGCCGGCGACCCGTTCGAGTCGCAGCCGACTTGTGTGCACCACTGCTGCCATCAGATGCTCCTTTGCTCGGCGGCCCGTGAATCAGGCCACGTGCGATGCTACAATTTTCGGCCATGCACACCAAGCGGGCCACGCAACCACCGACCCGCTGCGTGCACATGTACACGCCCCGCGGCCGCGCGGCGATGGACCCCGCGAGTGCGGCGTCGGGTCCGGACCGAAGCCCCGTCTACGGCGGCGCGCACGTGCGCGCCCCGCGGCCGCGTAGGGTTCGGGGCGCAGCCCCGTCTAGGAAATAGATGTCGGACGACACGCCGCCGTTGGGCGACATGGACCCGGCGGCGTTCCGGCGGGCCGGGCATCAGCTCGTCGACTGGATCGGTAGATACCTCGAAGACGCCGAGCGCTACCCGGTACAGTCCCGCGCGCGACCGGGCGAGCTGCGCGACGCGCTCCCACCATCGGCTCCGGAGACGGGCGAGTCGATGGAGACGATCCTCGCCGACGTCGAACGCCATATCGTACCCGGGCTGACCCACTGGAACCACCCCGGGTTCTTCGCCTACTTCGCCATCAGCGGCAGCGGCCCGGGCGTGCTGGCCGAGTTCCTGAGCGCGGCGTTCAACGCACAGGGCATGCTGTGGCGCACGTCGCCCGCTGTCACGGAATTGGAAGAGGTGGCGCTGGGATGGCTGCGGCGTCTGCTCGGGTTGCCGGATGTCTTTGAGGGGGTCATCTACGACACGGCGTCCATCTCTACGCTGCACGCGCTGGCGGCGGCCAGACAGGAGGCGGCGCCCGAGGTGCGCGAACGTGGTCTCGCCGGTCGGCCAGAGCTGTCGGTCCTGCGTGTCTACTGCTCCGAACACGCACATTCGTCGGTCGACAAGGCGGTCATCATGTTGGGACTGGGGCAGGCGGGGCTGCGGCGCATCGACACCGACGACCAGTTCCGGATGCGGCCCGACGCCCTTGCGGCTGCGATCGCCGAGGACCGCCGGAACGGGGTGACGCCGCTCGCCGTCGTCGCCACGGTCGGCACAACCGCCGTCACGAGTGTCGACCCGGTGCCGGCGATCGCCGACCTCTGCGAGCGGGAGCGACTGTGGCTGCATGTCGACGCCGCCTACGCCGGCGCCGCGGCGATGGTCCCCGGTCGGGAGGACACGCTGGCCGGGTGCGATCGCGCCACCTCGTTCGTCGTCAACCCCCACAAGTGGCTGTTCACGCCCTTCGACCTCAGCGCCTTTTACTGCCGGCGGATGGACCGCTTGCGCGAGGCGTTCTCGCTGACACCAGATTATCTGCAGAGCCGAGAGCCGGAGCCTGTGCGGAACCTGATGGACACCGGTGTCCAGCTGGGTCGGCGGTTCCGCGCGCTCAAGCTGTGGATGGTGCTACGACACTTCGGCGCCGACGGCATGCGCCGCCGGCTGGCGGAACATATGCGACTGGCACAGCTGTTCGCCGACTGGGTGGACGAAAGCGACCGGTTCGAGCGCCTGGCGCCGGTGCCCTTCTCGGTGGTCTGCTTCCGTGCCTGCCCGACCGAGTTGGCCGACGAGCCTGCAGCCCTCGACGACCTCAACGCCCAGCTGCTCGACGCGGTCAACGCGACGGGCGACGTGTTCCTGTCACACACGCGCCTCGAGGGCAGGTTCGCGCTGCGGCTGGCGATCGGGCATATCCGCACGACCGAACGTCACGTCAGCCGTGCGTGGGAACTGCTGCAGGAACAACTGGGCGAACTCCGATAGTTCTCACCGAGTCGGGGTCAGAACCCGATCAGCCACCAGCGGCTCACTCGAGCGGATGACGATGCGGTTGAAGGCACCCTCGGAGCGCAGCTGGTAGGCTGGGCCGGTCGGGTTACGGGTAATGAAGCGCCGGTCCACCAGGTTGAGAAAACCGTCGGTGGAGACGCGTACTGGTGTGCCCTCAGGTACCACGAGCTCCAGACGATTGAAGGCGCCCTCCAGGTTCACGCGGGTGTCGGTATGGGGTACGCTCAGACTCAACGTGAAATCGTTGAAAGCCCCGTCCAGGTCCACGCGCGTGACCTCGATGGTCTCCAACGCCAGTTCCCCATCGACGAACGCGGTGTTCAGGCGAAGCGTCATGGGCCGATCCTCAGCCACGTCCACCTCCCAGACGTTCCGCCTGACGGGCAAGAAGTGCACGCCGCCGGACCCCCACTCGTCGCCACGCAGATAGACCCGCGCCGGGTCGCCGCGACCGGAGACCCGCACGCGACCGAGATTTGACGGTGCAGTGCGTCCCTGGAGCAGCAGCCCTGGAGCCACTGGGCCGCCTCGCAGGTTCAATCAGCCAGAGCCATCCTCGCATCCAGCCGCCACGTCTGCACTTGCGGGTCCCGGACGGCCTGCACCGTCTGCCAGTCCGACGGCGGCGGTTCGCCGCCGCGCCATGCCACAAAGCTCAACGTCGCCGTGACCAGTAGCGGCGAGAGCAGCACGGCCCAGGGGGCCCGGCTACGGACGAACATGACGCGCACCCCCAGGGCGATGAGGAGGACAGGCCAAAACGACACCGCGTCCAGCCAGAAACCGCGATGCAGCAGGCCCTGCGTGGACAGAAAGAGGAACACACCAAAGACGATGAAGCTCAACCCACGCGACACGCGCCGCGAGGACACACGTGACTCGGTCATGCCCTCTCCTCACGGGAGCGCACCAGCAATGCCACACCGATGGCCACCAGGATCAGCGGCCACAGCGTGCCGAAGCGCAACCAGTACGGCCACCTGAACATCCACGCGAAGCGATCGAACAGGAGGATCGACCCCAAGCCGACGAGGGCGATGCCGAGCATCATGTGTCCGCGCCCAGAGACCCGTACATCCCGGACCTCGCTTGCAACTCTGTGTGCCGCCGCGCGCACCTGCCCCGCGGCCGCGCGCACCTCGTCGGTCACCCTCTCCCCCGGAGACGTCTGGTTGGAAACATCTTCCGCACTGTCGTGATCTTCATGAATCGGCATGATCGCCCAGTAGATGAGGTAGAACAGGAGCCCGATGCCATTGGCGAAGGCTAGCAACACGAAGGCCAAACGCACCAGGACCGGGTCCACGTTGAAGTAGTCAGCGAAACCGGCGGCCACGCCGCCGCACAACGCGTCGCGCCGATTCCGTGTCAAGCGTTCAGCCATGTTCCCCCTCTTCAGCGGCGAGTCCTCCCCCGCAGGAAGGACCGCTACTTCCGTCTACGAGATCCGGGCGCCGGACGTTGCAAGAAATCCAGCAGTACTTGG
>Ga0310122_10000347_pt1 | contig 29478 bp, 31 predicted proteins | sample CB6_Bottom_1051__FD_203503 | JGI IMG/M metagenome (GOLD analysis project Ga0310122, IMG submission 203503) | Marine microbial communities from Western Arctic Ocean, Canada - CB6_Bottom_1051 | ecosystem: Environmental > Aquatic > Marine > Oceanic | place: Canada: Western Arctic Ocean | collected...
CCGCCACTCGTTATCACGGAGTGAATGCGCGTCTGCTGCGGGACGTGCTCGCGCATTAGATTGATCATGTAATTGAATACTTCGACACCGTCGAGTGCCGAGCGCGCCTTCTCGGGCGCTCGGGCGGCATGTTGCGACAAGCCGTGGAAACGAAACTTAGCGGATCGGTTCGCGAGCGACGTAAGGGCTGCGGCCGTATTGAAGCCAGACGCGTGCCAATGCAAGGCGATGTCGACATCGTCGAATAACCCATCGCGCACCATGTAGGTCTTACCGCTACCGCCTTCCTCCGCTGGCGTGCCGTAGAGACGAATCGTGCCCTGTGTTCCCGTTTCGTCCAGCCAATGCTTGACGGCGATCGCCGCGCTGACCGATCCCGCGCCGAAAAGATTGTGGCCGCAGGCATGCGCAGCCCCCTTGTTCTCGACCGGGTTTCGCGTGGGCGTGGCGTCCTGTGTGATGCCCGGCAGCGCGTCGTACTCGGCGAGAATCGCAATGACCGGGCCGCCGCCGCCGTAGCTGGCGACGAACGCCGTGGGTATCCCAGCGACACCCGCCTCGATCTCGAATCCCTCTGCCGACAGAGTGTTCTGCAGAAGTGTGCTACTCATCTCTTCCTGATAGCCGACCTCCGCGTAGTCCCAGAGCGCCTTGGCGATCCGCTCCGTCTCAGCGTAACGGGAATCGAGGAACTGATGAATATCGATCTGAGCGGCCGCGTCGGCCGTGAACGACAACACGAAGATGCCGGTAGCGAGTCTGGTCACGGTAATGTTTATCATCAGCCTGATCACATCTCTATGCTCTTATCTCTCGCCCTGCTCTTCCTGATCTTCCTACTCCCGTTGTGGCTTCTCACACTCCAGCGAGGCCCAATCAAGTTCTCGTTGTGCGTCCAGGTTATTCATCGCGTTCGCCGCAGCTTGCACAAAATACGTACTTGAGCGTATTCCACTTTCGATCTTCCTTACGTCCATCCTCGAGATACGAGTGCCTAATCGTAGTTTTCCCGTTAGCTCGCAACGGAAGCCTTGTTCGTTGCCGAATACTGAGAAATCTTCGAATCCTCGTCCGGCGGAGCTCCGATTGCCCCACGTCCAGGTAAAGTCGTCTTGCGGCAGACGCATTTGCCCACCGAAGCCCGTATTGAACTGCGCGCTAGCTGTAGCTAGAAGCAACGGAGCCGACAACAGGACTACAGCGATTATCCCTATGAATTTTGCGGGGCGGGCTGCGATATTCGCATCAATATTCATATTCTTCTCTCCGGAGATACAACAGCGAGTAGTTTAAAAGCGACTGGGTTACGGACTCGCGCTCGTGACTTCGCCTTCCGTCTCGGCGACCTGATCGGTGTCGAATGTTCCAGCGACACTATGGTGTGCGACCGCAGCGAATGGTGCGAGAAGCATCCCGCTGACTAGACTGGCGTACTGCAGGTTCTTGTTCATGGATGATTTCCGTGCCGTCCCGTGACGACGCAGTCTAACTTCTCGCTTAACCGGCGCCGACCACGGCCGTCGCCTTGACTTCGAGCAAGATGCCCGGCCGCGCGAAGCCGACGACGGTTATCAATGCGCTCGAAGGATAATGACCCGGCTCGAACGTCCGGCCACGTATGTCGACGAACGGATCGCCGTAACGCGTATCTCCGATGAAGACGGTCATCGTTACGATGTCGGCGAGCGTTCCGCCGAAGGTCGCAAGCCGTTCTTCTATCACCCTGAAGATCTCGTGAGTCTGTGCCTCGAAGTCGCCCGCAAGCGAATTTCCGTCTGCGTCGAACGGCGCCGTTACGCCCGCGAGCCATACCGTCTTACCGCCCTGTGTTACGACCGCGGGTGAGAAGGCCCGCCCCTCGGTCCAGTCCAGCGTTAGATATTCTCTGGTTACCGTCTCACCATCCTGCGCGGTGGCTAACGCGGGTATCGCAGCGAGCAACAGGACTGACGCCGACAGTACGATCCGGCTTCTGAGGATTTCGACTATCCAGCTCATGATGATCTACCCCTCATTCAATTATTACTTATTCACGGTCAGACTGGTCCGCCGCAGGAATCTAAGTGATCAGCTACTAAGCACCGGCCTGCAGCGTGCATTCGTACGGTTTAATCTGCTCTCCCGGCACCCAGCCCCAGTATCCGCTCAATGTTACGGGCTCCGTGAAATTCAACGAATCCGTAACCGTCGCCTCCCAATCCAGACGTGTGTCACTCTCGCTCAGCGTAAATAGTTCGACGATCTCGGCGTCCGGACTCTGTGGCGTGCCAACGTCGTCGAAAAACGGATAGTCGACAGCGGTCGTGGTCACAATCAACGTATCGCCCTCCCATCGACCGACAGAGAATCCCATATGCGAGACCCGTTGATCGTCGGCATTCGCATCGGCGTTCATGTGAATTACACGAACACCGTCCCACTCCTCCAGACGCATGATAATGGTGTCGCCACGGTTCATGAAGTCGATGGGATAAGGGTTATCCATCGCAACAGGGATCCCCGGTGGTATGCAGCGCAGCGCGGGGTCGTCCTGCAGAGGATCCCATGCGTCTCTGGCCGCCTGACCGGCGGGTGTCAGCGGCCATACGTGTGTACCGCTACCGGTGTTGGGCCGCGATCGAGGCGTCCAGACGCGAAAGATACGGACTGCCGCATCCTCGGCAGCAGCGACGACTTCATCGTCCAGCGCGAGCTCCTGCGGCAGAGGCTCGCTGCCAGGCCGTTGGATGCGTGCTGCGAGATTGGGGTTCAGCACGACCTCGTCGCCACCCGGCGGGACGACGAAGACGACAAACATTGTATTCAGACCGTGTCGGGAGGGCGGACCGGCGACGCTGATTCTGGAACCGACGCTAATAACCTCTTCGCTAATACCGAAGCGCTGCAGTGTATTCACGGAGCCCGCTTCCATGTCCCAGGATGCGATGGCACCACTGTCATCGACGACATCTAACGTGAACCTTATGTGTGGGTTTCTCCAGAATACGGAGGTGATTTCCCCCTCCAGCTCGACGACCCCGTCCATGTCATAGAACGCGCCGAAGGAATGATGCGCGTTCGCCGCGGCCGACATCCCCAGAACACATACGATCAAACCAAGTCGTCTCATAACGAGCTACTCCTCTGTTCCTTCCCATAGCGTACATTCGAAAGGCTCGATATCCACGCCGGCAACCCACATCCAATGCGCCGTTCTCAGGGACGGCCGCAAGAACACAACCGGATCGGTCGCCGTCAATTCATAGTCGAGCCGGCTCTGGTCTTCGGTTACGGTGAATCGTTCGATGAGTTCAACATCGTTGGTCTGGGGCGTGCCCACCTCATCCGAGAACGGCCAATTTACGCGCGTGGTCGTTACAACCAAGGTACCGCCATCCCACTCCCCGACCGAATAGCCGAGAGGCGTCGCGGGCTGCTCGACCGCGTTGCCAGTCGGGGCCATGTGAATCGTGCGGACTAGATCGTGTTCATGAATCCGCATGACGATCTGCTCACCCTCGTCGACGAACTCGATCGGCGTCGGGTGCAACATCGCTCGTGGCATTCCGTCCGGCACACATTCCAGAATAGGCTCATCGGTAAGCGGGTCGAAATCGGCTCTGGCAGCACGGGCGATCTCAGTCAGCACTGACTCATCGTTGTCCGGCTCCGCTCCGCCGCCGAATTCGCGCACGCCTCGCGCCCAGACTCGAAAAATTCCCGTCGCGCGCTGCTCTGCACCAGGAACCTTTGCGACCTCCATCTCCTCGCGGGCTATATCGACGCGCTGCTCGGAAAAACGCAGCTCTCGGTTGCCCACTGTGCCCGTGAATTCCTCACCGTTCGGAAGCAGAAGATTGAATAGAGCCATTTCGTTAGGTCTGCGATTGGAGACTCGGCCCGCAACACTCACGTTATCGCCGATCTTTAGCAGCTCGGGGCCGATACCACGCCGTGCGAGCATGCCGACCGGCTCGGTTTCGAGCTCCCAGACCTCTCTCTCGCTTACACGGATCCTGAATCGAACATGCGGATTCCGCCAAAAAATCTCGACGATCTCGCCGTCGAGCTCCAGAAGACTCTCGGTGTTGTAGAGCGGCGCGACTGGCGGGCCGTGATGCGCCCGGAGAGGCAGCGCGAGAAGCAGAGCCGCAACGGTCAGAAGCGAAGCCGCACAGGCGATGCGGCTGACGGATTTGGGGGGGGCACAATCAGCGAAGAACATCGGCATACCAGGCAGCGATCGTTGCTCGATTCTACCAATATCCTGCTGCGAAAAAAGGTGCCGCGGCCGCCTGGCCGTGAGTTGGAAGGAAGAATCGCGACGAGGCCGTCGCTCCAACAATGAGTTAGTTAGATAGTTCTTCGAGTCGCTCGAGCAACTCATTCGGCGGTAGATAGCCGCCCAACTGTACGCCTGCCTCGGAGAACACAGTAGGCGTCCCGCGTACGCCGACGAGCTGGCCTAGCTCGTAATGATTCTCCACCGGCGAAGAATCGCAAGTCTCTTCTGGAATTTCGCCGCCCAGCTTCGCCAGTGTCAGAGCGCTGTTGCGCGCCTCCGGACCTGAGCACCAGACTTTGTCCGCCTTGAACCAGGAATCGGTATCCGGTCCCGTTCGAGGATAGAACAGGTAATGGACTGCAATGCCCATCTCGTTCACTTTGGCGATCTCGCTGTGAAATTGGCGGCAGTAGCCACAGTCGATATCCGTAAAGATCGTGATCGTATGCTCGACCTCTTCAGACTCGGGACTGAACACGATCATGTCAGCCGCATCGACACCGGCCAACATGTTCACGCGCTCTCGCGCGCGCCGAGTCTCGGTCAAATTTTCGTTCGTACTGAGATCGTACAGGTCGCCCTGCAGCAGAAAGCGGCCGTCGGATGTGACATAAGCCACGTTGGAACCTACCGTAACTTCATACATTCCACGGATGGGCGAATCCACGATTTCTGATGCCTCTACACCGACCAGCGTTTTCGCGAGTTCTTCCTTGCTGAGATCGGCATCATCCTGCGCCACCGAGACGGCGAGGATTAGACTCAACGGTAGTATCGACCATCCAGTTTTCACGAAGCACTCCGCGAGGAAAAATGTTCGGATCTAAGCATTAAGACCCGTCTCAGCTAGCGTAGTTCGGCGGCTGCGTCGTGATTCTAGCAGAATCGCGGCAATCGGCGCGATCGATCAGCCCCGCGGGTGGTGCTGAGAATGGAGTTCCTTCATGCGTTCGCGCGCGACATGGGTATAAATCTGCGTCGTCGACACGTCGCTGTGGCCGAGTAGTAGCTGGACGACGCGCAGGTCGGCGCCATTATTCAACAGATGGGTTGCGAACGCGTGGCGTACGGTATGTGGAGAGAGTTTCTTCTGAACGCCGGCCTTCTTTCCGTAACGCTTGATGATGTGCCAGAAAGCCTGACGAGTCATACGATCACCGCGCCGGGTCGGGAACAGATAGTCGGTTTGACGCTCGAGCAGTATCTCGATACGAGCCCCGTCGATGAAATCCCGGAGCCAATCCTGCGCCTCTTCACCGAGAGGTATCAAACGCTCGCGATCACCTTTACCGACGATACGTATGACCCCCTGATTCAGATTCATCTGGCTCATTTTCAAGTTAATGAGTTCCGAGACTCGCACGCCGGTGGCGTAGAGAAGTTCCAGCATCGCCCGGTCGCGATTACCTAAGGGCTCGGATACATTGGGCGCGGCAAGGAGCGCATCGACCTCATCCTCGGTGAGCAGTTGTGGTAACGAGCGGCCAATCTTCGGCATGGCGATATCGGCAGTGGGATCTTCAATGATGACGCCTTCTCTAAGGAGATAGCGATAGAACCGCCTGAAACTCGACAACTGTCGGGCGGTCGAGCGAGGTTTCGCCCCACCTTCTACGCGCCAGGAAATGTACTCAAGAAGATCGGCCTTCGAAGCGCGTACGATCTCGACGTCACGTCCCTTCAGACGCTGATCGAGCGCAAGCAGATCGGCACGGTACGCATCCAAGGTATTCTCGGAGAGACCTCGTTCCATCCAAATGGCGTCTAGGAAGCGATCCACGGTGACTTTAGAACCCTTTGGGGCGTCGTTGCCGGCGTCTAAGGACGAACTCGAGTGTAAAAAGTTATGGGCCGAGGCTGTGTCAAAAGTCCTCAGCATACCTAGTATAATCCTAAGGTCTAAGTGGTGCGGTATCCGAAATGACTCGATTCATTGAAGGTGAGAGCCGATTCCAGGCCACGTTACTCCCCCAACGCCCCGACGAAGACATCGCAGACGATAACCCAGTCCGGGTCATCGAAGCATTCGTGAATCGACTGGATCTAAAGGATCTGGGATTTGAACGGGCGGAGCCGAGTGAGATGGGCCGTCCGGCCTATGATGCCCGAGTGATGCTGAAGATCTATGTCTACGGCTATATGAATCGGTTGAATACGACGCGAGTCCTGCGTGAGTCCGGCCACGGGAAAAGTCAGCGATACAAGAGCCACGATCAGGCCCCGGAACACAGCCCGCTGTAAGCGGCTAGCCCGCATCGGCACGTCCTTTTCTTGTTCGGCCATCGCCCCAGTGCTCGATGACGGTAGCAGACTCCTTATTCATGCGCTCCTTAAAAACGGCATCGGAAAATTTACACGGACCCAGGAGACTGTAGTAGGAAGGAGTAGCATTGTAACATCGTGAGTACAGACCTGACTTGCGAGCGCGCGGAGGCGCCCGGATGAACGAGCCGATATGGCGACCCTCGCCGCAGCGAATCGCGACAAGTAATATGCAGCAGTTTCTGACACGTCACCGTCAGAAACTGCGCAGCGAAGACTATCCCGGACTCTATCAGTGGAGCGTCGATGACCCCGGAGCATTCTGGGCGGCGGCCTGGGAATTTTTCGGTATTCGCTCCCAATCCGATTACGCCAGTGTGGTGGATGATCCTCAGCGCATGCCGGGGGCTCGCTGGTTCGAAGGAGCGACGCTGAATTTTGCGGATAATCTTCTACGACCCGAATACTCCGGCGTTGCCCTCGTCTCTTACACTGAAGACGGGCGCCGAGTCGAACTGACTTGGGAAGCACTGCGACAACAGGTCGCGAGCGTCGCTCAGTACCTGCGCGCTGTGGGCGTTCGCCCGGAGGACCGGGTCGCCGGATTGCTACCCAACTGCCCCGAGGCGATTGTCGCGATGCTTGCGACGGCCAGCATTGGCGCGATCTGGTCATCATGTTCACCTGACTTCGGCATTAACGGCGTACTCGACCGCTTCGGTCAGATCGAGCCGAAGATTTTATTCGCGACGGACGGCTACTTTTATAACGGCAAAAACATCGACTCGAGACCGAGCGTCGAAACAATTGCTGGGAAGTTACACGAGCTACGAGCGCTCATCATAGTCGCCTATCGAGGTGATGAATCCGATCTACGCGCCTTTCCGGACGCCGTATTATTTCATGACATCTCCGGCGACGATGCGGAACTCGTCTTCGAACCCCTGCCGTTCTCGCACCCGCTCTACATCTTGTACTCGTCCGGCACGACGGGTGTTCCGAAGTGCATTATCCATGGCGCAGGTGCCTCGCTAATTCAGCACCAGAAGGAACACGTGCTACATACGAACATCAAAGTAGGCGATGCACTGTTTTATTTCACGACGTGTGGCTGGATGATGTGGAACTGGCTGGTATCGGGTCTCGCCAGCGGCGCTACTATAGTGCTCTATGACGGCTCACCGTTCTATCCTGACCCGGGAGTACTGTGGCGAATTGCCGAGCGCGAAAAGATCAAAGTATTCGGTACCAGCGCCAAATATCTCAGCGCGTTGGAGAAGGCGGATTATCAACCGAAAGATCATGTGCGTCTCGATAGTCTACAGAGCGTGCTGTCTACCGGCTCCCCGTTAGCTCCGGCGAGCTACGACTTCGTCTACCGAGATATCAAGACCGATCTGCAACTATCGTCGGTTGCCGGCGGAACCGACATCGTCTCCTGCTTCGGCGCGGGAAACCCGATCCTCCCGGTCTATCGCGGCGAGCTGCAGTGCCGGGCGCTGGGAATGAAAGTGGACGTTTTCGACGACGAAGGCAACTCGATCCGGCAAGAGAAGGGCGAGCTGGTCTGCACGGCTGCGTTTCCGTCGATGCCGATCGGATTCTGGAGCGATCCGGACAACAGCAAGTACAACGCGGCATACTTTGAACGATATCCGAACGTATGGTGCCAGGGTGACTACGCCGAGCTTACCGAAAACGACGGCATCATTATTTATGGTCGCTCGGACGCCGTATTGAATCCTGGTGGCGTTCGAATCGGCACGGCTGAGATCTACCGTGTCGTAGAAAAGTTCGCGGAAGTCGTCGACGCTGTCGTCGTGGCCCAAGACTGGCTGGACGACGTGAGAGTCGTGCTATTCGTTCGCATTCAACCGGGCTATTGTCTCGACGAAGATCTTGTGCGCCGACTCCGAGATGAGATCCGAGCCGATGCGAGCCCAAAACACGTCCCGGCAAAAATCCTGGAAGTGCCGGATATCCCCCGTACAGTCAACGGTAAGATCGTGGAGATAGCGGTGCGCGATATTCTACACGGACGACAGGTTCGAAACACTGCCGCGCTGGCTAATCCGCAGGCGCTCGACTACTTCAAAGATCGCATAGAGCTCACCGAGTGACCACACCTTCGGCGAACTATCAGCGTCGCCTGAAGAGCGGCGAGCTCTCACCGGATGCCCGCAGCAGCGTGCAGTACAGGCACTCCAGAGATGTTACGAAGCACTCATCGCTGCGGGCCCTCCGCCTCGAGGCTGGCGGAGGCGATTCCTTCGTCTGACCGGAAACATGCCACGGCCGCCAAAGGGCGTTTACCTCTAGGGTGGCGTCGGCCGCGGTAAGACGCTTCTGATGGATGCCTTTTCCAACTTTCTTCCCTTCGACAACAAGCTGCGTCAGCATTTCCATCGTTTCATGGGCTCAATTCACGACAACCTCAGACGGTTCCGACAACACGCGAATCCCCTGCAACTGACAGCCGACCGCCTGGCCGAAGACGCCCGGGTAATTTGTTTCAACGAATTCGCCGTAATGGACATCGCGGACGCCATGATTCTGGGTAACCTGTTCGCGGCATTGTTCGATCGCGGTGTCACATTGGTAGCGACGTCGAACAATCAACCCGATGAGTTGTAGCACAGCGGCCTGCAGCGCCAGCGGTTTCTTCCTGCGGTCGATCTAATAAGAGATCATACGGAGTTGGTACATGTCGATGGTCCCTTGGACTATCGCCTACGTGTACTGGAGCGAGCGGACGTATACCAGCAGCCGATCAGTCAGTCGGCAGAAAGGGCGCTCGCGGACTATTTCAGCGGCATCACACCCGACGAGGGGCACAGCGATATTCACATTTCTATCTTGGGTAGATCCATCCCGTGCAGGAAGGAAGCGGAAGGCATCGTCTGGTTCGACTTCCCACAGATCTGCGATGGGCCGAGGAGTCAAGACGACTACGTAGAGCTCTCTCGTTGCTATCAGACCGTGATCGTATCCAACGTCCCGCGGTTTACCAGGACGACAGAGAATCAGGCGCGCCGTTTCATCGCGCTTGTCGATGAGTTCTATGACCGGCGAGTGAAACTCATTGTATCGGCCGCGACACCAGCCGCTTCGCTCTACGCGGGCGAGCGGGTACGCCTGGAGTTTCAACGTACACGGAGCCGGCTGAAGGAAATGCAGAGTCACGACTATCTGGCTGCTCCGCACCTGCCGTGACGAGGTGCTCACATTTCGTGTCTGAGAGAGGGTTCACGCATGGCACGTCAAAGCCTGGCGGACTATAGTCGATAAAGGTAGTTAGAGACCCGGAATGACTCAGCGACTGCCAATCCATAGCGCCGACTTGCTCGACACGATCGTCCGGCGTTCCCGCGGCCAGCGAATTGACCCTCGGATCCGGGGCAGCCGAGCCGGTCTCCTCAGGGCCTATTATGCCGACGTGCCGAAGGAAAACCTCCGTTATCGCGATCCCAAAGCATTGGCGGCGGCAGCCTTGAGTCATATAGCATCCGGTCGAAGCCGCCGCCGCGGTAAACGCTCGCCACGGGAAGCGTTGACGGAATGGCTCCTGGCATCCAAGGATGGGATCGGCCGCGCCCGGAAGAATCTCAAGGACATGGAAACGTCGGGCGTAGCCGATTTCGCCACACTGTCCGTCGCCATACGCGAGATCGAGCGGCTGACCTGACGCGGTGGCGTTACAATACGTACCACCATGACCCAACTCAGCAAACCAGGAACACTCGTACTCATTCGGCACGGCCAGAGCGAGTGGAATCTCAGCAATCTCTTTACGGGGTGGACGGATGTCGACCTCACCGAGAAAGGCATTGCCGAGGCAGCCCTGGCCGGCCAGACGTTAAAAGCCGAAGGCTATTCCTTCGATATCGCCTTCACTTCCGTCCTGACCCGCGCGATACGTACGTTATGGCTGATTCTCGACGAGATGGAGCTCATGTGGATACCCGTCGTACGCGACTGGCGACTCAACGAACGTCATTACGGCGACCTGCAGGGTCTGGACAAGGCTGAAACGACTAAGAAGCACGGCGCTGATCAGGTGAAAATCTGGCGTCGTAGCTATGACACGCCGCCGCCACCACTTGAACCGGAAGATGCGCGCCACCCGAAGCACGACGCACGCTACGCGGCGTTCGCGCCTGCGGATTTACCTGCGACAGAATCTCTGAAATCGACGCTCGCACGGGTCGAGCCCTATTGGCACGAAGCCATCGCCCCTGAGCTTCTTGCCGGACAAGACGTCCTGGTCGCCGCGCATGGTAATAGCCTTAGAGCGCTGCTCAAAATGCTTGAAGGCATCTCCGAGCAGGACATTACCGAGATCAATATTCCAACCGGCGTACCGCGAGTCTATGAATTAGATTCCGCTCTTCGCCCGCTTCGCGCCGAGTACCTGGGAGATGCAGAAACGATCGCCGCCGCCGCACGAGCCGTCGCGAACCAAGCGAAAGGGTGACCGTCACGCGAACTGACGGGCGCGACGCAGTATCTGCACGGAATTGAAGACTATCGTCCAACTGCCGATCCTGAACTAACTCAACACGCTTCACTGGCGAGATGACTTGCGGGGCGGCGTACGCGTAGCTGCCTGAGATTTCGCCGCCGCCTGAATGCACTACACTACAGCGCAACGTTGGTAAGCGAGCCAGAGGCTGATGAAACATGATCTACGACTTGGGTGACGATTGCGTTCAAACGGTCGGCGATGACTACTTCGTAGCACCGAATGCGGCCGTCATCGCTCGCGTCAGTCTCGGCAAGGATACCAGTGTCTGGTTCAATGTCGTGCTCAGAGGAGACAACGACAGCATAACCATTGGAGACCGAAGCAATATTCAGGACGGCTCCGTCTTTCATGTCGATGCCGGGGCGCCGATCACTATTGGCGATGATGTCTGCGTCGGCCACTCAGCGACCGTGCACGGTTGCACGGTGGGCTCCGGCACACTCGTCGGCATGGGCGCTACTATCCTGAGCCATGCCGTCATCGGCGAACGCTGCATCGTCGGCGCGCAGGCGCTAGTTACCGAGCGCAAAGAGTTCCCGGACCGGTCCGTCATCATCGGCTCCCCCGCCAAACGCATTCGCGAAGTCACGGACGAAGACCTCGAACACATACAGTGGATCGCCGATCACTATGTCGCCCGAGCGAAACGCTATCGCGAGGAACTGAAGGCCCGCTGACTAGCTCTCCGTCTTCATTGTCGGCGTGGCCAGATTCTGATCAGGCCTTCCTGAGCCGTCGACGCGACCAGGACGCCGTCGGTGTTAAAAAACCTACCGAGTGCGAAGCCGCGGGCTCCGGCTGCGTTGGGACTCTCCATCGAATACAGCAGCCATTCATCGGCGCGGAACGACCGATGAAACCACATCGCATGATCCAGACTCGCCATCTGCACTTTGCCCTGCTCGAAATGAATTCCGTGCGGCAATATTGCCGTGCCGATCAGCTGGAAATCGGAAAGATAGGCCAATAGATTGCGGTGCAGATCGAGTTGGTCCGGCAGCCGGTCAACGGTACGCATCCACACACGCCGAATGGGTTTCGCAGGCTCCAACGAGAACAGGCTTTCAGGATCTACAGGCCGGATCTCAAACGGCCGTTTGCGCGTCAGGAAACGACGCATCTTCTCGGGGACGCTCTCCAACACGGCGTCCGGCATGCGGCTTAGATCCTGTAGTTCGTCGGGACCGGGCACATCGGGAATCGTGGCCTGATGTTCGAGCCCTTGCTCCGGTACCTGGAACGACGCCGTCATGTTGAATATTGGCCGGCCATGTTGGATTGCGACAACCCGCCGGTTACTGAAGGTACGCCCGTCTCGGGCGACATCGACGTCGTAGACGATCGGCGCAGTTACGTCGCCGGCGCGAAGAAAGTACGCGTGCAATGAGTGCGCCTCGCCGCCATCGACCGTGTAGTTGGCAGCCGTCAGCGCCTGACCGAGTACTTGCCCGCCGAACACGCGAGGACTACCGATATCGCGACTTTGACCACGGAAGATGCGATCCTCGAGCTGCTCGAGCTCGAGCAAACTCAGTAAATCGGCGAGCAGCGGCTCCATGGGATTAGTCCTCGTTCGATCTATTCAGGCGCGCGATCAGGCTGGACGTGTCCCAGCGCCTACCACCCATGCCGACGACGTCAGCATAAAACTGATCGACAAGCGCCGCAACGGGTAGCTCCGCACCGTTGCGCCGGGCTTCCTCAAGACAGATGCGCAGATCCTTGCGCATCCATTCCACCGCGAAGCCGAACTCGAATTCTCCTGTCGACATGGTCTCCCAACGATTATCCATCTGCCAGGACTGTGCGGCGCCCTGGCTGATCACATCGACGACGGCGGCCGGATCGAGCTCCGCGCGAAGCGCAAAGTTCAACGCCTCCGAGAACCCCTGAACAACGCCCGCAATCGCTATCTGGTTGACCATCTTCGTGAGCTGCCCGCTGCCGGCGGGTCCGATCAGACGCGTCATCTTTGCGTACGCGTTGATCAGCGGTTCCGCTCGTGTGTACGCAGCCGCCTCACCGCCCACCATAACCGTAAGCTGACCGCCTTCTGCGCCCGCTTGCCCCCCGGATACCGGAGCGTCGAGACATTGCACTCCGCGAGCCTGTCCGGCCGCCGCGATCTCACGCGCCAGGCCGGCGGATGCCGTCGTGTGATCGATTAGAAGCGAGCCGGTCGTCATGGCCTGCATCACGCCTGCGGGGGAAAGTACGACTTCGCGAAGATCTGGATCATCGCCTAAGCACATAAGAACGGCTTCGGCATCCACTGCAGCCTTGACCGCGGTCGCGGCCACTTCACCCTGATACTCGCGACACCATAACTCGGCTTTTTCCGTGGTTCGGTTGAACACGGTCACGTTGAAGCCCGACTTGCTCAACCATCCGGCCATCGGAAAGCCCATAACACCCAGACCGAGAAAAGCGACGTTCTTTATCACGCAGATCTCCGGCCGACAGGCCGGTCCTTCAATGAGAAAAGTGGAGCGCTACCTTAGCACCGCAGTCAACTTCTCAACAAACTGTTCGGCCGCCGCATCCGGGTAGTCTTCGCGGTGACCCGCAAGTGCCCAGAAATAACTGACCAGTCGTATCAATCGCACGACGTCAGTGAATTTTGCCATCGTGAACGGCCGATCTGCACCATGATAGTAGGCATCGACTAAGCGTGTTTGCTGATCGGGACTGAAGTCATTCATACCAGCCAGACTTGCAAGATCCAGAATCGGCTCGGCGAGTACGGCGTATTCGAAATCGATTAGCCACAACCGACTGTCGTCGAGAATATTCGCAGCGACGAGATCGTTGTGGCAAAGCGTGGCCGGATGACTGTCGGCATCATACGCGCGCGCTAACGCGGCGAGTTCGCGACCCCATTCCCGTTGCTCGGCAGTCAGCTGCCGCGCCACCGCCGCCAGGCGACAGTAGTGTTCTGCTACCTGGGTCGCTACGAACGGCGGCAGATCATGCGCGACCCGATGTAGCTCGCGAAGACGCGCGACCAGACGAGCGATATTATCGGCGTCGCGCGCATCGGCAGCAGCCCAAGTCGTCGCAGCGGAGAGATAGCGCGTTACGAGTATTTCGCAGTCCGCTCGGCCGCGTGCGAGAGGGGGAGTGATTTCAACGTCACCGAGAATTTCCAGCAGTCGCCGCTCGACAGACGGATCGAGGCTACCAGGTGCGCGCTCGCGTAACGGTAGACGAACGGCCCAATCGCCGCGGGCACTTGAGATGCAGTAACTACGCCCGTACAGTCCCCCGCTTAGCGCGGTCACGCTCACTTCTTCCGCGTCGACGCCGAGGGTACGACACAAGCTTTCCAGGCGAGCGTGACTGAGATTCACCACGGTAGTCGGCTAGGCTTCCGCCGCCGCCTCGGCCCGCCACTCGTGCCGCCAGCGGCGGAAACCAGCGACGACCAGCACAAGGTAGACGATGAACAAAGCGCTCGTCAGATATAGTTCGCGCGCGATATAGAGGTAGATAGCGACAGAATCGATCACGAACCAGTACACCCAATTCTCCAGTACTTTTCGCGCGACCATATACGTCGTGACCACAGCAGCCACGGTCGTGAAGGAGTCGAGATAGGGAAAAACCGCGTCGGTCGCCGTCATCGCCCAGCCGACTCCAATGCTCAAGATCGCAACTCCACCAATCACTAAAGCGTGAGTACGAAACCTCCAGGTGACGATGTGCAGGCCTCGCCCATCGTCTCCTCCGCGCTTCCATTGATACCATCCGTAAACGGCCATCGCCACGTAGAAAATCTGTAGAGCCGACTCCATATAGAGCCGGGCGTCGAAGAACAGCCAGAGATAGATTACGGAGCTGCACAGGGCCGCTGCCCAGCACCAAATATTCTGACGAATCGCCAGCAGCAGATAGGCGACGGCGAGAACGACCGCCACGAGCTCGGCTACGGACATTGGAGCGAGAGACTGAGCTCAGCTGTTAGTCGCATTGACGTGTCCTCGACTAGAAGGAGTACCTGGCCGAGATTCCGAACACGCGAGGTTCGCCATATTGATAATAATTTTCGTTCACCCAGCCCTTACGGGGATCGTTACCGAAGTACAGACCATGGACGGCGTAGTCGTCGTCAGTCAGGTTTCTGGCCCAGAGTAGAAACTCGGTCTGTCCCAGTCGATAGCGCAGACTGGCGTTCATCAACGTATAACCATCGATGCTGCCGTCGTGATAGTAACCAAACTGGCTGTCATCACGTCCTTCGAGCTCTAGTCGAGCACTGAGCCTAGCGGTGAAAATAAGGTTAGCACCCAGACCGAATTGCCACTCGGGCGATTTGGCCTGATCGATATCGTTGCGGATAACGAAATCGTCCAGATCCAAATCGAATGTCGTAATCTCTTCGATCTCCGTATCGAGCCAACCGAGAGAACCAAACAATTCAACTCGATCCGAGAGTCGATAGCTCAACTCAATCTCCGCGCCCCGATTGGATCCATCGACATTATCAAGAAAACCGATCCACAAGAAATTCACGCCGTCCCACATCCACGATTCGACCTGCGCATCGTTCCTGTCCATATAAAACAGCGCAGCGCGCAACGTAAGCCGAATATCGAAGTAAGTCCCTTTGAGACCGATCTCCCGATTCAGCAACGTCTCGGTATCGACTAGAAGCCGCGGCTCTATGAACGATTGAAACACCGGCTGCACGAAAGGCAGGTTCGCGCTCGCCTCCGTGTTAACACCGCCGGGCTTACTGCCGCGCGACAGCGTCGCGTACAGCAGCGTGCTCTCTGCCAGGTCATAAGTCAGAGTGAGCTCCCCATTGTGAAGCGTGTCACTGCTACTCGATCGAAGATCGAAAGTATCTTCGTAGCTGTCATCGAAGCGCTCGTATCGCAGACCCGCCGTTAGCCTGAGGCGATCCGCGAGCCCGATTTCGATCTGCCCATAGATGGCTTGTCGCTCCGCCTCGTAGACGCTGAAGAAATCTCCGTAATACATGCGCTGCAGATCTTCGTCCCTCTGCTGAGCGTAGAGGCCGACGACGTACTCGATATCGGCACTTTGCGATCCGCCTAGTAAGCGTATGTCAATAGATACCTCGTCGCGATCTCGAAGGTAGTTATCCGTATTCGAGAACAAGTCGAAAACCGGGTCGCATAAGGTACCGTCACAGAGACCAACGTACGTCCAATCCTCATCGAAACCGTACTCGATATCACTCTCGAGCCACGTCGCGACCGCCTGAAGCGTAGACGCTGCACCGACCTGCCATTCGGCTCGGCCTGCGAGCGCGAGGCTCTCCTGGTGGTCGCGACCCGGTTGATCCGATAGCGTGTCGCGCGTGTTGTCGAGAGAAAAGGCATCGTAACCGTTCCGTCCATCGTAGCGGAATGCAGTCAGGCTGTACGTAGAGCCGTCACTCGGATCGAAGTGCAGGGACGCACGAATGGACGTTTCATCGAGGCCATTGGTGTTATCTCGCCCGAGAAAAACGTTGTCGATGTAGCCATCGCTCTTGCTTTGCTGCACGGCCAATCGTCCGGCCGTCGTTTCGCTCAACGGACCGCTGACAACACCGCCAGCATTCCAGCGTCCGTAGTTACCCGCACCAAGCTCGATGAAACTTTCGAATGTCTCCTTAGGCCGGTTGCTGCGAATATTTACCATCCCGGCGAGTGCGCTGCCTCCGAATCGCGTTCCCTGAGGTCCTCGCAATATCTCGACCTGTTCGACGTCGAATAGCATTGCCGCATTGGCTGTGCCGCCCAAGCTGATATCGTCCACCGTAATGCCAACCGAGGGGAAGTGCTTCGGATCGACGAACTGCTCCAGATCCCCGACCCCGCGCACCTGCACGAAGCGGGCGCGGGAGCCGCCGCTTGAGTAACTGACATTTGCTGCGGTATTGAGCACGGCTTCCAAATGCTGAGCCGCCCTGGCCTCGATAATACTTTCATCGATTACCGTAACGCTGACCGGCGTGCTCATCAGATCGCTCTCTCGAAATCCTGCGGTGACGACGATCTCTTCAAGCACGGGAATCGGCTGTATTTCCTGCGTAAACGCGAGTGCCGGCGATAGCGATGCCATCACGGCGATCGTGGTCGCTCGTTGATCGAAGCGGCGGCCCTTGCGAGACGGGAGTGTCTTGTTCATGTCGGATCTCCTCTGCGAACGAGATCCGGGCAGACTGCGAAAGGGGAAATCCGTGACGGCATCCTGTCCCTTCGCCGGTACTAACCGGATCAGGTTCAAAGGGTTGATCGGCTCGATGCCAATCTCTCAGGCCGTCTCCGGCCACCCCTCGGTTCTATCGAGCGTTTATAGTAACTTAAGCCGCAGCCGAATGTGAACTCATTCTTTGAGCCGCGGTAGAAGCTCCGCAAGGTTACATGGTCCCGTGCGGCAGTCGAGTTGTGATGCGATGATCTTGTCCCATCCCGTCGCACAAGCGTTGGGCGATCCGGGCAAACAGAAAATATAGGTGCCGTTGGCGACGCCCGCCAGGCACCGAGACTGTAAACTCGAAGTGCCGATCTCATCGAAAGAGATGGTCCGGAACATCTCGCCGAAACCTTCGATCTCTTTATCCAGTAGCGCGCGAACGGCCTCCGGCGTACCGTCTCGTCCGGTAACCCCGGTCCCGCCGGTGCAGATGACGACGTCAATGGTCGGGGCAGCGATCCAGTCGGATAAGATCGCCCGAATCGCATAGACGTCATCCTGGACAATCGCCCGGTTGCGAAGCTCATGTCCCGCCGTCGCGACGCGTTCTGCGAGCAAGTCACCCGAATTATCGGTAATCTCTGTCCGGCTATCCGAAATCGTGAGCACGGCCGCGTTGAGCGGTACGAACGATTTTTTTTCTCTACCGGCCATCGCGTTACTACCTTGTCAGGATTTCTTCCAGGTCGCAAGCCGATGGTGGACTGCCGCAGTTCTATGCGATCATCGCTTTGAACCGTCCCCTCCTCCTCCGTTCTCCTGCCATGGTCACTTCGGAACACCGTTCGCATACTGACTCCAGCCTGAGTCCGCTCAAGATCAGGGTTTTCCGAAAAATCTGGTTGGCGAATCTTGTCTCGAACATCGGGACATGGATGCACGACGTCAGCGCCGGCTGGCTGATGACCGACCTGGCACCGGACCCCTTCATGGTCTCCTTGGTACAGGTCGCAGTCGTATTGCCCGGTTTCCTCTTTACGATTCCGGCTGGAGCGTTGGCCGACATCGTCGACCGGCGACTCTATATGCTGACGGCGATCCTCTGGATGACGTGCATGGCCGCGGGCATCGGGGCGATAACCGTTACCGGAGCCATCACTCCATGGTCACTGATCGTATTCACGTTCGGGCTGGGTGCAGGCACGGCAATGATGTTGCCGGCATTTACGTCGCTCATTCCGGATCTCGTCCCTCGACAACAATTAATCGCCGCTGTGACATTGAACGCGATTGCGATGAATGCCACTCGAGCGATAGGACCGGCAATCGCGGGCGCGCTTATCGCTCTGACCGGCCCCGGACCGGTGTTTCTACTCAACGCCGTCAGCTTCACCGGCATCTATTTCGTCATCCTTCGGTATCGCAGCACGCAGCCCCGCAGCACGCTACCGTCCGAGCGTTTCTTCGGTGCATTGAAGGCCGGGCTCCGATTCGTTCGCCAGTCCCCATCTTTACAGACCGTTATCATTCGCGGCGTCGCGTTCTTCACGATGATGAGCGGGCTGTTCGCTTTTCTGCCGCTGATCGTTCGCGTCGAGGTCGGCGCAGGACCTCAAGCGTACGGCCTGTTATTAGCCAGCATGGGTGCCGGTGCTGTGACGACCGGGTTGGCGTTAACTCGGCTTCGCTCACGCATCTCGAGCGATAAGCTCGTGACGATCGGCACGATCATCGGTGCGTTAGCGCTGCTCGGACTAGCGCATGTCCGCATGATCCTGCCGTTAGCCGGAATCACGTTCGTTGCCGGAGCTGCATGGATCAGCGTCATCTCAACCCTGCAGGTCTCGGCACAAATGTCCCTGCCGGCGTGGATTCGGGCGCGTGGCCTCGCCGTCTATCTCGCCAGCTTCATGGGCAGTATGGCGATCGGCAGCGCAATCTGGGGCCGCCTCGCGTCGGCCACCGATACCACGACCGCGTTGACCGTCGCCGTCGGGCTGGGCCTCATCGCCAGCTTGATCGCGTCGCGCTGGAAGCTCGCCGCACATGCGCGGGTCGACCACTCTCTTGCCACTACCGTGACTGAAGGGCTCGTGGCCATCCCGGAGCAGACGCACGATGGTCCGGTCATGGTCAATATCGAATATCTCATCGCCGCGGATGAGAGGACGAGCTTCGAAGCTGCGATGCGCGATGTCCGCCGCATGCGACTCCGAAACGGAGCGGTCGCCTGGGGGCTGTTCCGGGATACCGAAGACGACGCTCGCTATATCGAGCACTTCATCGACGCAACCTGGCTCGATCATCTTCGTCGCCGCGAGCGGCTGACCGTTGACGATGCGGAATTCAAAAACGTCGCGGATTCGTTTCATCGCGGCGACGGCCGGCCAAAGGTTAAACATTTCATCGCGCGCGGCGCTCCTAAGCGGCGGCGCCGTTGGCTAGGAAGAAAGCTGCGAGATTAGAGAATGGATGACGCCGAATATTGCGCCACGACCGAAGGTCTGGAGCAGTAGCCTGCTAAGCCGCCTTCACCGCGAGATCGCAAGCCATGCGCACGGCATCTTCTCTGCCGGCGTAATAGCCGCGTCGCGCACCCGCTTCATGGAAACCGAGGCGTCTATAGAAGGCGAGAGCCGGCTCATTTCCGGCGCGCACTTCGAGATGGACGAGAAACGTACCTGCAATCCGCGCTGAGCTATGTAACCACTCGAGCAGAGAACGTCCAACGCCCCGCCGCTGATAGCCGGGCCGGACCGCCAGAAGACTCAGATGCGCACGATCGTCCAGAAATTCCATAATCGCGAAGCCGACGAGTCTACGCCCGTCCTGAGCCGTAATCACTACGCAATCGAGATTAGCAAGGCAGTGTGTAATTCGCCTTTCGTTCCATGACCACGGCAGCCCATGCTCGATCAATGTTCGAGCCATATTCGCAATGGTAGGCGCGTCCTTGCGTTTCGCAAGGCTCATCCGGATGTTCACGAAGCCCCGTTCCCTGTCTCTCGTTTGCATAAATCGTGTAATGGACAGTGATCGATAGACTACCGCATTTGCTCTGCTACAGCGATGCGGCCAGTTATGTAAGAACTCGGTTCCAGTATAGTGAGCGCTATGAGTTCCCCCGCGTGGCCACCTTCGAACGCACTCTGGTGCGTACTCTTGGCGGCGGGAGGGTCGCTGCGCCTCGGCTACCCGAAGCAACTCGTTCGCGACCCGGTGCGCCCTCTAATGCTGCGCGCGATGGATGCGGCTCAGTCCGTCGTGCCGGGCCGTGTGTTGGTGGTCTTGGGCGCTCACTCGTTGCGCCTGCGGGCGTTATTGGCCCGAAACTACGCCGGCATCCTCGTCGTGAAGAACGCGAGTTGGCAAGACGGCATAGCCGGTTCCCTGGTCGCAGGTGTCGGCGCCGTCCCACGGGAAGCGAGGGGCGTACTGGTACTCCTGTCCGATCAGCCAAATCTCCGCGCCGCTTCGTTACAACGCCTCGTCGACGCCTGGCAACGCAGGCCAGGCCAACCTGTCGCCGCAGGGTACGCGGGCGACTTTGGCGTCCCGGCGATTCTGCCGCGCAGACTCTGGCCACAACTCCGCAGCCTTGAAGGCGATACCGGCGCCAAAGCCGTACTCCGCAGCGCCAGTTCGCGTATGAGGATCGTGACGATGCCGGAAGCGGCCTTCGATGTGGATACGAGCGAAGATCGACGGCGCGTAGAGCACGCGCTTCGCTGAGCCTACGGCGTTAAGAGGGCGTTTCGCGATCTGCTGAAGCCGACCCCGTCACGCTGTTAATCCAACCCGACGGGCCGCTGCGATAGTGCTCTTTCTTCCAGATGGGAACGCGCTGTTTTAGTTCATCGATAATGTAGCGGCAGGCATCGAACGCCACGCCCCGGTGGGCAGCGCTGACACCAACCCACACCGCACACTCACCAATCTCGAGACGACCGACACGGTGGCGGCCAAAGGCTGCGAGGAGATCGAAACGTTCGGCCGCTTCTTCGAAGATCTGCTGCCCTTCTTTATTCGCCAGCGGCGCATGCGCCTCATACTCCAACGCAGTCACCGCCTCACCGTCGCTGTGATCCCGCACCCAACCCTCGAATGAGACGCAGGCGCCGGCGGCCTCACGGGTGAGCGCGTTCTTGAGCGCGTCGGGGTCGAGGCGCTGGTCTGTGATCTCGAAACTCACCCTCCCGCCACCGGAGGGAAGAACAGAACAACGTCGCCTTCCGTCAACGAAGCGGTCCAGGCTGCCAGCTCCTCGTTAATCGCGACCTTACAGCGTGCCATGGAGTCTGCGAAACCGTGCCGGGCCGACACCTCTACATAAAGATCCTCGGCAGTCGTCGCCGAGGTCGTCAACGACTCGACATGGAGACCGGCCTGCTCTCGGAACACGGCGAAGTACTGCGCGGTGACGTTGATCACGGTTTTGCCGCTGCCCCGAAATCCTTTTTGCCGCCCGTTTTTGAAATCAACCTGACCTCTCTGATTTCGATACCTTGAGAGAGCGCCTTGCACATGTCATAGACGGTCAGTGCTGCCGTCATCGCCCCGGTCAGGGCCTCCATCTCGACGCCCGTCTTATGAGTTGCTCGGACAGCGCAGTCAATAACGACTTCACCCGCCGCGCCCCAGTCGATCGAAATATTGCAGTCCTCCAACGGTATCGGATGACAGAACGGTATCAGCTCATGCGTGCGCTTCGCGGCCATCACACCGGCCACGATTGCCGTATCGAATACGGGTCCTTTTTTCGTGCGCAGCGTCTCCCCCATCTGCGCGTCGGCAAGCACATCCTCCGGGAAGACGACGACCGCCCGGGCCAGGGCCGTTCTTCGCGTCACGGTTTTATCTCCGACATCCACCATGGTCGGCCGGTTAGCCGAATCCACGTGCGTCAGCATCAGCCGCCGATCCTATACATCTCGATACGGGACTCAGAAGAGGCCTCGGTATTCTTCCCTCGGAGCTCGCTGTAGCGATCCGTCCGCCGCCGCCAGATGTTCTGGAGTAACCCGACAAGATCTGCGTCGCTGATGCCGCCGCGCAGCAGCCCGCGAAAATTGACTCCTTCGCTGGCGAACAGGCACGTGTAGATGGTGCCGTCTGCCGACAACCGGGCCCGGTGACAAGCGCCGCAGAACGGCTCACTGACTGAGGAGATGAATCCGATCTCCCCCTTGCCGTCTTCGAACGCATAACGTTGAGCGACTTCGCCTCGGTAATTCCGCTCCAGCGGCACAAGTTTCCAACGCGCCGAGATCTTCTCCACGAGTTCTTTCGATGAAACCACTTCATCGAGGCGCCAGCCGTTCAACGTCCCGACGTCCATATACTCGATAAACCGCAGGATCAGTCCCGAGCCGCGAAAATGGTCGAGCAAATCTAGAACCGTATCGTCATTCTTGCCCTTCTGGACGACAACATTGAGTTTAATCGGGCTCAGACCCGCGCTCTGCGCAGCCGAAATTCCGTCCAGTACATTCTGGATGTCCCCACGCCCGCCACTCATCTCTCGGAACACGTCGTCATCGAGACTATCCACACTGACCGTGACCCGCCGAAGTCCCGCAGCCTTTAGATCTTTCGCCTTGTCGGCAAGCAACGTCCCGTTGGTTGTCAGCGCGAGATCTTCCAAGCCGGGCAAGGAACTAAGCTTGCCGACGATCTCGACGATATCCCGACGTAATAGCGGTTCCCCACCGGTCAGACGTAGCTTCGTGACGCCGAGTTGCATGAAGAGACGTGCAAGTCGTTTGAGCTCGCGGGCGGTCAGCCAATGATGACGCGGCATGAATTCGTGGTCATCGCCGTATATCTCGGCGGGCATACAGTAGGGGCAGCGGTAGTTACAACGATCGATGACAGAGATCCGCAGATCGCGCAGCGGTCGCGACAAGGCGTCCGTCACCTCGCCCGAAGAGTGCCATTGAGTAACCTTGTTCGTCATCTTATTTACGGTGCTGGTAAAATCTCGCGAATCGAACGCCAGTGGTCCACTAGTTTAACTCATTCGGCCTACTTCTTGGCGGCCTGCAGGGCCTGCCTTTCCAGCTTAGCCCACGAGTCGCGCAGACTCACGGTGCGCGAAAAAACCGACTGCCCGTTCGGCGCCTCACCCGTATCGACAACGAAGTAACCCTGGCGTTCAAATTGAAATATCTCTCCGGGGCCCGCGGCGGCGAGGCGTGGCTCGAGCACCGCCTCGCGAAGCACCTCAAGCGAGTCCGGATTCAAGTGCTGCTCGAATTCGGCATCCCCCCGTTCAGGGCTCGGGACTTTAAAGAGCCGATCGTATAGACGAACTTCCGCACGGGCCGCGTGGCGTGCAGACACCCAATGAATCGTGCCCTTTATTTTTCTCTGGCTTTGCTCCGAACCACTCCTCGTCTCGGGGTCGAAGCTGCACCGCAACTCAGTGATTTCGCCGGAAGCATCCTTTATTACTTCCTCACACTTAATAATATATGCGTAGCGCAGACGTACCTCGCCACCGGGCACCAGTCGTCGGAACTTTCCAGGCGGATCCTCCATAAAATCGTCACGCTCGATATAAATCTCGCGGCAGAACGGCACCTGGCGGGATCCCAGCTCGGGGCGATTGGGATGATTAGCCGCCTCTAAGCTTTCTTCATCGGCTTCGGAATAGTTCTCTATGACGACTTTGAGCGGCCGAAGGACAGCGAAGCGCCGCGGCGCATGCTCGTTCAAGTCCTCTCGCACGGCGCTCTCGAGCGACCCCAGCTCGATGATGTGATTTTTCTTGGTAACGCCGACGCGACCGATAAAATCGCGTATTGCTTCCGGCCGATAGCCGCGCCGCCGCATGCCCGACAACGTCGGCATGCGTGGATCGTCCCAGCCGTCGACATGGCCCTCGTCGACGAGCTGTTTGAGCTTGCGCTTACTCATAACGGTGTACATAAGATTGAGGCGCGAGAACTCGATCTGCTGCGGATGATGGGGAACGGGCAACTGCTCGATGAGCCAGTTATAGAGCGGCCGATGGTCCTCGAACTCGAGACTGCAGAGGGAATGAGTGGTTCCCTCCAGCGCGTCGGAGAGCGTATGCGCGAAGTCGTACATCGGATAGATGCACCAGGTATCCCCCGTTCTCTGATGACGTACCTTCCGGATACGATACAGCGTCGGATCGCGCATATTCATATTGGGTGACGCCATGTCGATCTTCGCGCGCAAGACGTGCTCGCCCTCGTCGAAGTCTCCACGACGCATCGCTTCGAACAGTTCGAGATTCTCTTCGACGGAACGCTCTCGGCACGGACTCGCTTTGCCGGGCTCCGTAAGCGTCCCACGGTACTCGCGAATTTCCGCGGCGCTGAGACTGTCCACATACGCCTTCCCTGCGTTAATGAGTTCGACCGCCAGCTCGAATAGTCGTGGGAAATAATCGGAAGCGTGAGTCAGCTCGGCCCACTCGAATCCCAGCCACCGGACGTCTCGCTCTATGGCCTCCACGAACTCAGGGTCTTCCGCGGCAGGATTGGTATCATCGAAACGAAGATAACACTGGCCGCCAAACTCGGCCGCGATATTAAATGACAGGCAGATTGCCTTCGCGTGGCCGATGTGAAGATAGCCGTTCGGCTCGGGCGGAAACCGTGTCTGCACTCGTCCACCGTGCTTTCCTGCTTCGATATCGGCCGCCACGATCTGACGGATGAAGTCCGGCCCTCGGGTTGATTCTGTATCCATAAGGCGCAATTGTCGTTCATGAACCCTGGCTTGCACAATTCAGCGCAGCCACGGGACTCTGGTAGAACGACGAGACCCAAGGCAGAATGGGCCGCTGCGCAGACGTTCTTTTCTCTATGGCGGCCTCGGTACACTCGCCGCCTGCACACAGCCCGAGAGTACCGATCAGGTCACCGTCACCGCTGAAAAGCATCAGTGGCGGATGGTTACCTCCTGGCCACCGAACTTCCCCTGTCATGGTGTCTCGACTTCGCGGCTCGCAGACAGGCTCGAGGACTTATCCGGCGGACGCATCACGGTCGATGTTTTTGCCGCGGGCGAATTAGTCCCGGCCCTCGAGGTCCTCGATGCCGTGTCGCGAGGTACGATCCAGTTGGGGCACAGCGCCCCGATCTGCTGGCGCGGCAAGATACCGGCGGCTCAGCTTTTCGGCAGTGTACCGTTTGGCATGACGCCCGACGTCTTTAACGCCTGGCTATTCCACGGCGGCGGCCTGGAACTCTGGCAAGAAGCGTACGCTCCGCACAACGTCATCCCATCTGCGGGCCGGTAATACCGGCCCGCAGATGGGCGGTTGGTTCAATCGAGAGATCAACTCCCTGGCGGATCTAAAGGGCTTGAAGATGCGTATCCCGGGCCTCGGCGGTGAGGTGATGCAGCGGGCAAGCGCGTTACCCGTGATCCTGGCGGGATCGGAAATTTTTACCGCGCTGCAGACCGGCGCGATCGACGCGACGGAATGGGTCGGGCCCTACAATGACATGGCTTTCGGCCTGCATCAGGCCGCTCGATACCGAGGATCCGCTGGTTGCGCGCATCTATGCGTCGTACCTGAACTTCACTGCCGAGATCGAGCCCTGGCTAGAGATATCCACGCCGAGCAACGCGCCTTCAGGCGACGGCCGTTAACCAAAACTTTGACGTTTTCTAGACGATACATGCATGTTGACGACAATTAGGCGCATCTTTAGGCAATTCTCTAATTTGTTGCTGGTCTTAGCGCTGCTCGGTGGCGCTGGCTGCACCGTCAATCCCGTCACGGGCGGGCGCGAACTGGCACTGTTGTCGACGACCGACCAAATCGCCATCGGCGAGGCGCAGTACTTTCCTGCGAGGCAAATGCAGGGCGGCGATCTCGTCGCGGATCCAGAGCTCACGGCCTACGTCGCAAGTGTCAGAAATCGTCTCGCCGACCAAAGCGGCCTGGCATTGCCCTACGAATTCGTCGTCCTCAACAGCTCCGTTCCGAATGCGTGGGCACTACCGGGCGGCAAGATCGCCGTCAATCGGGGCCTATTGCTCGAACTCGACTCCGAAGCAGAGCTGGCCGCCGTCCTCGGCCATGAGATTGTCCACGCAGCAGCGGGACACGGCGCTCAAGCGATGCAGCGCAGTATGATTCTACAGGGTGTGCTGTTAGCGACGACCGTCGCCGCACAACGTAGCGACTACTCAGATCTCTCGATCGGCGCAGCCAGCGTGGGTGCACAGCTACTAAACCAACGCTATAGCCGGAACGCGGAGCTTGAAGCTGATTATTACGGTATGGGTTATCTCGCGTCGGCCGCTACGATCCCGAAGCGGCCGTGGCGCTGCAGGCGACGTTTGTGCGGCTTGCTGAGGGCCGGGACGAAAGCTGGGTCGCCGGCCTGTTCGCAAGTCACCCGCCATCGCAGGAACGTGTCGACCGAAACCGATCGACTGCCGCGGCACTTGCGACGGACGGCGTTCTGGAACGAGAGCGCTTTCAGACGACGAGCAGCGATCTACGACGCAACCAACCCGCTTACGCCGCCTATGACAAAGGTCGAATCGCGCTCGTGGAGAATCGGTTGCAGGACGCGACGCAGCTCGCCGACGAAGCGGTTCAACTCGTGCCGGAAGAAGCGCACTTCCACGCGCTGCTGGGTGACATCGACGTTCGGCAAGATCGCCTCACGGCCGCGGTCGATCATTACGCGGATGCGATCACGCTCAACGACGCGTTCTTTTACTACCACCTGCATAAAGGGCTCGCTCATCAGGCACTGAATCAACCGAACGCGGCACAGGCGGATCTGGAGGCCAGTATTGTTCTATTCGCGACCGCCGATGCGCACTTCGCGCTGGGAGTGCTGGCCGTGTCGCGCGGCAATACCGCGGCGGCGCTCGAACACTACTCGGTAGCCGCAGACTCCAACAGCCTCGCCGGGCAGGCCGCGCGCGACGCGATGGTTCGTCTCGATCTTCCGCAGAATCCCGGCCGCTATCTGCAACTCGCGGCCTACACAGATGCTCAAGGCCAACTCATCGTTCAGATCGGCAACCCATCGGCTGTGACCGTGACGGATCTCGGCCTCGTCATTCGATACATCGATGGCCAGGGAGCGCTTCGTCAGACCGACCGAGCGCTGCGGCAGACGCAACAGCCCGGAGCAGGAGCACAGTTCGCGACCGGATTGGGCCCGTTCACGAGTCCCGATTCCTATCAGGTCGAAATCCAGACGGCTCGAGTCATCAAGAACTAGACTCCGGAGTTGGCGCGACATTCACGCTAGCCAGCGGTCTTGTTAACCGATCCTCGGCTTCCAAACTGACAAGCGCTTTCCTGAGCCAGATCGCTGACGCGATACCGAGCAGCACGTGGGAGACGGCATTCGCCCAGAAAATCCCCGTGATGCCGATCGATCGAGTTAACACCCACGCCAGCGGCAGATAGATAATAACGAACTTGACGAAGGTCAGGATCGCCGGAGGCATCGGACGGCCCAACGAATTAAAACCCCCGAGAGAAATCATCATCACCCCGAATGCCCCATAGGTGAAAGGCACGATCCGCAGATAGGCGGTGGCGGTCTCGACGACCACGGGGTTCTCGTCGAAGAGCTCGGCCATGGGGCGCGCGAACATGAACAAGATGACGGCGAAGACTAACGAGTAGATCAGCAGAAATCGGTTAGACAGGGAAATCGCGTCGCGCACGCGGCCCAAGAGGCCCGCGCCATAATTCTGACCGACGACCGGCCCGACTGAGGCCTGCACGGCGAATATCACGATTAGAACAACCGACTCCAGCCTTGACGCAACCGCAAAACCGGCTACCGCCTCTGGACCGTAAACCGCGACCATCGCCGTGATCGCGGCAAAGGTGACCGGCAGAAGGAGATTCGTCGCTGTCGCCGGAATGGCAATATGAAGCAAGCGTCGCCACGAATCCCAGAGGTCGTCGACGCTCACGTAGCGCCAGCGAATCATGCGTTCGCGGCGGTACAGAATCGTCAGCGACGCGACGACGGTCACGGCATTCGCCAGGACAGTCGCGATCGCCGCGCCCTGCAGTTCCAGTCGCGGGAATCCCCAGAGTCCGAAGATCAGTAGTGGATCGAGGACAATGTTCACGATCGCCGAGAGACTCAGAATTACGGCAGGCACCTTAGAGTCGCCCATCGCCCGAAGAGAGAAATTGCCGACCATGGGCAAGACGAACAGCACGCTGCCGAAATAATAGGGCCGCATGTAATCACGAATGAGCGGCAGCGTTCGTTCGTCGGCACCCAGGGCTAGAAAAACCGGCTCGATGGTCGCAAGCCCGATTACGAGCAACGCAACTCCCAGCAGCGCACCCAATAGCAAAGCGTGAGTCGTGATGCGCTGAACAGCGTCGCGGTCACCGGTACCGAGGAGGCGCGCGAGAACGCTAGACGTCGCGATACCCACGCCGAGACCGATAGCAACCATTGTAAAGGCCACAGGAAACGTAAAGCCGATAGCCGCCAACTGCAGCGTACCGAGCTGCCCCACGAAATAAGTGTCTGCGATGCTGTAGGAATTAAGAGCGACAAAACCGACTGCCATCGGCAAGGCCAACGCTTTGAGATGACGGCCGACAGATCCGGTCGTCAGGCGCGGAACGATGGTCTCCACAGACTAGAAGATGCGATCCAACTGGAAGACGAAACTTCGGCAACCTGGTCGCGGCGCTGCATTAACACGATCAAGCCACGGTTGATACTTCGAACTCATCAGCGCGTCGAGGCTGGAAGCACGAAAGATTTCGTCCGAAAGTTCGACGAACTCGGGGTCGCGTACTTCACCAGTCGGGTCGACCTCGAAACAGAGTACGACACGCCCCTCGATCGCCTCGCGAATCGCCTGCCGTGGGTAAGCCGGAGTCGCCATGACGCCGGTATGAGCGGTACCAGCATCGCTCGTGATTCGTCCTCGGCTGCAGCGAAGATACCGAGATCGACCTCCTCTCGGGCCTCGGAGCACCACCAGCCACCGAGCAGATTGAGAGCCCGCCATTCGCCGCCCAGCGTCGATCGGCGCAGGTTTGCCTGAAAGTCACGACCTGTTCGGGAATCACGGAAGGAAAGTATCTCGTCCTCCACCTGCCAGCGGGACAATGGCGCCCAGGGACGAGCGTCATCCACGCTCGGTTTCGCCATGAGCGTCGATTGGTCCGGCGCGAAACTCAGAAGCACGCGCTCGTCTCCGAGGGCGGGGTTACCGTATAACACACAGGTCCAAGTGTCGCGAGGATCGATGACTCCCTCATCGGGCGACCAGTCTTGCT
>Ga0310122_10000348_pt1 | contig 29475 bp, 19 predicted proteins | sample CB6_Bottom_1051__FD_203503 | JGI IMG/M metagenome (GOLD analysis project Ga0310122, IMG submission 203503) | Marine microbial communities from Western Arctic Ocean, Canada - CB6_Bottom_1051 | ecosystem: Environmental > Aquatic > Marine > Oceanic | place: Canada: Western Arctic Ocean | collected...
CCAACGGCATGTTGCGGGTGAGTTTTGCGGGAGTGCAGGGGAGGAGTTATTCGCTGCAAGCCAGCCTGGCCCTTGATCAGGAATGGCAACCTTTGACCACTTTCTTTCCAGAAACTAGTGGGAAGGTATCACGCACGATCTCTCCGCGGGTTAGTCTTGAGCGGTTCTTTAAGCTGGTGACTCCGGCTAACCCATAGTACGACGATGAGTTGTTTTTGGCTTCGAACCATTGTCGCGTTTGGGTTCACATGGCCAGGCGCGGTTTTGGGTGATGTGGTCATCAATGAGATTCATTACGATGCCAATCCAAAAACGGATGCGGTCGAGTTTGTCGAACTCCACAATGCCGGAGGAAAGAACGTCGACCTGTCCGGTTGGCGTTTTTCCAACGGCATTCAATACACCTTTCCGGCGAACACGACCCTTGAGCCGGGCGGCCAACTGGTTGTCGCCGAGAACCCGACGGAGCTGCGTCGCAAGTTTAAGCTAAGCGCGTCGGTTGTGTTCGGGCCATACATCAACCGGCTCTCGAACGGCGAAGTGCTGACGCTGCGCGACGCGGCGGATCAGCGCGTTGACCGGGTGGAGTACGGCTCCGGTTTTCCCTGGCCAACGGCGGCGAGTGGCGCGGGCAGTTCGATGGAGCTGATTCATCCCTCGCTCGACAACGACCTGGCTGGTTCGTGGCGTTCGTCAGGGATGCAAGTTGTTGCCGATGAGCCTGTTACATTCATAGCTTCTGGCCGCTCAGGCTGGCGGTATCGCGAAGGCACCAGCGAGGCGTCCTCGCCGCGATCCGCCTGGCGCACGCTTGGTTTCAACGAGGACAACAGTTGGAAATATGGACGCGCACCCATCGGCTACGGCGATGGAGACGACCGGACGACGATTTCGATGCAGGGCAAGTTTTCGTCGGTGTACCTGCGGCGCGTGTTCGATGTGAAAGCGAACGAGATCCCGGCGCGGCTGGCGTTGCGAGTGTACGCGGACGACGGCGCGGTGGTTTGGATCAACGGCAAAGAGGTCGCGCGCGTGAGCGTCCCCGGCGGGACGTTGAGATACAACTCGTTCGCGAACAACCACGAGGCTGTGTGGGAGGAGGTCGTGATCTCGAATCCGGGCGAACTCCTGAAGCCGGGCAAAAACATCATCGCCATCCATGCGCTGAACACCACGCTGGGTAGCAGCGATTTCTCGATCGATGCCGAGTTGCGCACACCCGATCCCGGCGAAGTTTCGGGAACACCGACTCCCGCTGCAGTTAATTCTGTGTACTCTGTCAACGCACCGCCGCAAACCCGACAGGTCAAGCACGAGCCGGAGCAGCCGCGCGCGAATGAACCGTTGCGCGTCTCTGCCAAGATCACTGATCCCGATGGAGTCGCCTCAGTGACGCTGTCTTATCAAGCGGTTCAGCCCGGGAGCTATATCCAGAAAACTGACGGGAGCTATGAAAAAGGGTGGTTGGAGTTACCGATGGCAGATGGGGGATCGGATGGAGATGCTACGGTGGATGACTCGATTTTTTCGGCATTCATTCCGCGAAGTGTGCAGAAGCACCGCACCCTCGTTCGATATCGAATCCGGGTTGAAGATAAGTTGGGCAACTCGGTGACTATGCCCTATGCCGACGATGAACAGCCAAACTTCGCCTACTTCTGTTATAATGGCATGCCGACTTGGGCTGGTTCGAATCGCGTAGGCGAACAAAAGGAAACCTTCCCATCAAGCGTAATGGAGTCGCTGCCGACTTACCATCTGATTGCAAATAGCAATGACGTCACCAATTCGCAATACAATGGCTCATTCGACACGGTGCATTTCAAGGGGACGTTGGTTTACGACGGCAAGGTCTATGATCACATTGAGTTCCGGAATCGTGGAGAGTTTTCCACCTACGTTTCGGGGAAGAACAAATGGCGCCTGTATTTTAACCGTGCGCATGGTTTTCAGGCGCGGGATAGTTACGGAAGAAAGTACAAGCAACCAAAGAAGACGATCAACCTTAATGGTTGTGCTGCACCGTGGATGCCGGTGAATCGAGGCATGGCCGGGATGGAGGAGGCAATCGGTTTCAAGTTGTACAATTTGGCCGGTGGCTTAGCGCCCGAGACTCACTTCATCCATTTTCGTGTAATTGACGACGCTGAGGAGGCGCCGACCGGCTCGCGCAACGCCCAATACGAGGGTGACCTATGGGGTCTCTACCTGTACGTCGAGCATACTGACAGTCGGTTTCTCGATGAGCACGGCTTGCCTGATGGTAATGTGTATAAGATTGAGAGCGGTAACGGCGATAAGCGAAACCAAGGCCCGACGCAATCCATCAGTTCATCGGACTGGAACAGCTTCCGCAGTGGCTACAGTCGCTCGCAGTCGCTCCAGTGGTGGCGCGATCATCTCCATCTGCCGACGTACTACACGTTTCGCTGCGTGAACCGGATCATCAGTAATGTGGATATTCGCGAAGGATGGAACAAGGTGTTTTACCATCACCCGGACGACCATTGGCATCCGGTGCCTTGGGATCTGGACATGTTGATCATCCCGGAGACACATTGGCAGGGATCGATCAACATTGAACGCTGCCTGAACCAGCACAGGGTCCTGAAAATCGAGTTCAAGAACCGCGCGCGTGAACTGCTCGATTTGTTGCTCGATGACGCCTCGCCGACTGGCGGCCAAATCGGCCAGTTCGTCGACGAGCACGCGCGCTTCATCAATCCGCCGGGCGATCCGCTGACGTTTGTCGACGTCGACCAGTTCATGTGGAATTACCACCCGCGGACCGCCGGGAGTCATCGCGGGCAGTTTTACGTTTCGCCCAAGAGCCAGGGCAACCGTGGCGGCACGTGGACACGGCGGCTCAAGAGCAAGGATCACGAGGGCATGATGCGGCACATGCTCGATTTCATGACTGACACCGATCCTGGACGATGGAGCATTGGCGACGGCGACCCGCGCGGTTACGGCTATAACTACCTCGAGTACGAGGCCAAGTTCACCGACATCCCCAACACGCCGACGATCACTTACGACGGGCCGGGCGGTTTTGCGCTGAACGAGCTGCGCTTCAAGACCAGTTCGTTCGAGCCGGGCCGGTCGACTAACAACAAAAAGTTCACCGGCATCCAGTGGCGGCTGGCGGAGGTGTCCCATCCCAAGACGCCGTTTTTCGAGCTTGGCCAACCGTGGAAATACGAGGTGAACGCGATTTGGGAACTGCAGTCCGACAAGTTCGCCGGGACGGTGGCTGTCCCGCAAAGCGTCATCCGCAAGGGCGGCACTTACCGTGCCCGCGTGCGGATGCGTAACGGCACGATGGCGTGGAGTCACTGGTCGCCGCCGGTGGAGTTCGTCGCCGGCGAACCGGACTTGGCCGGCCTCCGCGCGGGCCTGGTGTTCAACGAGATCATGTACAACCCGCTTGGCCAAGCGGGCGTTAGCGCCGGCGAGTTCGAGTTTCTCGAGTTGAAAAACATTGGCGAACCGACGCTGGACTTGAGTGGCCTGTTTTTCAGCAGCGGTATCAGTTTTATTTTTCCCGAGGGGAGCATGCTCGCAAGCGGCGAACTTTTTCTGCTCGGCATAAACCGGGCGGCGCTGCAGAGCCGTTATCCCGGCCTGGTTGTGAACGGAATCTTCGAGGGCAAACTGGCCAATGAGGGGGAGGCGATCACGTTGTCTGCCGGGATTGGCGCGCCGGTGCTCAGCGTGGCGTACGATGACGCCGCACCGTGGCCGGAGCAGGCCGACGGCCAAGGTTTTTCACTGGCCGCCGACAGAGAGAGCGAGCTTGGTTTTCGGGTCAGCGTAATTCCCGGAGGCAGCCCCGGCAGCGACAATTCCGGCTTGGCCAAGCCGGCGGACGATTTAGTCCTGACCATGACGCGCTTGGCCAACGGTATGCTGCGGGTGAGCTTTACGGGAGTGCAGGGGCGGAGTTATTCGCTGGAAACCAGCCCGTCGCTGGGTCAGGCGTGGCAGCCGTTGACCAATTTCTTTCCAGAAACGAGCGGGAAGGTATCACGCACGATCTCTCCCCGGGTTAGTCGTGAGCGGTTCTTCAGGCTGGTGACGCCAGCCAACCCGTAGCGAGCGGGCGTGACTTACAACTCGTCTTTCGACTGGATGATTTTCCCGACGAGGCCGTACTCCTTGGCCTCCTCCGGCGTCATCCAAAAGTTACGGTCGGTGTCCTTGGCGATCGTCTCGATCGACTGGCCGGTTTGGTCGGCGAAAATCTGGTTGAGCCGTTCGCGCATCTTGACGATCTGGTCCGCCTCGATGCTGATGTCCGATGCTTGGCCTCCGACGCCGCCGCTGGGCTGGTGCAGCATGTAACGGGTGTTGGGCAGGCTGAAGCGATCCTCGACCGGCGGGGCGGCGTAGATGAGCGCTCCGGCGCTGGCGACCCAGCCGGTGCCGACGACTTTCACGCGCGGCTTCACGAACCGGATCATGTCGTGAATGCTGTCGCCCGACTCCACGTGGCCGCCGGGTGAGTTGATGTACACCGTGATGTCATCGTCCGACTCGGAGGCGAGAAGTTGCAGCTTGGTGCAGAATTCGCGCGCCACCTTCTGGTTGATCTCGCCGTACAGCATGATGGTCCGCGACTTGAGAAACAGTTCCTCAAGTTTTCCCATTGAATCCTTTTCGTCTTTTTTGTCCTTGCTCATCGTGGAGGCACGCGGTGTCCCCGCGCGAGGCGGTGAGAGTGATTGCAAGCCGCCCCGGTGTAAAGCGGGAATGGTGGATTCAACAAGCTGAAGCAGCACTGTTTGTGGAGTAAACCGAAGAAGTCGCCGCACGGCATTCCCTCTCCCCCGTGGGGGAGAGGGTCAGAGTGAGGGGGTGAAAAGCCATGGGAAACATTGCTGTCCGGCTGGCTGGTGCGCCCAATCTTGTCTCGGTTTTTTTCCTGCCCGACAAGGGGCTTGAGACTTGAAACGTAGCCGGATTTCACCCTCACCCCAGCCCTCTCCCTGAGGGAGAGGGAGATTGGCCAAACCCGTCCGGCAGCAGCTCGGCGGGAAGCTCTGGCGTGGCGCCCTTGCGCGAGGCGACGAATGCCCCGAGCCGGTTGGCCAAGTCGGCGGTCTGCTGAAGCGGCCAGCGTCGAACCGCCCCGTGCAGGATCGCCGCGCTGCAGGCGTCGCCCGCGCCGACGGAATCGGCGTCCGGGTCCGGGGCGAACCGCGCCGGCTGGCCAACCACGACCGAGTTCGCCGAGTGCAGTGCCGTCCCGAGTTTGCCGCGTGTCAGCACGAACAAATCGAGGTCGAAATGCTCAATCAACTGCCGGATTTCCTCCGCTTGGCCAAGGCCGAGCAGCGGGGCGACGGTGGCCAGTTCGGCCTCGTTCATCTTGACGATCGAGGCGGCGCGGCAGCCGGCCTCGAGCAGCTCAGCCGAGAAATAGTCCTGCCGCAGGTTGAGGTCGAACAGCCGCACGGCTTGGCTGGCGGCGGCGGCGAATTGCTGGATCGTCGATCGCGCCGGTTCGAGCCGCTGGCCAAGCGTGCCAAAACAAACGGCGTCGCACCGCTTGGCCAAGCCGGCGAGCGACTCGTCCCAAGCGAGCCGGTCCCATGCCGTGTCGCCGATGATTTCGTACTCCGGCTCGCCGTTGCGCAGGGTGATCTCGACCGTGCCGGTCGGGGCATCACTATCGGTTTGAATGAAGGCCGTGTCCATGCCGCGCCTGGCCAAGTCGTCGAGCAGCGCCTGGCCAAGCGTGTCGCCGCCGATGCGGCTGGCCACCACGGCGTTGTTGCCGAGTTGGTGCGACTGGACGGCGGCGTTGAGCGGCGCGCCTCCAAGCGCCGGGCCGGCGGGGAGCAGGTCGTAAAGCGCCTCGCCCAAGCCGACGATGAGTGGAGGCAATCCGGTCATGGAAGCGTCGAGGCTTGCAGCAGCACCGGGCGCGGCTTGGCGGTCCAAAACGAAAACCCCTTGAGCCGCAGCGAGTAGTCCGGACGGATCTCGCGCAGCCATGCGATCATTCGCTCGGCGTGGTCATCGACGTGATACGTCGTGATGGCGAGTTGCGGTGCGCCGTTGCGAATCTGTTCCCCGGCACCGAGCAACACGTCGAGGTCGGCACCCTCGGCGTCGGCCTTGATGAGGTCGCCCGGGCCAAGCGCTAACTGGTGGCTGCGGCAGTAGTCGTCGATGCTCGTGACCGGCACGGCGTCGGCGTGCGACTCGCCGCCTGGCAGGTACTCGAGATAACCGGCGTCCGGGTTGTCGCCGGCGACCATTCGCGCTTGGCCGGTTTGGCTGCCGACGCCGCTGCGCTCGATGGCGACGCCGTCGGCCAAGCCGTTGGCCTCGGCTCCGCGTTGGAGCAGGCCGGCCATTCGCCCGCTTGGCTCGAAACAAATCACGCGCTTGGCCACGCGCTCCTTGAGCGCGCGAAATGCGAACAGCCCCTCGCACGCGCCGACGTCGAGCACGGTGCTCTCCGGCGAGAGGCGGATCGGCGCGGTGGTGTAGTGGTGCGGATTGGCGGCGGAGAACTCCTGCTCGATGACGAAGTGCAGGTTTTGATCCGGCTCGCTTGGCCAGAAAAAACTCAGCCCACTGTCGCGCAACCGCACCCGCCAAGCGTCGCCGGCCTGCGTGATTTCGGCTTCGTTGGCGAGGCTTCTGGCCGCGGCCATGGTGTGGAGTCGGGCCGGGAAAACCACGCGGTTGGCCTGCATGCGGGCGTCGGCGAAGGCGAAGTGGCCGTGCAGTTTTTGCTGGCGACGCCACTCGCGCCAGCAGCGCAACGATTGTGTAAGGGGGTTTTTCACGGCTCAGTCGAAGGGTGGCGACGGGCAAACAGGGATTGCCACTACGCGGCTCCGGCCATACGGTTCGCGCCCGGCGGGAGCGGTTGTCCTCCTGTTTTAATTGATATGTACATGCGCCTTCGCAGCTTGGTGATCTCCCTCTACAACGCGCTGTTTGCGCGTGCCGTGGAGAAGCTATTTTTTCACCAACTCGTCACCAAGACAAACAACTTCGGCACGAGCAACTGGCTCGGCAAGCCGATTTGGCAAAACACATTTGACCTTTGGATCGCGCAGGAAACGATCCACGACGTGAAGCCGTCGCTCATTATCGAGTGCGGTACGAACCGCGGCGGCTCGGCTTATTTTTACGCGCAGCTGTTCGACCTTATGGGCACCGACGGCAAGGTCGTCTCGGTGGACATCGAGAAGCTGCACGACCTGTCGCACCCGCGGGTGACGTACCTAGTCGGCAGTTCGGTGTCGGAAGAAATCGCCGGGCAGATTCGCACGATGGCCCAGGCGGCGACCGGGCCGGTGTTGGTGATTCTCGACAGCGACCATTCCGAGGCTCACGTCGCGAAGGAGCTCGAGATTTATGCGCCGATGACCTCGCTTGGCAGCTACTGCCTTGTGCAGGACGGCATCATCGACGAGCTATTCATGTTCCGCAAAGGCCGTCCCGGGCCGTTGCCGGCGCTTGAGAAATACCTGGCCAAGCACCCGGAGTTCGAGATCGACCACGAGCGCTGCGGACGCTTCCTCATCACGCACCACCCGAAAGGCTGGCTCAAGCGAGTTCAATGATCGCCCTGCTGGATTACGGCGCTGGAAATTTGCGAAGCGTGGAGAAGGCGCTGCGCTTCGTCGGCGGCGACGTGCGGTTGGTGCAGTCGCCGAACGGGATGAAGGACGCCTCGGCCGTGGTGCTGCCCGGTGTCGGCGCGTTCGACGACTGCGTCAACGCCATGCAGCGGCAGGAACTGCTCGCGGCGTCGCGGGAGTTTATCAAAACCGGGCGGCCGTTCCTCGGCATCTGCATTGGTTATCAAGCGATGTTCGAGCGGAGCGAGGAGTTCGACAGCCGCGCCGCCGGGCTGGGGCTGTTTGCGGGCAGCGTGGTGCGTTTCCCGGATGGCCAAGGGCTGAAGATTCCGCAGATCGGCTGGAACCAAATCGAGATCGTCCAGCCGGAGTGCCCGATTTTTAAGGGCGTCGAGAACGGCAGCCACGTTTATTTCGTGCACAGCTTTTATCCGCAGCCGGAGGACGGCTCGATCGCCGCCTGCCGCACGACTTACGGCGTGGAGTTCGCCTCGGCCATCTGGCGGGACAATGTTTACGCGACGCAATTCCACCCCGAAAAAAGCCAAAAAGTCGGGCTGACGATCCTTCAAAATTTCGTCGACTTGGCCAAGGGGTAGAGGCGGCCGCCCCCACCTTGGCTAAGCGGGGAGGCGATATGTGCTTGTGCAAGGTGGACGGCTTTGGTATCATCCCTGCCGATTGGCCAAGCGATCTTTTGGCCGACAACACAGCAACTTTAGAAACACAAAAACATCATGGCACACTCACTCCCCGATCTCCCGTACGCGCACGACGCGCTGGAGCCGCACATCGACGCGCAAACCATGGAAATCCACCATGGCAAGCATCACAACACTTACATCACCAAGCTCAACGAGGCCATCGCCGGCAACGCCGAACTGGAGGCGAAGTCGGTCGAGGAACTGGTGAGCAACCTCGACGCCGTGCCGGAGGGCATCCGCGGCGCGGTGCGCAACCACGGCGGAGGCCACGCCAACCATTCGCTGTTCTGGACCGTGCTCGGCCCGGACGGCGGCGGCGAGCCAAGCGGCGCGTTGGCCGACGCGATTAATGCGGAGTTCGGCAGTTTCGCCGATTTTCAGGCCAAGTTTGAGGCCGCTGGGGCGACGCGCTTTGGCAGTGGCTGGGCCTGGGTGTGCGTGAACAGCGAAGGCGGTTTGTGCGTCTGCAGCACCGCCAATCAGGACACGCCGCTGATGGAGGGCCGCACGCCGATCCTCGGCTGCGACGTGTGGGAGCACGCCTACTATCTCAAGTACCAAAACCGACGCCCGGACTATCTCAAGGCGTTTTGGAACGTCGTCAACTGGGACGCGGTTTCCGCAAATTACGATGCGGCCAAGGGCTGATTTTTCCAGCGGGCAACCTGACAAAAAAGGCGCACTTTTCGTGCGCCTTTTTTTGTTGGGAAAATGGAGAGTGGATCAAGGCCGGAGCAGTCCGACGATGGTGCGAAACTTCACCGGGTTGTCGCCGGGATTTTGTTTGCCGACGTGATGCGTGCCCCGATCCCACAGGTTGGGGTTGAACGCCGCCTTGGTGTTGCTGAAGGAGACATGCGTGTCTCCCCAGAGGGCGTTGATGCCGGTCGGGTTGTTGTTGCTGGTGTGCGGCCGGGTGGCCTCGGTGTAAATCAAGTCGGTGACGATGGTGCTCTCGGAGGAGAATTGGCCCGACTTGGTGGCCACCAGCCGCCATTGGGCCTCCATGTCGTTTTTTGGGTTGGGCCGGGCGAGTTGGGCGGACTGCGGATAGTACATGTAATTGCCCCGCACACGGCCCCGGTAGCACATGGGCCAAGGCACCTTGGGGCTTTGGTAGTTTTTTAGTTCCTGCTTGATGGGCAGCGTATCAGCATGTCGCAGGCCGGGGTCGTAATAAGATTCGCCCGAGGTGATTAGCCCCACCGCATAGAGAAAGCCCAGGTTCATGGGGTATTGTGTGTTCGCCCGTTGGCCATCGGAGCCGCCGAACATGAGGTAACTCATCCACGGTTCGGAGGCGACATTCTTTTCCGGGTTGAACAGTGTGGGAGGGTGGTGGTCATCGTAATCACCTGAATAAGCCACCAGCGCCAGTCCGATTTGCCGCAGGTTGTTGGTGCAACTGGTGCGCTGCGCCTTGTTTTTTGCCTGACTGAGAGCCGGGAGCAGCAATCCGGCAAGGATGGCAATAATCGCGATCACCACCAACAACTCGATCAGGGTGAATGCCTCCTTCTTTGGAGTGAGTCTGGTTTTCATCGGAAACGAAATCAACGCCTCGCAGCTTTTGCCGGTCAATACTATCTACAATAAATCAGCGTGTGCTTGGCCAAGCGCTGGGTGTTACAAAACACGCTTTGGTCATGTTCAACGTCGGCAGTTGAATGAGAGTGAAAGCTTATGTTTGTTTCAAAGGAATGGCAACTCCGGCTTGGCGTGAACTGTATCCGATCAAACTCGGGCATTTGTCCGAAATCTGTTTTACCGTTCATCGGTTTTGTACAGCCACTTCATCGGAAAGACTGTGATCTGCGCGGTGTTCAATCCGCCTTTGCGCCGGTCGCCGGCGGAGTGGCCAAGGAGCACGTGTTTGTCGGTGAACGTCATTGCCGTGTAGCAGTACCAGCCATTTGGGTCGTTTGCCAGCGTCTTGGCTGCGCTCCAGCTTTTGCCGTCGTCGCGCGAGATAGCCACGCTGAACGGAGTGCGTTTGCCCTTCAATCCGGGTGTGATTTTGCTGTGGTCATTCCACGCGATCAGCAGGTCGCCTGTGGATGGGATGCGCTCGATGGTCGCCGGCGATACCGGCGAGACAATGTTTGAGGCACGCTGCGGCGACCACGTGTCCCCACCGTCCCCGGAATACGAGATGAACTGGCTACCGCCATTGGTGCGGCTAAACAACATGAGTCGGCCATCCTTCAATTCCACCACGCCGGGTTCCTGGGTGGTGATGCGTTTGCCGTCTTTGCCGAAGGTTTTCATCGTGGTCTTGCTGCGTCGCCAGCTTCGTCCGTTATCGTCCGACAAGTAGCACATGATGATGCCCGCCCAGTCGGGCTTGGCGTAACCGGGCAGGTTGTGCAGCGCTATCGGCGCAACGAGCCGGCCGCTTTTTTTCATCTGCACCACGCGATCGTTGTTCATCACGTAATACCCCACCGGGGCCTTGATGATCTCCGTGGGCTGGCTCCACGTTTTTCCCCCGTTGGTTGAGCGGCGCAGCAGCGGTCGGCAGTCCAGCATTGAGTTTTTACGCAGATAAAAAAGCGCGATACTTCCGTCGTTCAGTCGCAAAAGTGAGACGGACATGATGTTCCAGTCTCCCTCGTTGCGCAGGATAACCGTGTCGCTAGGGGTCCAGGTTTGACCGTCATCACTGGAGTACCGTGCCGCCAGATAGGCCTTGGAGTGGTCGCCGGCACCATCGGTGAAATGGGTGTAAACAAACATCATTCGCCCGTCCTTTAACCGGATAAAATCCCCCTCGCTATTGCGGGGGTTGTCCGCTCCTGGCGGCAGTCGTAGGGTGGCCCGCGGTTCGTCAGCGGCATTTGACAGGCCTTGTCCAACCCCGAGCAACATGGCGGTCAGTGCAACGAGGAATGTGAAATGGATAATCTGCTTCATCCTGTAATTGTTTTTTTTGTTTTTTTTGTGTTCCGATGGCTGTCAACACTCGCCACAGTGTGTCCTTGGAAATTGCAATGCGTTGGGTGGGCTGTTTTCATCCGTAACAGAAGTACGGGTAAGGCCCATGATCCAGTCAACAACCTTATGCAGAACCATATGCTCGGTAATTGGGGTATCCGCACAATGGTATTGCAATGGTCGGGCAGGCTGTGGCTTATTTTGGCGCCACGTTCAGGATGGCGGCAACAAAGGAATCATTTCTGGCCCAGCGGGTCTATGAGCAGATACGGGAGCAAATCCAGATCGGAAAGCTTTCTCCCGGCACCCGTCTTGTAAACCGCAAAATGGCCAGCGAACTGGGAACCAGCATGGTTCCAGTGCGCGAAGCGCTCAACCGACTGACCAGTGAGGGACTGCTCGAGCATCTGCCCGGCGGAGGGAATTTTGTGCGCAAGTTGAATCGAAAGGAAATTGTTCAACTCTACGAGTTCCGCGAGTCGCTGGAGGTATTCGCCGCAAGAGAAGCGGCTAAAAACATTCAAGACTATCACTTGAAGCACTTGAGTCGAATCTGCGACGGTTGGGCGAGAATTCTCGAGAAAATCAAGGCAACCGAGGGCGGGAAAACTACGGGCAACACTCTTCGGCGCTGGCTGGACGATGACTTGGAATTTCACAGCGTGATCGTTGAGGCGGCGGATAATCCCTGGCTTGCGAAAGTGGCGGTGGATTTGAAAATCATGACCCTGGTGGTTCGGAACAAACCGGAGATGCTAAGTTATGAGGCCGCCATCATGACACAGAATGATCACCTGGCCATGCTCGAGGCATTCAGAAATCACGATGCCGACAGGGCGGAAGTGCTCATTCGGGAACATATCAAGCAAGGCCTAGATTTTATCATGGCCAACCAGTAAGCGTGCGCTTGGCCAAGCGCTGGATAATGTAATTGCTTTGTTACGAAGCATTTGAAATTTTTCGTATTTAGCAACTTCCCGGCAAAACTTTTTTTCAAAAAATCCTTGACCAACAAATCCAACCCTCTGAAAATGGTGTGCGAACATGTTATAACAAAATATATTATGAACTGCAACTACACGGCAATATTGAGCTGTCGTAGGGCAGCATGGAGTTTGGTCGCCGTGCTGGTCTTGGCCACCGGCTTGGCCAAGGCAGAGCCGGTCGAGAAGGATTCGGCTGAATTCGAGCTAAAGAACAGTGCCTCGCAGATTTTTGATGGCGAAGCCTTGCAGAATAGCTGGGTTAACGCCGGTGGGAAGCTGGAGTTCAAGTTGAACGACGGAATTCTGACCATCGATTCGCCGGAGAACAACGGCTGGGTTCAGCATGACAACGGCGAGACACCGTGGGAGGTGGGCACCGCGGATGGTGAGTCGTGGACGGCAGAGATTAGCGTGCGCCTGGCCAACGACGAGGGCAACGGCATTGTCATCTGGGGTGCCAACGGAACCGAGCGCGGCATCCTGCAAGTCAATACCAACAACACGAAAATGTACAACGCCGAGGTGATCGATGAAAACGACAACACCGGCGGCTTCAACACGTTCCGCATCGCTTTCGACTGGGACGACGATCTTTACTACGTGTGGCGAAACGGCGCGTTGCTGATCGACGGTGCCGCCGCCCAGGCCGGTACAACTCACAGCCGCTTCATCGTTGGCGACTGCTGCTCTAATATCCCGATGACAACGGTGGATCTCGAGTACATCCGCTACGACACCACAGGCTCGTACTCTCCGCCGGTGGCCCCGGCGAAGGTGGCCAAAAACCCGGAGAGCGCTACAGTGAAAGTGGGGGACAGTATCACCATCTCGGCGGCGTTTGACGGCCCAATCACCAGCTACCAATGGCTCAAGGACGGCGAGGCTATCGAGGGGGCAGTCAGTAACTCATACACGATCGAGTTCGTCACCAAGGATCACGCCGGTGAATACAAACTGCTCGGTGGCAATGTGATCGAAGACGTCGAAACGGAAGCGGCCACATTGACGGTTTTGGTCGATGAAGTTCTGCCGACGATCACGAGCGCATCCGCCTCGGACACGTTCGACACGGTGACCGTGGTTTTCTCCGAGCCATTGGATGCGTCAAGCGCCACGGACAAGGGCAACTACTCGTTTGCCGATGATGCGCTGAGTGTGGAGAAAGCCGACCTCAAGGATGCCTCAACCGTGGTGCTGACAACGAGCAAACAGGCCGAGGGAAGTGTTTACAGCCTCTCGGTTGCCGGTGTGAAGGACGAGTCCGGCAATGCAATCGCCGCGGACACGTCGGTGGATGTTCATGGGTTCGTCTTTGCGCTTGGTTACCTGAAGTTTGAGTACTTCGCGGGCATCACCGGCAACCGTGTGGAGGATTTGGTGGAGGAAGACAAATATCTTAACAATGAGGCGGATGAGGTGCTGTACCTGAGCGCCTACGACACGAAAACTGCTTTTGACAGCAAGGGAGACAACTACGGTGCGCGCATAAGTGGCTGGCTGTTCCCGGATCGCAGCGGGGATTTCGCCTTTTTCATCGCCAGCGATGACGCCGGGGAACTCTATGTCAGCACTGATGATACCAGGGATAATACTGAAATAGTCGCGCAGGAGCTAACATGGAGCAATCAATTCGAGACGGGTGGCGATGAGGAGGGATATACCTTTGATCCATTGGAGGCTGGCAACCGTTACTACACGGAATTGATTTACAAGGAAGGGACAGGTGGCGATGGTGCCATGATTGCATGGCGACATATCGATGACGAGGAGACGATCAGCGTTAGCAAACTAATACCAATATCCGGACAGTACATCGGAACCTACGTTGATCCGTCCGGTTCAAGCATCAAGATCACGCAGCAGCCACAAAGCCTGACAGCACCCCTGGATGCAACGGTCAGTTTGTCCGTTACGGCGGAAGGCAGTTCGGCGGTGGGGTCGCATGTCCAGTATCAGTGGCAAAAGAACGGTGAAGATATCGCCGGGGCCACCGGCCCGGTCTTGGAGTTGTCCGGCTACACGATCAACGACACCGGGGCGGTTTACACCGTGGTTTGCAGCGTGCCCGGCAAGGAGTTGGTTTCCGCAGAGGCCAAGCTGACAGTGGTGGTCGATGACGAAGCACCGACAGTGGTTTTGGCCACAGCCGAGGGGAATCAGGTTACGGTCGAGTTCAGTGAGCCGCTTCGTACGGATAGTGGTGCGGTCGCCACAACGATTCCGCGCGATTCCGCCGAGTTCGAGTTCACTGCTGCCGCCAAGGAGCTCCACGACGGGGACGCTCTGTTGGGCGACTGGGTCAACGCCGGTGGCGACCTCGAGTACGAGTCGACTGACGACTACCTGACCTTGGTTTCAACCGCCAACAACGGCTGGCTGCAGCACGACAACGACAACACGGTTTGGGAGAAGGGCATCGCCGCCGGCGGTTCTTGGACCGCAGAGATTCGTGTGCGCCTTGCCGATGACGATGGCAACGGTCTGGTCATCTGGGGTGCCAATGGCAAGGAGCGTGGCATTCTGCAGATCAACACGGACAACACGCAAAACTTCGGTAAGCAAACCTTGGATGAAAGTGACAACACCGACGCGTTTCACACCTTCCGGATGGCGTACGAGGCGGGAAGTGGCAGCTACTACTTCTGGCGGGACGGCCAACTGCTGAACGTCGAGGGAGCGCCACGACAGGCAGGCACGGGTGCCAGCCGGTTCATCGTAGGCGACTGCTGCTCGAATATACCTATGAGCACCGTGGATTTGGAGTACATCCGCTACGACACCACGGGAGCCTATGCGCCCGCTGGTGACGTTGTGACGCAGGGAGCGAACTCGCTGGCAAACTACTCCATACCCGGTGCAACCGTGACAGGCATCACCGTGCAGGAGGATGGCAAAACGGTTGTGCTCACGGTCGATGGCGCGGTCGATGGAGGCGACTTCAGCCTGTCCATCAAGAATGTGGCCGACCTTGCCGGCAACTCGATTGCTGAAACAAGTGTAGTGATTCCTGCCAGCGGGCCGAAAATCACGCCATTGGGTTCGGCGGACTTCGAGTTGGTGGCGGCCCCGGCTGATATTTATGACGGCGAAGCCTTGGCCAACGCCTGGGTCAACGCCGGCGGTGCGACCAACTTCGAGTTGGGCGACGGTTTTGTGTCGATGATCTCTGCGGCCAACAACGGCTGGCTGCAGCACGACAACGACGAGTCGGTTTGGGAGAGGGGCGTGGTCGATGGGGGCTCGTGGACGGCGGAGATTTCCGTCCGCTTGGCCGCTGACAACGGCAACGGCCTGGTGATCTGGGGCGCCAATGGAGCGGAGCGCAACATTCTGCAGGTGAACACCGGGAACACCCAGACGCTGACCGGCGCGGTGCTTGACGAGAGCGACAACACCGACGGGTTCCACACCTTCCGCTTGGCCTTTGAGGCTCAGGATGGGTTGTACTACGTGTGGCGCGATGACGTGCTGCTGACGCCGGATGGCTTGGTCAAGCAGGCCGCCACAGGCGCAAGCCGGTTCATCATCGGCGACTGCTGCAGTGGCATCGTGATGACGACAGTGGACTTGGCATACATCCGCTACGACACCACGGGAGCCTTCTCACCCATGCCACCGAAGATTACCGAACTCGACTCGGCTGCGTTTGAATTGGTGGCGGCCCCGGCCGATATTTACAACGGTGAAGCCTTGGTCAACGGCTGGGTCAATGCCGGTGGCGGAACCAACTTTGAGTTGAGCGACGGCCACCTTTCACTGGTCTCGGCGGCCAACAATGGCTGGCTGCAGCACGACAATGACGAGTCGGTCTGGGAAACCGGCGTGGCTGATGGAGGCTCGTGGACGGCGGAAATTTCCCTCCGCTTGGCCAGCGACGATGGCAACGGCACTGTCATCTGGGGTGCCAACGGCGTGGAGCGCAACATCCTGCAGGTCAACACTGGAAACACCCAGACGCTGACCGGCACGGTGCTGGATGAGAACGACAACACCGATGCGTTCCACACCTTCCGCCTGGCCTTTGAGTCGCAGGACGGGCTGTACTATGTGTGGCGCGATGGCGTGTTGCTGACGCCGGATGGGATCGCCAAGCAGGCCGGTACCGGCGCAAACAGGTTCATCGTCGGTGACTGCTGCAGTGGCATCGTGATGACGACCGTGGACTTGGGATACATCCGCTACGACACGACCGGTGCGTTTTCACCGCCGCCGCCAAAGATCACCACGCTCAACTCCGATGGATTCGAGTTGGTGGCGGGGCCAAGCGACATTTACGACGGTGAAAATCTCGTGAACGGCTGGGTCAACGCCGGTGGCGAGACCAACTTCGAGTTGGGCGACGGTTTTGTGTCGATGATCTCGGCGGCCAACAACGGCTGGTTGCAACACGACAACGACGAGACGGCCTGGGAGAAGGGCGTGGCTGACGGCGGCTCATGGACGGCGGAAATTTCTCTCCGCTTGGCCAACGATGAGGGCAACGGCCTCGTTATCTGGGGAGCCAACGGCGTTGAGCGCAACATTCTGCAGGTCAACACCGGGAACACCCAGACGCTGACCGGCACGGTGCTCGACGAGAGCGACAACACCGACGGGTTCCACACATTCCGCCTGGCCTTCGAGGCACAGGATGGACTGTACTACGTGTGGCGCGACGGTGTGCTGCTCACGCCGGACGGCATCGCCAAGCAGGCCGGCACCGGTGCGAACCGCCTCATCGTGGGCGACTGCTGCAGCGGCATCCCAATGACGACCGTTGATTTGGAATACATCAGCTACGACACCACCGGCGCGTATTCGCCGCCGGCGGAGATTGCAGTGCCTGAGTCGCCGACGCTAAGCATCGTGAACAACGGTGACGGAACGGTGACGGTGACTTTCGATGGCAAACTGCAGGCGGCACCGACCGTCAACGGTCCCTGGGCCGATGTGGAGGGCGCGACCAGCCCGCAGATCGTTCCCATCAACCAGGCGATGCAGTTCGGCCGCGCGATGAGATAAGGGGCTAACTTGAAGGGCAATGAGTTTTTCCGGTCTGAGAAGCGATGAAGCATGCAAAAAAGCATGTGTATTAGGTTATGTGCATAAGGCAGGAGTAGGAAGACACACCACGAGGACCGGAGAATGAGGTCGAAGCGGGGAGGAGCAGTAGGCGGCTTTACACTGATCGAGTTGTTGGTCGTGATCGCGATCATTGCGATCCTGGCCGCGATGCTGCTTCCCGCCTTGGCCAAGTCCAAGCAGAAGGCGATCGATGTCAAGTGCATCAGCAACTACCGCCAGGTTGGCTTGGCCATGCAGTTGTACATGGACGACAACGACGACACCTTCCCTCCCAAATACTCCAAGCGCGGACAGACCAGCCAGACGGTCTGGGTCGGCAAGGCCGGCAAGTATATGGGTTACGTCAACATCAAGCCGCAGGATCGCTACCTGAACCCCTACCTCGGGAACTATTACGACAAGAAGGGCGTGACCAATGAGGTGTGGGTGGCCAAGTGCCCCAGCGACCAGGTTGGCTGGCCGTTCCGCGACTCGCCCAAGAGCAGGCAGATGTCGGAATACGACACGATGGGTTCCTCTTATGCGGCCAATGTGCATCCGGGGTTCAACACGCTCGTTCGCAGGGATAACGCGACCGGGATCAAGGCCTCCGAGATGCGCTATCCAAGCCGCATGGTGGCCTTCACCGGCTGGGGCGCCTACCGGGCCGGTTGGCTTGGGGAGGGACTTGAGGATTTGAAAGGGGGGACAGTGCCTAAAGGGTATCTCAACATGCGTTGGCATGGTCTCGAGAAGCCGCGCTGGCCAATTCTCTTCGGCGATCTCCACAGCGCGATGACACTGGTCAACAAGGTCATGGTCGGGGCGGACTATTCATTCGACCGGGACAAATAGCTGCACGCTTGGCCAAGCGCCGGGATGGGGGTGTTTGGTGCTTTGGTTTGGGATGTTTTGCAACCAAGCTTGCCGGGCGTGACTGGCCATTGATCGCCAGCGAAATGATTTTTTCGCACACAACATTGCGGTGCCTGAGCCTCGCTTGGCTTGCTGCGATGGCGTGGCAGCCAGGCGTTGCGGCTGGGGCGAAAACGCTGACCACCGGTTTCGAGCAGGCCGAGCCGGTTGCCCTCCGCGAACTGAACTCGCCGATCGGCACTTGGCGTGCGGCGGCGGGGCACGCGGAGGTCACAGGCAAATACCATTATACAGGCAAACAAAGCCTGCACATTTTCGGCGGCAAAGAGCGGAGGGTCGAGTTGACGCTGCCGACCCTCACCGGCCAGCTGGCTTTCCTGGCGTTTCAAGCCGAACGCTGGACGAGTCGCAAGCCGTTTGCCTTTCGCGTGGAGCAGTTCGCGGATGGCAAATGGGTGGAGATTTTCAATGGCGACCGCGCCGTTGTGGTGGGGCGCAGCTTCAAGTCGCGTGTGGAAATTCCGTTGAAAATTAGTCCGGCGCGGTTGCGTTTCACGTGCACGAGTCCGGAGCGCTCGGGGATTCTCATCGATGACGTCACGCTCATCCCCGCCGCACCGCAGAAAATTGCGAGCGTCACCGTCGATGACGTGCAAGTGCCGGTGCTGATGGGGCTGGAAACCAATCCTTTGCTTCGCGTCCGCGTGGAAACGACCGGCACGCTCAAGCCCATCGCCTTGACCGAAGCGGCCGCAATGTTGAGCGGCAGCATCACGGAAAAAGATTTGGCTGCGGTGCGGTGGTTGGCTTCGTGTAGTTCAGCCAACTTTGGCAACGCCAAGCCATTCGGGGAATCTTCGGCCGTCAAAAAGGGGTCGCTTGTTTTTAAGGGCAAACAAACGCTGAGCGCGGGCTCGAATTATTTTTGGTTGTCGGTGAAGCTCAGCGAACGAGCCGACATTGATCGCATTGTCAAGGCCTCGTGCGCTTACCTGAAATTTTCCGACGGCAATATTCACAAGCCACAATCCGCCACCGGCGCAGTGCATCGGTTGGGCGTTGCCGTGCGGCAAGGCGGACAGGGCGGGGTGAACACATGCCGCATTCCCGGCCTCGCCACCACGCGGAAGGGCACGTTGATTGGCGTATACGATTTGCGCAATCGCAGTGGCGGCGATTTGCCGGGTGACATCGATGTGGGCATGTCGCGCAGCACCGATGGTGGCCGCACATGGGAACCCTCACGTACGATCATGGACATGGGCCGCGATGCCAAGTGGCGCTATGAAGGCATCGGCGATCCAGCGGTTTTAGTGGATCGTAACACCGGCACAATTTGGGTGGCGGCGACTTGGAGTCATGGCAACCGCTCGTGGGTTGGCTCCGGCCCGGGGCTCAAACCGGAGGAGACGGGGCAACTCATGCTCGTGCGTTCAGACGACGATGGCCTTACATGGTCCATGCCAATCAACATCACCGCGCAAGTGAAACGCCCCGAATGGTGTTTCCTGCTGCAAGGGCCGGGCAAAGGTATCACGATGGCGGACGGCACGCTGGTGTTTGCCGCGCAGTTTCAGGATACGCCGGCAAACAAACGCTTGCCACGCAGTTCGATTTTGTTTTCCAGAGATCACGGCAAAACATGGCGCGTGGGCACGGGCGCGTTTGATGACACCACCGAGGCGCAAGTGGTAGAGCTTGAGCCGGGCGTGCTGATGCTCAACTGCCGATACAATCGCGAGAACCGCCGTGTGGTATTGGTGACGCGCGACATGGGCCGTACATGGCAGTCGCACCCCACCCATCGCAAGTCGCTCATTGAGCCTCGTGCGTGCATGGCCAGCCTCATCAGTATAGACGGCGAACGCACCGGAAAACCGGGGCCGCGTCTTTTGTTTTCCAATCCCAACAGCCTCGTCGCGCGTCAGAACATCACCATCAAGGCTTCCAACGATCGCGGCCTAACTTGGCCAAGGGAATCGCAACTGCTCCTCGATGAATGGCGCGGTGCGGGTTACTCGTGCTTGTCGATGATTGATGATAAAACCGTCGGAATTCTTTACGAAGGCAGTTGCGCGCACATGACCTTTCAGCGCGTGAAGCTCGCGGACATCGTCACCTCCGCGCCAGAAAAACAGTCACGCAGCAAGCCGAACGTGCTGCTCATTGTCTCCGAAGACAATGGTCCAGAGCTGGGGTGTTATGGTGACCTTTACGCGCGCACGCCGCATCTCAACCGGCTCGCGCGCGAGGGCGTGCGCTTTGCGACGGCGTGGGTGCCGTACTCGGTTTGTAGTCCGTCGCGCGCTTGTTTTCTCACGGGGCGTTACCCGCACCGCAACGGGCAGCTCGGCCTCGCGACGCACAAGTTTGCGATGTACGAAAAATGGCCGAACCTCTTTTCGCTGCTTAAGTCCGCTGGTTATCGCACGGCGTTGCTCGGGAAAATTCATGTAAACCCCGAGAGCGCGTTTCCGCTCGACCGACATTGGAATCCGTCCTCGTCCATCAGCTTCGGCAAACGCGACGTGCGCCGCATTGCGGAAGAGGCGGGGAAATTCATCCGCGCGGGCGACGCGCCCTTTGTGATGTCGGTCAACTATCCCGACGCGCACTATCCGCTGCATCGCCAACTCAACGGCTTGCCCACATTCCCGCAAACCGCCGCCGACGTGAAGACCCTCCCGTGGATTGGCGTGGACAACGAACGCCTTCGCAAACACGTCGCCGATTATTACAACTGCCTCGCGCGGCTGGACACCGGCATCGGCTTGCTTCTCGAGGAACTGGAAAACAGCGGCAAGGCCGACAACACGCTCGTCATTTATCTCGGCGACCACGGCGCACAATTTTCGCGCGGCAAAACGTCTGTGTACGAGGCCGGCCTGCGCGTGCCGCTCATCGTCCGCTGGCCCCATCATACCAAAGCCGGTCACGTGGCGAATGAATTGGTTTCGTCGCTCGACATTTTGCCGACCGTTTTGCAGGCCACGAACGTGATGCCACCCGCCGGACTTGATGGCCACGCATTGCAGCCGCTGCTCGAGGGGCGTTTTGTAAAATGGCGCGAGCATCTTTTCGCGCACAAAATGGGTGCGGCGGCGCATTTTTATTATCCGCAAGTGGCCGTGCGCGATGCGCGCTACAAACTCATCGCCAGTCCGTTGCGCCGACCCAATCCGCCCGCGCAAATTTACACCGACAACAGCGGCGTCTTTTTCATCGCCGGCACGCGCAAAGACGAAGTGGCCGCCGCCAGTGCGACGGTTCAAAAGGCTTACGCCACTTATCACAATCCGCCGCCCGTCGAGCTGTACGATTTGCAAAGCGACCCGTACGAATTCACAAACCTTGCCAACAAACCCAAGCTCGCCGCCGTGCAAAAGCGCTTGCACAGCCGTTTGCGCGATTGGCAGCGCGATACCGGCGATCCCTTGGTTGATGCCGCCGCGCTCAAGCGTTACACCACCGAAATCGACGAAGCCGCTGCGCTAAAGCCGCCACTTTCCTATCGGCGTAACAAAAATTTCCGCTGGCGTTACCTCGATTGGATGAAGCCCAAACTGTGAATCACAAAGATACATTCGAGCAGGACGGCTTTGTGGCCGTGCCGCGCTTTTGCGATGCGGGTGAGCTGCAAACCCTCGACGTCGCGTTGGCGCGGTTCATTGCCGAGCGCGTTCCGGTGTTGCCCGCCGAGCACGTTTTTTATGAGGACAAGTCCGATGTCGGCACGTTGAAGCAAATCCAGCGGATGCACGAGCACGATGATTTTTTTGGCGAGTTTTTTGAAGGCAAGCCCAAGCGCTTGGCGGAGGAATTGTTGGGCGAGGCCGTGGTCGGAAAAAATCTTCAGTATTTTAACAAACCCCCCACGCTTGGCCAAGCGACGCCGCCGCATCAGGATGGGTTTTATTTTATGCTCGAGCCGTGCCGCGCGCTGACGATGTGGATGGCGCTCGACATTGTGGACGAAGAAAACGGCTGCGTGCGTTACGTGCGCGGCTCGCACTTGCGCGACATGCGCCCTCACGGACGCACCGAGACGCTCGGGTTTTCGCAGGGCATCACGGATTTTGGTCAAGCGGCCGATGCACGCGAAGAAGTGGCGTGCCCTGCGCAACCGGGCGACTTGCTGGTCCATCACGCGCTAACCATCCACCGCGCCGATGCCAACGCTAGCCCCACACGCACCCGCCGTGCGCTCGGATTCATCTACTACGGCAAAAGCGCCCGCGAAAATCTTGCCGCCCACGAGGCATATCAAACCAAGCTCACCACGGAGATGGAGGTGGCCGGAAAAATATGAAAATGAAAAATCGATTCACACAAAATACGTTATTGCTTACCTTACTGGCGACAGGTTCATTGTCGGCAGCGGAACCTTTGCCGCGCGGGTACACGATTCCGACAATTGATTTGTCGGCCCAAAAGCATCGGCAAATTATTGTCGACCGCGAGAAGGGCCAGTATCTGGGGCATCCGACGACGGTGCTTTTGGAGGACGGCAAGACGATGCTGATCGTTTACCCGAAAGGGCACGGGAAGGGCGGCATTGTTTACAAGCGCAGCGCCGATGGCGGCAAGACGTGGAGCAAGCGGTTGCCCACGCCGGCGAGCTGGGCGACGAGTCGCGAGGTGCCCACGCTGCATCGCGTGGTGGATGCGAAGGGCACGAAGCGGCTCATCATGTGGAGCGGGCTGTATCCCGCGCGGTTGTCGGTGAGCGGGGATGACGGCGCGAAGTGGAGCGAGCTGAAACCGGCGGGCGATTGGGGCGGCATCGTGGTGATGGGTTGCCTCGAGCAACTCAAAACCGGCAAGGGGCATTATATGGCGATGTTCCACGACGACGGGCGGTTTTTTGCCAAGGGCGGCAAGCGTGGCAAGCGGGCGGTATTTAATTTGTACAAAACATTTTCAAAAGACGGCGGACTGACGTGGTTGAAGCCAGAAAGTATCTTCGCGCGGTCGGATGTGCACCTGTGCGAGCCCGGAATTATTCGGTCGCCCGACGGCAAACAGCTTTGCGTGTTGTTGCGCGAAAACAGCCGCCGCAAAAACTCGTTTGTGATTTTTTCAAATGACGAAGGCAATACGTGGACCAAGCCGCGCGAACTGCCGGCCGCGCTCACGGGCGACCGCCACACCGGCAAGTACACTGCCGATGGCCGGTTGTTTATATCCTTTCGCGACCGCACGCATGAAAGCACCACCAAAGGCGATTGGGTCGCGTGGGTGGGCACGTATGACGACATTGTGAAAGGTCGCGAGGGCCAATACCGCGTGCGATTGATGGATAACACAAAGGGGGCAGACTGCGCCTATCCGCCGGTGGAGGTGCTGCCTGACGACACCATCGTGACCACCACGTACGGCCACTGGAGCAAGGGTGAGTCACCGTACATCGTCAGCGTGCGCCTCAAGCTCAGTGAACTCGACGCAATGGCGAAGAAGCAAAAGTGAAACCAATGTTAACCACAGATTACGCCGATTGACGCAGATGAAAACTCAGAAAAAAATCTGCGCGAATCTGCGAAATTTGTGGTTTGGTTTATCTGCAGCACTGTTGGCATTCAGTGGCTTCGCCGCGGAGCGCCCGAATGTGCTCTTCATTGCCATCGATGATTTGCGGCCGGAGTTGGGTTGTTATGGCGCGCAACACATAGTGAGCCCGAACATCGATCGCTTGGCCAAGCGCGGCATTTTATTTGAGCGGGCCTATTGCCAGCAACCGCTGTGCAATCCCTCGCGCACGAGCCTGATGACGGGGCTGCTGCCGGAGACCACGGGGGTGACACATAATCACGTTCACTTTCGCACACGCAATCCGGACGTGGTCACGTTGCCGCAGTATTTCAAAAATCATGGTTACGAGTCGCGCGCGATTGGGAAAATGTATCACGGCTTTCTGCCCGAAGGTTCGAGCAAAACAAGTTGGGACACGATGGGCGATGCGCCGTCGTGGTCCGCGCCGGCCATTCGGTTTGGGCCGCGCTATTATTATACCGAGGCTGGCATCGCGCAGGCCAAGGCTGCTTATCGCGGGATGTATCGCCCAAAAAATCCCGCGCCCAATGACTGGACGCAGAAGCTCGTGTTTGGCCCAATGACCGAGGCACCCGCAGTGCCGGACAACACATTGCAAGACGGCCAGGCCGCCGATGCCGCCATCGCCGCGTTGCGGGAACTGAAGGGCAAACCGTTCTTTCTCGGTGTCGGTTTCATCAAGCCACACACGCCCTTTGTCGCGCCGAAAAAATATTGGGATTTGTATGACCCCAAAAAAATCCAACTCGCCGCGCGCCGCGAGTTGCCCAAGGGCGCGCCCGCGATGGCGGGGCACAACTCCGGCGAAGTGCGCCGCTACACCGACCAGCCGAAGCGCGATCCCTTCACCGAGGCCAACGCGCGCAATCTGCGCCACGGCTATTTTGCGTGCATCAGTTACGTCGATGCCCAAGTCGGCCGCGTGCTCGCCGAGCTTGATCGACTTGGACTGCGCGAGAACACCATCGTTTTGCTTTATGGCGATCACGGCTGGCATTTGGGAGATCACGGGTTGTGGGGCAAAACCACCAACTTCGAAATCGCCGCGCGCGCGCCGCTCATCATCTCCGCGCCCGGAATGAAAGCCGGCCGCAAGACGATGGCGCTCACCGAGTTTCTCGATATTTATCCAACCCTCGCCGAGTTGGCCCACCTCCCCGTGGCCAAAAAACTCGAGGGACGTAGTCTCGTGCCCGTGTTGCGCGACCCCGCGCGCGGCCACAAACCCGCCGCCTTCACGCAGCAATATCGCGGCAAGGCCACCGGCTATTCCATCCGCACTGAGCGCCGGCGCTACACCGAATGGATTGAAAACGGCCGCGTCATCGCGTGCGAACTTTACGACTACGCGATTGACCCAAACGAAACCACAAACCTCGCCGCGCAATCAAAGCACGCGGAGCTCGCCCAACGGCTTTCGCGCCAGCTTCGCAAAGGGCTGAACTTGCCGCCGCGTTTCGCGCGCGCCTTCGGCAGTCATATGGTTTTGCAGCAGGGCCAGCCGCTTCCCGTTTGGGGCACGGCCAAGCCCGAGGTGCAGGTGACCGTGACTTTGGGAACCCGAAAACAAACTGCCACCGCCGATGCCAATGGAAAATGGAAAGTCAATTTCCCCGCGCTGAAAGCCGCCGGCCAAACGCTTACGCTCACGGTCCAAACCGCCCAACGCAAAACCACGCTCATAAACATTCTTGTCGGCGAAGTTTGGTTGTGCGCGGGGCAGTCGAACATGGAATGGCAACTCTCCAAAGCCGCCACCGCTAAGACCGCCATTCCGGCGGCGAAGCATGCGCGGTTGCGATTGCTGAATTTTGTGAGCGCCGCGCGCGGTGGCAATGGCGATTATACACCCGAACTCATCGCGCGCTTGTCACCGGAACGATTTTGCAAAGGCCAATGGCGCGCGTGCTCGCCGGGAAGCGCCGCGCAGTTTTCCGCCGTGGGGTTTTTCTTTGGCCAAAAACTGCTCGCCGAAATCGACGTGCCCGTGGGACTCATCAACGTATCCACCGGCGGCACGCCGGCGGAAGCATGGGTGCGCCGCGAGGCCTTGGCCGCGCATCCGCAATTGGCGGCGATGGTGCGCGGCAATTGGCTCACCAATAAAAGCCTCGAGCCGTGGTGCCGTGAGCGTGGCGCATCCAATTTGAAACGCGCGCTGGCGGCGAACGAACTGATTCCCGGCGACGACCTTGGCCCGAATCATTCCTTCAAGCCGGCCTTTATGTGGGACACCGCCGTGGCCCCATTTCGGCCGCTGCCGATCGCTGGTGTGCTGTGGTATCAAGGCGAGTCCAATGCGGAAAGCGAATGGCGCGTGACGCAACACGATGCCGTTCTCAAAACATTGGTGGCAGATTGGCGCGCGCAATGGAATCGCCCGAAGCTGCCTTTCCTTTTCGTGCAACTGCCCGCGATGAAGCGCCCGCATTGGCCCGCCTTCCGCGCGAGCCAACAACGCCTCCACGACGCCCTTTCCCACACCGGCATGGCTGTCACTATCGATCTTGGCCATCCCACCGACGTGCACCCGCGCGAAAAGCAGCCGGTCGGTGAACGCCTCGAACGCCTGGCCATGACTCAAGTTTATGGGAAGCCTCATCGTGGGAGCAGTCCGCGATTTGAAACTGCCCAGCGGCAGGGGCATTCGGTTATGCTTCGCTTGGCCAAGGGCAATCACCAGCTCCGCACACTCGATGGTTCGCCGCCGACTGGCTTTGAAGTGAAAGACGGACGGGGCCGGTGGTGCAGGGCAGAGGCCCGGATCGTGGCGGGTGACACTCTTGAAGTGGCATCGCCGCTTGGCCAGGCGGTGACGGCGTTGCGCTATGCGTGGAGGCCGTATCCCGAGCCGAAATTAAATTTAGTGGACAAAACCGGTCTCCCGGTTGCCCCGTTTGAAACTGAACTATCATTTAAATGAGTATGAAATTGAATGGATTGATTGCGGCCGTGCACACCCCGATGCACGATGACTTTACCGTGAACTACGATCGTGTGCCGGCTCAGGCCGAGCACTTGGCCAAGGGCGGAGCCAGCGGCGCCTTTTTGTCACGGGCACGACCGGTGAGTGCCACTCGCTGACCACCGAAGAGAGGTTGAGAATGTTCGATGCCTGGGGCCGGGTGGCTCATCGCAACGGGCTGAAATTCATCGCGCATGTCGGCCACAATAATTTGCCCGATGCCCAGGCGCTGGTGCGTTCGGCGAGGGACGCCAGCGCGGATGCCATCTCGGCGATGGCACCGAATTTCTTCAGGCCAGCCGATGCGGAGGCCCTGCAAGACTGGTTTGCGGAAGTGGTCAAGCCCGCGCTGGAACTGCCCTTTTATTTTTATGACATTCCGGGTATGACCGGAGTGACGGTTGATACGGCGGAATTCGTGGAGCGTGCCACGAAAAAGATTCCCGGCATGGCCGGCGTGAAGTACACCAACCCCGACCGCGACCAGTTGCGGGCGATATTGGAAATGAACGGCTATGCGCCAGACATGCTCTTTGGCTGCGACGAAGAACTGCTCGACGGACTGCGGATAGGCTGCAGGGGTGCAGTCGGCAGTTCGTATAATTTCTCGGCGCCGCTCTATCGAAGAATCATCTCTTCATTCGACGAGGGCGATACTGAGGCGGCCCAGCGTGACCAGGCGCGATCCGCGGAAATGATCCGCACCATCGCAAAGTACAACTACACGCCGGCGGCCAAGTCGGTGATGGCGATGGTTGGTGTGGACTGCGGCCCGGCCCGCCCGCCGTTGTGCACCCTGTCGCAAGAATCGATCGGTAACCTGAAACTGGATCTGGAGAAGATCGGCTTCTTCGACTGGGTGAACTCCTGAGATGGAGGAATCACGCCAACGCGAATTGCTCGCCGTTTACCGCGATGGCCTGCTGAACAACACGCTGCCGTTTTGGTGGCCGCGCTGCGTGGACGACGAGCACGGCGGCTTCCTGCTGGCGCGCGACCGTGACGGCTCCCTGCTGGACACCGACAAGGGCATGTGGCAGCAGTGCCGCGCCACTTGGCTGCTGGCCACGCTTTACAACACCATCGAGCCAAGGGCCGAGTGGCTCGACTGGGCCAAGTGCGGGCTGGACTTTATATCGCGGCACGGCTTCGACGCCGACGGGCGGATGTGGTTTCACGTCACGCGCGCGGGCGCGCCGATTCGCAAACGGCGATATGTCTTTACCGAGACGTTTGGGGCGATTGCATTTGCGGCCATGGCCAAGGCGACCGGTGAGCTTGGCCAAGGGCAGAAGGCTCGCGACCTGTTCCGCTTGGCCAAGCGCCACTTCACCGACCCGTCGCTGACCGAGTCGAAGTTCACCGACACGCGTCCGGCCAAGGCGATCGGCGCGCGGATGATCCAAATGGTCACCGCGCAGGAGTTGCGGCGGAATCTCGGTGACGAGTCGTTCACGGTGGATATTGATGCGGCGATTGAGGAGATTCGTCGGGACTTTATGAAGCCGGACATCGAGTGCGTGATGGAAACCGTCGCGCTCGACGGCTCGATCATCGACCACTTCGACGGCCGCACGCTCAACCCCGGCCACGCGATCGAGTGCGCCTGGTTTGTTTTGTGGGAGGCCAAGCTGCGCGGCAACGACCCGGAACTGATCCGAATGGGCTGCCAGATTCTCGACTGGATGTGGGCGAGGGGATGGGACGACGAATTCGGCGGGCTGTTTTATTTTCGCGATGTGCATGGGAAGCCGGTGCAGGAGTATTGGCACGACATGAAATTCTGGTGGCCGCACAACGAGGCGATCATCGCCACGCTGCTCGCCTGGTTGCTCACCGGCGATCAAAAGTATGCTGATTGGCATCGGCAGGTTCACAGCTGGGCCTACGCCCATTTTGCCGACCCCGAACACGGCGAGTGGTACGGCTATCTCCACCGCGACGGCAGCGTCTCCGTTCCGCTCAAGGGCAACCTCTGGAAAGGCCCGTTCCACTTTCCCCGCATGCAACTTGTCTGCTGGCAGTTGCTCGAGGAGGCGCTTGGCCAAGTGGCCGAGGTCTATTAGCCTGCACGACTGTTTCCTGCTTGACAATTTCATTAAACCACTCCGACACTGCCCTTTCAGCGGTGCCGGCAACTTTTCTGTTTTATTGTTGTTTTTCCTCAAAAAACCGTAAAGTTTCTCAGAGTGTCTGGTCTCTGTAAGCATTCCTTAGCTTACAAAATTCAAGTGAGTTAGAGTATAGGATTATCGAGAAAATGAAAAAACGACAAATTAATCTCCCGTTGTCAGCATTCACGCTGATCGAGTTATTGGTGGTGATTGCCATCATCGCGATTCTGGCCGGGATGCTCCTGCCGGCGTTGGCCAAGAGCAAAAGCGTCGCCATTCGCGTCAAGTGCAGCAGCCAGTTGCGCCAACTCACTCTGGCCAACACAATGTACATGGACGACAATGATGACATTTTCCCGTACCATCGTCGGGCCTTGAACCGGACGCCGAGCAAGGGGTTCCAGCGCTTGGTTGAACTAAACAAGGGCATGTCGTTTGCGCGGGAGGAAACCTGGTTCACGCTCATTTACGGCTACGCGCCGTCGGACCAGGCGTACCGCTGCCCCGACCTCCGGCACGGCAAATTCAAGAACCAGTCCAAGCAGCATGACAAATGGCGGTTCGACGCACACAGCATAGGCTACGGGCAGAACTCCTACTTCCTTGGACAGATGCCGGGGCGGCAGGGCGAGAAAAGCGGGAATCTCCCGAGCGGCTACGAGGTGAAACTGGGTTCGGTGAAAAGCCCGGTTGAGT
>Ga0310122_10000350_pt1 | contig 29439 bp, 20 predicted proteins | sample CB6_Bottom_1051__FD_203503 | JGI IMG/M metagenome (GOLD analysis project Ga0310122, IMG submission 203503) | Marine microbial communities from Western Arctic Ocean, Canada - CB6_Bottom_1051 | ecosystem: Environmental > Aquatic > Marine > Oceanic | place: Canada: Western Arctic Ocean | collected...
ACCTGGTGATTCTGATTCCTGTGCCGTCATTGCAGTCCGGCGAAGTGTTTGAAGTTCGTCGCCCCAGATCGGCATCAGTCCACGAGTGATCTTGAGTCCGTTGTACTCGACGGGGTTATGGCTGCCGGTGATCATCACGCCGCCATCGGCACCCAGATGCTCGACTGCCCAGTAAAGAAGGGGAGTTGGAACTTCACCTACCTCGATGACATCGAGTCCTGACTTCTGAATGCCAACACGAACACTGCGGGCAAAAGGAGCGCTGGAAGAACGGATGTCGTGTCCAACGGCGATGGAACGGGCCCCTTCAGACTGAAGATGGACTCCGAGGCCAAGACCGATCTGCTCGACGATCTGCTCGGAAAGGTCTTCGCCAACGATTCCGCGGATGTCGTAGGTGCGAAAGATCCCCTGCGGTAGATCCGGTATGTTCATTGGCGCTCTCGTTTCTGTGGCAGCAGGATGCATTCTCCGCCCCCCGGAAGGCAAGCGCTGCTGCTGTCTTGGGGGATAAAGATCCGTTATCCTCTCGCACGGCGAATCCTCTCGGGAAGTTGAGCGATATGATCTCCAGAACGATCCTCACCCTGCTCGTCTGTGTCCTCCTCATGGGTATCTCGACTACAGGGGCGGCGGAAGATCGTCTCGTCATTCTTCATGTCAACGACATGCATGGCCAGTTACTGCCGCGCAGGGGCAGTTCCGGTTCCAGCGGGGGCATGGCCGGAATTGAGAAGATCGTCTCCGCGGTGCGCCAAGAGGTCGGGGCGGATCATCTTCTTCTTCTCGATGCAGGAGACTGGTTTCAGGGCACTCCGGAAGGTGCCGACCGCGGAGGTCTCAATGTCATGCGTGCGATGGAGGCTCTCGGATTCGATGCCTCGACCATCGGGAATCATGATTTTGACTACGGGATCGACAATCTTCTCGGTCTGATCCATTCGACCCGGATTCCCATCGTGGCCTCGAATATCACCTACTCTGGTGGTTTGCTGAAGGAGGCGGTTCACAGGGATCACATCATCGAGAGAGGTGGTTTTCGAGTCGGATTGATTGGAATCCTGACTCCCGATGCCCCCAACATCATCGACCCGAAGGTGGGCAATAATCTGGTGGTGGCTCCTCTGGCCCCGGTGGTCGAGGCGGCCAGGGATCGATTACGAAAGGCCGGAGCGGATCTGATCGTGGTCCTCTCGCACAGCGGTGTCGAGCATGAACGGCAACTCGCCAGTGAAGTCTCCGGCATCGATCTGATCGTCGGTGGCCATTCTCACACGCTGGTCGATCCTCCCTGGGTCGATCCCACCAATAAAACCGTGGTCGCGCAGGTTGGAGCCAAGACCCGGCATATCGGCAGAATCGAGTTCACCCGGGGTGGCGATGGACTGCATGTTTCATCCAGTGTGATCGTTGTTGAGGCAGTGGAAAAAGCCGCAGATCCAGTGCTCGGGCAGTTGATCAGCGCAGTCGAGTTGCGGGTCGGGAAAAAGATGGATCGCAAGGTCGGGCAATCACCGGTGGCACTGAAACCTTCCGGACACACGCAGGATGGCGCAGTTTCTACTCCACTTGGCCGCTGGATCTGTGAATCGATGGCGAATGCCACCGGTGTATCGGCTTCCTTCCACAATCACGGAGGGATTCGCGACGGTCTTCCTGCCGGAGATGTCTTGTACCGGGATCTTTTCGAGATTTCTCCCTTCGGCAACCGCGTCACAGTGGTGACCCTGACCGGCAAGCAGTTGAGACAAGTGATCAAGAAATCACTCTCTTCTGAAGGTCGAGGCCTCGATTTTCATGGGGTCCAGGTGGAGGTTACCTCTGCGGATGAGGGCAACATCGAGGTGGGGGAGATCCGCCTCGGCGGCGCTCCCATTGCCGATCAACAGGAGATCCGGATCGCGACCAACAGCTACCTGGCAGCCGGTGGAGACGAGTGGGATTTGCTGGCTGCAGCTCCCCAGGAAGATGGCGGGGTCTCGGTTCTGGATGCAACGGAGCAATCACTGCAGATGGCCGATTCCGATCAGCGGATCCTCGCTGCCATTTCAGGGCTGGTATATGCCCAATCTGCCGAGGTCGAATCTGCCAGTGGCAAATCCACCGCTTCGTCGATTACTCGCAGCCGCAGTTTGCTCGGTTTGTTGGTTCTCATCGGTCTTTGCTGGTTCCTCTCGAGTTCTCGCAAGGAAATACGCTGGCGAACCATCTTGTGGGGCGTCGGATTGCAGTTACTGCTGGCCTGGTGGGTGTTACGTACTGCTGCCGGTCTGAGTTTCACTTCTGGTGCCAAACATGTCTTCCAGGGGATCCTCGACTACTCTCAGGCTGGAACCAGTTTCATCTTCGGTGGGTTGGCTACAGGGGCTGTCGATGGTGCAGGATTCCAGCTCTGGATCGTTCTCATCGGTACCATCATCTTTGTTTCGGCCTTGATGGCCATCTTCTATCACATCGGTGTTCTCCAAATTGTGGTGTGGGCCATCGCACGCGTGATGCAGTTTACGATGAAGACCAGCGGCCCTGAATCCCTGGCTGTCGCAGCAAATATCTTTGCCGGTCAGACGGAAGCTCCACTGGTGATTCGGCCTTACCTGAAAACGATGACGGATTCGGAAGTGATGGCATTGATGACGGGTGGGATGGCGACGGTCGCAGGAAGTGTTTTTGCTGCTTATGTCGGCATGGGAATCGATGCTGGTCATTTGCTGGCGGCCAGTTTCATGTCGGCTCCGGCTGCTCTCGTGGCCGCAAAACTACTCAACCCCGAGAAGAAAGAGGTCGGAGACCCGAGTGCTGCGAAACTGGAGATCCACCGCACCGATTCGAATCTTCTCGATGCCGCCTGCCGTGGCACCAGTGAGGGGCTGATTCTGGCCCTCAACGTGATTGCCATGTTAATTGCCTTCGTCGCTCTGGTGGCGCTACTCAACGCCACTTTCGAGTGGGTCACCCAGCATATCTCCTACTGGGCGATGGCCATCGGTCACACGGCATTCGGAAGCGCTGAAGTCTCTCTGGTCGATTCTCCCTGGTTCAATCTGACCGATCTTCTGGGCTGGATCTTCTATCCCTTTGCCTGGTTACTGGGAGTCGATATCAAGGACGTTTCGACGGTGGCATCCCTCATCGGTATGAAAACAGTACTCAACGAGTTCGTCGCTTTTTCGGCGCTTGCTGATCTTGCCGAGCCGATTTCGGAACGCTCGAAAGCTCTGACAACCTATGCTCTTTGTGGTTTTGCTAACTTCGCCAGCGTGGCGATCCAGATCGGTGGAATCTCATCGCTGGAGCCTGAGTTGAGACCGCGGCTGTCGGCGCTGGGTATGCGGGCATTGCTCGGTGGGACGGTCGCAGCACTGATGACCGGTTGCGTTGCCGGTATGTTGTTGCCGTGAATGACCCCCCCCTTCAGCCAGAGGCGATAGCCTGGCTCCAGGAGCGCTGGGGATCAGCGGCTCCCGATGTAGGAGTTGTCCTCGGCTCTGGTATCGAACTTCTCGATGACGATTTTCACGAACAGGATCGGGTCTGTGTTAGCGAAATTCCAGCGCTTGCCGAACCGACAGTGGAGGGTCATGGCGGCTACTGGATTCGCTATCGATTCGGAGAAAAGAAGATCCTCGTTGTGGGGGGACGAGTCCATCTCTACGAGGGATACACTGCCGAGGAGGTGACGATGGGGGTGCGGATCCTCGCTGGACTCGGCACTTCTTCACTGTTATTGACCAACGCAGCCGGTGGAATCCGCGCAGGATTCGCACCCGGCATGGTGGTTGCCATCAGCGATCATCTCCAACTTCAGGGAGTCCCGGCGATGATGGCCAGGCTCGAGCATCACGTCGAATCGGATCGTTTGTCCATCTACGACTCTGCATGGCTCGATCGGACTCGCACGCGTTACCAGATGTCCGGCACCGATTCGTTACCAGAAGGAACCTATGCAGCGTTGACAGGACCGACCTACGAGACTCCAACGGAGATCGTCATGCTGAGGAAACTTGGAGCGGATCTGGTGGGTATGTCGACGGTACTGGAGGCTCTGGCGGCCAGGGACGCCGGCATGAAGGTGCTCGGATTTTCCCTGGTGACCAACCTCGCCGCCGGTATTTCCGGAAAAAAACTCAATCACCAGGAAGTGCTCGATGTAGGCAAGAAATCGCAAAAGAGGATGCTGCAGATTGTCCGGGCAGCCATCGAATCGATCGACTAGCGCTCTGGAATCTCGACCAGGGCATCGAGAGCCACATCGACGCAAGCGTCCTCGAGCGCTGGCTTGTCATCATGGGGCACGAACTGATCATGTTGGCGACGGCCAAAGACGGTACAAACGCATCCCGCGCGCCAGCCTCTCAGTGAGGCGAGTGTGAACAGCGTCGAGGCTTCCATCTCCATGTTGGAAACGCCGATGCGGGCCAGTTCCTCGATGACCTGCGGGTTTCTGGCGGGAAACCCTTGGACCTCCCGACCCTGTGCGCCATAGAAGCCAGGCGCCGTGGCTGTGATACCCAGATGCACAGGGAAGTCTTTTTTTTCCGCCGAGGCGAGTAAAGCCTGGATGACATCGGGGTGGGCAACTGCAGGATAGCCTTCCGGCACGAAGGTTGTGGAAGTGTTCTCCATCCTGACTGCAGCCCAACTGACGACGAGGTCTCCCAGCTCGATGGCCGGATCGATTCCACCGCAGGAACCAGCGCGAATGATCACGGGATCCTCGACGATGGCGGATAGTTCAATCATCGCGATCTCGATGTTGGCCGCTCCGATTCCGGTCGCCATCAGCGAGACCCGGTGACCGCTCCATCGGCCGGTGACGGTCAGGAATTCCCTGCAGGTCCATTCACCATCGACCTTATCGAGCCGCTGGGAAGCTCGGCGGATACGCTCGGGATCACCTGCGAAGAGGATCTTCGAGGCGACATCTCCGCGACCGAGGCCGATGTGATACTGGCGATCGTTATCGCTTTGGGGCTGGGTCATCATTTCCTCCGCTGTCCAAGATAAGCAAATCGGCTCGATCCGTCACCATCGGCACTAAATTTCGCCCCGGATTGATCCTGATGGTGCCCGAGAGTGGCTCATGATACCTTGTAGGGGCATTTTCGCCCTGTTGGTCCCCGATCGGTAGGATCGTGAAAAAGGTCTCTCTGGACCAGAATTGGCGGGATCAGGTTTGCCGCGATCCGGCTCCGCGAACAGATGGAGGAACGATGACCAGTCACTTGCAGCGATCCAGGATCCTGCTCGCCATTTCTCTTGTCGCCATCTTTGGTGTCATCCTTGTCGGTCCGCAGATTCTTGCGGAACCCAACGCATCGGGTTTCGATTCCAAGGAGATCAAAAAACTGGCCAAGAGTTTTTCGAAAGCAGTGCGGGGTCAGCAATCGGACAATGCGATCAACATCGTCCGCCAGATCTCCGCCTACGGTACCGAAGACGCGCTGGAGACGCTCTATGACATGGGCTACAAGGAAGCCATCATCCCGGCGGTCTACGCGGTGATCTGCGAAGAACTTTCTCGCATGGATGGAATCCTCGAATACCTCACGGAGCGTTACGACAAGATCGACAACAAGAGTGACTTTCGCGAAAGGGTGTATCTATCCGACATCCTGGCCTTCCCGACCAGGAAGCGTGGTGAACTCAACGACGAGATCCTGAAAATCAACAGACGTCTGGTCGAGATCGAGCAAGATGGGCTTCCTCCCGGTGCGGATCCGTCGATTCCGGACCGGATGAAGCAACAGCGCGACAGACTCCAGACGCAACTCGACCGTCTGCGTGGCGATCAGAATGACGATTTTCTGCTTCTACTGTCGAAGATGCTCGAGGATAAGTCTGCTTTCGTCCAGGGAGCCGCCGTAGAAGCGCTGAGAAAGAGCCAGAGTGCCATCGGAGTGGAACCGTTGATCACCTTGCTCGAGAAACTGGTCAAAAAGCGCAAGGACGTGCTCTATCACCATGTTCGCGATGCATTGTGGGAACTCACCGGTCAGGATTTCGATCTGATCGACGAATGGCATCTGTGGTGGGAGCCGCGCAAGGATTCGTTTGATCCGATGGAGGAGAATCACGCCGGGAAAACCGGTGTCAAACGAAAACGACGCGGAAATGATCCCGAGTTCTGGGGCGTCCCTGTCGAGTCGAAGAACATCGTCTTCGTGATCGATACCTCCGGTTCGATGAGGTATGTCCACAAGGATGATATTCCCGGACTCGCCCGAGGAGACGGTTCCGATGGGGGAGGATCTTCTGGCGGCGGCCAGATGACCCAGGAGCAACAGCGACTGGCGAGATTCTGGACTCGCATGGAGATGGCCAAACGCGAGTTGCGCAAGGTGCTCAAGAAGATGTCCAAGGACGCCGCTTTCAACTGCGTGCGATTCGATACCACCGTCAGCAAGTTCAAGAAAAATGCGACTCCAGCCAGCTCCGGAAACAAGAAGTCTGCGCTCAAATGGGTCGATGGTCTCAAGCACAACGGCAACACCAATACTCTGGATTCACTGATGGAAGCCTTCGGCCAGGATGCCCGGACCAATACCATCTTTTTCCTGTCCGATGGTCTGCCTTCCGTCGATGGAAAGGTCAATGACCCGACCGAGCCGATCCTCGAGAAAGTGTTCGAGATGAACCGGTTCCGCAAGATCAAGATCCACTGCTTCGGATTCCATCCGTTCACCCAGGGAGGTCAGCAGATGCCCGGTCTGGCGTCAGCAAATACGTGGCTCAAGCGCCTGGCGGAATCTACCGGCGGGACCTACACGGACATGAAGGTCGATAACATATTGACCCCCGACAATCCGGGAAACTGACGCGATCCATCGGTTTGCTACAGAAACAGAACGCCGGTACCGGTTGCTCCGGTACCGGCGTTCTGTTGCATCGGGGCAGCGATCCGCTGCTTACTTGCGGATGACGCGGATCTGGGCCCAGTTTGCCCGGTCGAGGATGTGGTGACCGGGGCCGAGGTCGACGACGAGCGTGAAACTCTTGGCTCCCTCCAGCGCTATCCGGAAGGGTGATGCTGGGCTCTTCCACGACAACACACCGGCGCTCCATCTTTCATCACCATCGATGAGGATCCGGAACTCGGCACAACCGATTCCCTCCTGGTCATCGGGTGGCCGGCTGCTGATGTCCATACCTGCTATTCCGGTCAGGTACTGATCTCCCTCTTCGATGGAGTAGGTCAACAGCGATCTGGAATGCACCCCGAGGCCGTGCTCGTAAGTGATTCCGCCGATCTGCAGGGGATTGCCCAGCACGTTGCGATCCTTCTTCCAGGTCCAGGGGAACCAGGTGGTGGCGGGTGCTCCTTCGTTCACCGCTATCGGCTCTCGCTGTGCGAGCGCGACGACACGACCGAGTTCGAAGTGGATATCGATAATTCTATCGAGCGAGATCTGACACTGTTGGCCGGTCGAACGAGAAAAAGTGGCAGCCTCTTGATCGATCTGGACGAGGTGCGCCCGGATTTGACTCTGATCGACAGTTCGAATCCGGATCGGAATGGTCCCCTGCAGCGGGGCAGGATTCTCTGAGGGCACGTCTACCAGCCGGAAAGCAACCACCTTGCTCCATGGGATCTCCAGCGATCCAAGCGATGGGTCATCGAACCGAACTCCTCGCTGGTGAAGATCCTCGAGGATACCGCTCAGCATGGCTCCCTCTCGAGTCAGTAACTGATCAGAATCGGGGTCGGGTTGCGGAAACGGTACCGCTGGTGCGATCGAAGTGGCAAACATCACCAGATCCTCGAGCGAAATGGTCAGCGGAGATTCGAGCGAGGGTGTGATCCACTGCACCGTGTCCGTGGGTCTCTGGGGATCCAGCAGCAACTTGCCGGTCCAGCGGCTGTGATTCCTCAGGATGATCCGATCGCGTGGCTGAGCTTCCCTCTCATCGGGGCGGAACCTGATCGACAGGATGTCCCGCAGCGGGAATATGGTCCCGAGGATGCTGATCTCTGAGGATTCGGCACCGATCACGGGAATTTCGCAGCGGATGGAACCATCGATGGTCTCGACTTCGACGGTATCTTGCCCATCCGCGCCAAACGCAATCAGCGGTGCGTGTTCGCACAGAATACTGGACAACGACAGCCAGCAGATCCACATCGAAGCCAGGTGGGTCATCGGAATCCTTCCTCGCGCCACGGAGCCGCTACGGGCCGTGTTTCCAGCGATCATGATGAAGTGTCTGATCCGACAGCGCAACGCGGGCGTCTTGACCGCTTCATGGGGCTCACCTATTCTCTGGGGAGGATGATCGTGTAGGACAGGGGGAAGTACCGTGGGGAGACATCGAGAAGAATTGAGCCTGTTCGAGTTGCTCAAGGAGCAGGGCCGTTCGGGCGACCAGGATGCGAGAGAGAGTCAGACCGAAAGTTCCACGGAGTCACGGATTCCTGGAGATCCACAAGCGGAGTCAGCAGGGGGGACGAGACGAAAAGTCGCTCTTGACGATCGTGCCAAGCAGATCCCATCGGTTCGCCGGCTTCCACCGATTCACGGTGGAGCTTCATCCGAGGCTGGCGGTTCCTACCCGCTAACTTCCTCACCTCGAGTTTCATTCTTTTCCGAGCGCATCGAGATCCGAATTTTCACGATCCTGGTATTTTCTATCGCTGCACTGGTCGCCATCGCCGTCGCTTTCATCTCCGGAAGGCAGTTCTCGGTTGCCGTTCCCGAGGGAAGGACAGAGATGGTCCGGCAAGATCCTCTGTGGCCAGTGTTGGATCCGGAACCCGAGCCGAGACCGGCGATCCGCAACGTGAAACAAGACGGGGTCGTCGACGTTTCTGACGCAGGCGTTGTTGCTGAAGAGGTGGCGGTCATTCCCGTGCTGGTCGAGGCGTTACCGAAAACACTCTGGGCGGTGATGATCGGACAGCACCTGAGTAAAGATCCGCAGGTGATCGATCAACTGGTCCAGTATGTTGATTCCGGATTGTCTTTTTCGACGGCGCGTATTCGTGTCAGTAACTCTCGAGGGGTACGAACCTTCAGCGTCTTTGTAGGACCATTCGACCAGCAGGATCAGGCTCGATCTGCATTGCGTGAGATCCAGAGCCTTCGTCCACATCTTGGAGTCCGTTTCCGGGATGCCTATCCGACAAGGATGGTCTTTGATCCGGAAGAACTCGAGAGGTACGGCATCGGTAACTGAAACCGTGTACAGGATCGTTGCCCAGTGTTCCCCCTGTGTACTGCGCCGAGTTCTGTGATCTGCAGAGCGAGTGAGATTCTCCAGTCCAAATCGATACCGGATGATCTGAGCAGGCTCGGAATCCGTCCCGGGGGATCCAGCAGATGTGGAATTTGCTCATGACGACCGGGACCGGTTCGGGGAGTGGCTCTCAGATGCTGGCAATTCGCTCTTTTTGAACGATAGCGCCAGCGGATCGCCATCCGCAGCGGTGTCGATCATCAGCCGCTTCTGCGCAGGACTTGTCCCTGAGATGCCCTGAGAGTGCCCCTGCACTACTCTCAGGGAGCTGGGGAGGTGCTGATCGAACGCGGTGGAGGCCCGGGCCTGGTTTCTGGACGACGATACCGGAGCCATTCGTGCCGCCATCGAGCAGGCCGTGAGGTCATCGCGAGCGGATCGGCCCACTATCAGACTGTCAGTGGCAGCGTCTTGCGTTACTTTTGCGACTACGGGCCAAGTGACCGGTCATGGCAGCCAGCGACAGTTGCAGCAACGGCGAATTGCTGTTCATTCACATCGATGGACTCGATATCGGTCATGTCCAGCCGGTCCTTGGCCCCTGAAGTTGACACGCTGTTCGGGGCATTTTATGATCCCCCGACTATTGCCTGCTCTGCTATCGAGCAGGTCGGGATTCCTTCGAGAGTCCGGTTCGGTCCAGAATCGGTAGGTGGGGGTTGCCCCGGTGGTCTTTCAAGTCGACCGCCTGTAGTCAGTGTGCTGAAGAATGGGGAAGGAGGATCACCATGCAAAAAACGACTTGTCGAAACGTCGAACAAGCGATCGATGGGTTCGCGAACCGTGCTTTGTTCGAACAGGTGATACCCTGTCTCCATAAGGGTTTCCTGTGGTTGGTCACGATAGGTGCCATCGCTTGCGCGAGCATGCTGGGAAATCCAGTGGCTGGCCAGGATGCACCCGTACGTGGTGAACCGACACTTCAGCCCTGGGTCGGAAAAGTGAAGGGGAGTCTGGTCAATATTCGGACCGGCCCTTCCCTCAATCATTATGCCTTCCTGCGCTTGCCAGATGGGAGTTCCCTCATCTCGGTCGGCGGTCAGGGAGACTGGATCGAAGTGGCGGTTCCTTCAGACCGCCCGGTATGGATGCACAGTGATTATCTGGTTCCCGAAGGGAACTTTTTCAGAGTCAATGGGAGTCGTGTGCGTTTACGCGCCACGGCGGGAACGAATCATGCCCCGCTCGGGCTTTCCGAGTCTGGGCAAGTACTTGTACCGACGGGTAATGTCTCCGGAGATGGGTCCTGGGTTGAAGTGCTCGCACCTCTCAATGCCCACGCATGGATTCATGGCGATTACATCCGAAGGACAGATCAACAGGTGAATCCGCTTCACCTCACCAGTTTACATCAGAGCCTGAAAGGGCAAGTGGGCATCACTGGTGTCCCGGTGGCGAAAGATTCCCGCGGCGCAACCGAGAATCCTGGTGCCACCGATGCTGATGAAGGATCGGATCCGGATGCTCCGGATACCCGCCAGGAGGGTTCTGAGCCCAATACTGTCACGATTCCGGTCTTCGATTCTCCGAAGCTCAAGAGTCTATTCGATAGTTTTCGGACCGAGACCCTCAAGAATCCAGTTGACTGGAATTTTAGTGAGATCCTCAAAGAGGTGAAGAATATTGAAGTCACCAGTGAAGATGTTGGAGAAATAGAGATCGTTCGCGATCTTTCGAAAACGATCCAAGAACATTTCGTGCCGCTGCATCGCCGTTTGGTGGAGATTCAGCGACAGCAAGACGAAGCCCGAGCCAAGCGAGAACTTGTCCGGGTCAAAGAAAACGACATTTTGAGAAGGACGGGACACCGCAGCAGCAATCCTGACGTGAAATATCAGGCTGTTGGTTGGGTAGTTCCGCTGGGGAAACACAGGGACGTCGAGGCCACACACAAATTGCTCAAGGGGAATAAACTCCTCTACTACCTCGACGGCGGTGAAATTGAACTCGATCAGTACGTCAATAAGAGAGTCGGTATCGTGGGCACAGTTGTAGAACAGGAGCCCAGCACAGGAGCTCGACTCATACACATTCAGAAGATTGAGATTCTGTCACGGTAGCCATTTGAGTTACCCTCTCCCTGTGGTTTTTCCCCTGCAGTGCCTTCTGCGGGAGGAAAGAAGTGGAATTCGAAGAGTATGTCATACCTGGAGCGATTCTGATCGCTGCAGCTGTCGCCAGTTTGTTGATGCTTCAGAGGTCTACATCGAAGATCCAGGAAGAACGACGTTCTCTGCTCGATGAAGCGCGCGAGGAAGCAGACAGGCTACGCAAGGAATCCAGGACCGAAACTCAGGAATGGATCAAAACAGAGCGCGATGATTTCCAGAGCGAACAAAAAGATGGCCGCGAGGAGATCAAAACTTTCGATAGAGAACTGAGGAAACGAGAAGACGGCCTCGAGCGCAGAATGGACCTTCTCGGCAAGAAGGAGAAGAATCTTGGCTCGCTCGAGGTTGACCTCGAAAACCAGAGGAAACAGCTTCAACTGCGCGATGTCGAGCTCGATGAGGTGCTCGAGCAGGAACGGGAAAACCTGTCTCGAATCGCAGATATGTCGCGCGAGGAGGCGCGTAATTCGCTGATCGAGAAGATGCAACGCGACGTCGACCACGAGGGCGACGTCATGATCCAGCGCATGGTCGAACGTGTGAAGGAGAGTGCCAAAGAGCGCTGTCGAGATATTCTCGCCTCAACGTTACAACGGATCTCTTCGACCTATTGCCAGGAATCCACCGTTTCGAGCATCGCGATCGCATCTGATGACATGAAAGGGCGGATCATCGGCCGAGAGGGTCGGAATATTCGAGCTTTCGAGAAGGCCACCGGCGTCGATGTCATCGTCGATGATAGTCCTGGGGTGATCACCCTCTCTTGTTTCGACCCCATTCGTCGCGAGATGGGAAGCCGTTCTCTCAACAAATTACTGGCGGATGGACGTATTCACCCCAGCCGAATCGAAGAAGTCGTTGCGGAAACCAAGAAAACACTCAACGAGGAGATTCAGAAGGCGGGTGTCCAGGTATCTTTCGATCTGGATCTTCCGGGAGTTCACCCGAAACTGGTAACGATGCTGGGCCGGTTGAAGTATCGGACCTCTTACGGCCAGAACGTTCTATCCCACTCCATCGAATGTTCTCGGATTTGCGGAATGATCGCCGCCGAGTTTGGTCTTGATCAGGATCTCGCAAAAAGATGTGGACTGTTTCATGACATAGGGAAGGCCGTAGATCACCAGTACGAAGGAGGACACCCCGAGATCGGGGCGACCATCCTCAAACGGTATGACGAGGCCAAGGAAGTGATCAATGCGGCGGCCAGTCACCACAATGACGTACCTCAAGAGAGTATTTACGCGGTTTTTACCCAGGCAGCGGATTCGATCAGCGGAAGTCGGCCGGGCGCACGTGGCGAATCTCTCGAGAGATACGTGGAGCGACTGGAAAAACTCGAGAACCTCGTCACCTCTTTCGCAGGAGTATCGAATGCTCAAGCGATCCAGGCAGGACGCGAGGTGCGTGTTTTTGTCAACGCTCACAAGATCAGTGACAAGAAGGCGGTTCGCCTTGCTCACGAGGTTGCCAAGCAGATCGAGGAGCAGTTGACCTATCCCGGAGAGATCAAGATCACATTGATCAGAGAGACTCGCGTGGTCGAATATGCACGATGACGATCAAGAAATTCGTATCCTCCTGATCGGGGATATCGTCGGCAAGACAGGTCGTAGAATCGTCAAGCAGACGCTCCCAGGTCTGCGGGAGTCCCTCGGTCTCGACCTGGTCATTGCAAATGCTGAGAATTCTGCAGCTGGTTCCGGAATCACTCCGAAAATCTTTTCCGAACTTCGGGCAGCAGGTGTGGATCTGATGACACTCGGTGATCACGCCTGGAAGCGCAAAGACAATCTTGTTGTGCTCAATGAAGAGGAGTACTGCCTGCGACCCGGTAATTATCCTGAAGTTGCTGCAGGTAAAGGTTGGGGTGTTGTCACTACCGACAGCGGTGTCCAGGTTGCCCACATCATAGTTCTCGGTAGGGTTTTCATGGACGCGGTGGATTGTCCATTTCGGACTGTCGATTCGATTCTCGAGCAATTGCCCGATGATGTGAAGATCTGTATCGTTGAATACCATGCCGAGGCAACCAGCGAGAAACAGGCGGCAGGTTGGTATCTCGATGGAAGGGTCACCGCAGTGGTGGGGACCCACACCCACGTGCTCACTGCGGATGCGCGCTTCTTGACCCAGGGCACTGCATATATCTCGGACCTCGGAATGACAGGCCCGTATGATGGAGTAATCGGCAGAGAAGCCCAACCTGTCCTGCACAAGTTCCTCACCTCAATGCATGCTCCTTTCACGGTTGCTGAAAATAATGTTCATATGTGCGGGGTTTTGCTTTCCGTCGATCCAGAAACGGGCAAGGCCTCGTCAATTCGGCCGGTGGATATCTCCGAGGACGATACGAGTCCCTTCTTCCACGACTTCCTCCAGGTCCCTGATTCACAAGAATGATCCCACCTTCGCATACTTGAATAGTCGATTCCTGATATCATGAGGGAATTGGTCGTGAATCTCGACATGGAGGAATTCGTGCGTGTACTGGTTCAACGAGTCAAAGAAGCCCAGGTCTCTGTTTCTGGAGAATCGATCGCTTCCATCGGCCCAGGGTTTCTTCTGCTGGTTGGTTTTGGCAACGGGGATGGTTCTGAGGAACTGATCTGGATGGCCAGAAAAATATCTGGGCTGCGAGTGTTCTCCGATGAAAACGGGCAGATGAATAATAGTATCCAGCACACAAATGGTGAAATTCTGGCGGTCAGTCAGTTCACGCTCTACGGAGATTGCAGAAAAGGGCGACGGCCATCTTTTGTTGATGCGCTCGATCCTACCGAGGCGAATCAACTGTTCGAGGAATTCTTGCAGCAACTCTCGGCGCAGGGTGTTGATCGTGTTGAAAAGGGCAAGTTCGGTGCCGACATGGACGTCCAATTGGTCAACGACGGGCCTGTGACGCTCTGGCTAGCCAGAGAGCCGGGGGATTGATGAAAGGCTTCCGAGATCACTACCTGCAACTGGGTGTCGATCCAGATTCGAAGGAAGAACAGATCAGGAGCGCATTTCGTGCCAGGTTGCTCGAGATCCATCCAGACAAGTCAGTCCATCCGATAGATCCCGAGGAGATGAGATCGCTGTTGGAAGCTTATGACGTTCTTTCCAATATCGATACTCGAGATGCTTACGACAAACTCTGGAAAATCGTATCTCCGCAGGATCCTGACCGCCCTTCACTGATTCCTCATGTTACTGAAAGTGAACGTCCGGCAGCCAGAGCTCGTTCTGTACTCTTTTTGCTACTGGAAGAACGGGGAGAAGAGGCATTGGAACGGATCAAAGGATTGCAACCGGGAGGTCGGTTGTTCCTCAGGCAATACCTGACCACTGGCGAATACATCGATGCCTGTTTTCTTGTCGGTGAGTTGTTAGAGCATCAGAAGAAGTGGGTCAGTGCCCTCGAATGGTACGAGGATTTGATTCGCATCGAGGAAAATCGAAATCAAAATCGTCCCTGTTATCCCGAAGCGAGGGACAGGGCGCGAAGATTGTTGATGAAAAGAACCCGTGGCGATCTGGACCCCAGAGTTGGGCTTGAATATCTTCGTCGGGCAGAACTGCTTGGCCTGGATAAGATGGGCCGTATCGAGGTGGCAAAGAAGCGGGCTCAATGCTATCTGCAGATGGAGATGAAGGTCGAGTCTGCTCGGCATCTGGGCGAGGTATTGCGCCTCCAGCCCGACGCGCGAGGCATTGAACGAATTCGCGAAGCGCTCGAGGATTACCTGGATGTTTGATTCCTCTCATGTCGTGATCCTTGCAGGAGGTCGTGGCCTGCGGCTCTGGCCGTGGAGTAGGGGTGGTAGATACAAACCTTTTCTGCCATTGTTCGATGGTCGTTCACTCATCGATGCAACACTCGAACGAGCCCTATCACTCGTTCCTCCGGAGAGGATCCATCTGGTCGCTACAAGAGATGTGATCAGAGATCTCGGTCCATTTGACTGGATAGAAGAAACGAGAGCACGAGACACAGCACCTGCAATATTCCAGGCTTCCCGGACGATCCATGATGCTGATCCTTCAGCGACGATTCTCGTATTCCCGGCTGATCACAGAGTGATCGATGTGGACATCTTTCGCAGGGGAATGCGAGAGACCCTCGATCGAGTCAGTGAGAACCCTGACCGATTCTGGGTTCATGGCACGCCCGCTACTCCAGAGGAATCCTTTGGTTTCATCGTGGCGGCGGATGATGCGGAAGTCTCAGAAGTTCTACGATTCGAGGAGAAGCCAGGGCCGCATCTGTTTGACGGCTTGCACAAGGAAGGTGCATTGTGCAATACGGGTGTCTTTTGTTTCAAAGCTGGGTTTCTTCTTGAAGAGTACCGAAGAGTTCTCTCCAGGGATGCCCGGTTTGATCTGCCCGAGGTAGACGATGTCCCTGCGATCTCCATCGATCACTTTTTACTCGAGCGTGAAGACTTCTGTCGCCGATTGATGGTCAGGAAGATGTCACACAGGTGGTCCGATGTCGGATCCTGGCCGGCTTTGCGAGACATCTTCAGGAGTGATCGCAACGGTAATGTTTTCATCGTCGATTCTGATCGTCCAGTAGATGTTGTTCCAGTTCGCAGGCGAGATCCATTATTATTGCGATCACAAGAGATCGAGATCGATGGCGACGGAAGTCGCCAGATTCTCTGCCTCGGGATCAGTGATAAAAAGGTGCGGGTCACTCGAGACCATGTTCGGGTCTCTTCCGGGGCGATTTCCAGCACCGAGGATGGGCTGGTGGATTGTGCGGATCTGATGGTTTTTGTGCAGGATGATGTAGGTATATCCATAGCTGGAATCCGCGGGGGGCTTGTCGCGGTGACTGAAGATGTGGTCCTCGTTGCTTCTGAGGAAGAGATCCGTTCAGGAGGCATACGCGATGCTCTCGAGGCATTGTCTCGAGGATCAATAGGAGGACTCGGTTGAGTGTATGGGTTGGTATTGATCCTGGAGAAAAACGGATCGGTTGTGCCCGTGGCGATTCGTTGGGAGTTCTAGCAACGCCCAGGGGAGTCCTCGGGAGTCGTGATGAACTTGTTCACTGGTTGAGCGAAACCGATGGGGAATTTCAAATCGCAGGCGTCGTCGTCGGGATGCCTCGAAACATGGATGGCTCATTTGGTCCGATGGCAATTCGCTCGCTGGTACTGGTTCGCTGGCTGCGGGAACAGGTGGATTTCCCGGTCTATCTCTGGGATGAACGTCTGACCTCCGTTCATGCTGAGGGAGTGGCAAAAAATCGAGGCCTCGATGAGAAAGCGGCGGCAATCTTGTTGCAGTCGTTTCTGGACGCGGGGACACCGGAGGCGCCAGATCCTCCGGGACTGATCGAGGCTGCGGAGGCGGAAATTTGACGATTATTTGGACCATTTCGGCTACAAGGGTCACATTGTCTTGCCCTCTGGTGCTGCCAAGGTAGCATCCATCGCTTGGATTGGTGGGGCCGAGTGACGAGGAGTGTTTCCCGTCGGGAGTACCATCAAGAGACAGGGTTTCAAGTACTCATGAGCATCACTGCCCAGCGCAAGACCGAGTTGATCGAGCAGTTTCGTACCTCCGACAGCGACAAAGGATCGGTTCAGGTCCAGGTCGCGATCCTCACCGAGAGGATCCGGAACATCACGAAACATCTTCTCATTATGAAGAAGGATTACGCGGGTCGTCGCGGTCTCCTCGTGCTGGTCGGCAAGAGGACACGGCTTCTCCGATACCTGCAACGCCAGGATCGCTCCGAGTATCTCAGGTTGATCGATGTCCTGGGGCTGCGTCGCTAGCTGCATGGTCATGTCGATCTTCGAGACGGTCTCCTTTGCGAGATCCCGGGGTATTCCCCGATGTGGCTCTGCTCTCACTCAAATCGAGAAGTTGTCTTCTCGTGGCCTTCCTTTCCAAGTGAACACCAAATCAGAAGTAATTTTAGAGTAAGAGAAACAAGTTTAAGGCGCATGGGCGCCACGACAGCCAACGCTGTCAGGAGGACAGATGAAACATGTCGTTTCACGTGAGATCGGCGGGCGAACCCTCACGATCGAGACAGGAGAAATAGCAAAACAGGCTGCTGGAGCCACGATAGTCAGATGTGGTGATTGCGCAGTTTTGTGCGCGGTAACCTGGGGAGAACCTCGGTGGGCAGGGGACTTTTTTCCGCTGACCGTGGACTACCGGGAAAACAACTACGCTGCAGGGAAAATCCCAGGTGGATTTTTCAAGCGGGAAGGCAGACCGACAACCAAGGAGATTCTGACCTCTCGTTGCATCGACCGTCCAGTCAGGCCGCTCTTTCCCGACGGGTACATGAAGGACGTCTCCGTTGCAGCTGCGGTGCTGTCCGCGGATCGAGTGAACGATCCGGATATCCTCGCCATGATCGCTGCATCGGCAGCGCTCTCCATCTCCGAATTACCATTCCAGGGTCCCATCGGGGCCGTCAGGATCGGACGGGTCGATGGTGAACTGGTCGTAAATCCTGACCACGAACAGCGTGATAAGGGCGACATCGATCTCGTCGTCGCCAGCACTGCAGATGCGATCGTCATGGTCGAGGCTGGCGCCAAGGAGGTTCCCGAGTCCGACATCATTGACGCGCTCGAGATGGCCCACGAAGTGAACTGCCAAGTGGTTGATATGATCGATGAGTTCACAAAACTTGCCGGAAAAACCAAAGTTGAATTTGTCCCACCCGAAGTTGACGAGCAACTGAAGTCAAAAGTTCATTCGATGGCCTACGACAAGCTTCGGCAGGTGATTCGCACAGAAGGAAAGATGAGTCGTAAGGCCGCGATGGATACGGTTTGCGACCAAGTTGTCGAGCAACTTTGTCCTGAAGATGAAGTCGAGGCCGGTACCTGTCCCGATCCCAAAGATGTCAAGAGTATGCTTTCGGGTGTCAAGAAAGAGGTCGAAAGAAATCTGATCATCCAGGATCAGATTCGTAGTGACGGACGTGGTTTTACCGATATACGTGATATCGATACCCAGTTGCAGTTTCTTCCCAGAACCCATGGTTCTGCTGTGTTTACACGTGGAGAAACACAGGCAATTGTCACGGCCACGCTCGGAACTTCCTTCGATGAGCAAAGAATCGATGGCCTCATCGACGAAAAGCGTGAGCATTTCATGCTCCACTACAACTTCCCTGGATATTGCGTCGGAGAATCCTGGCCCAATCGAGGTCCGAAGAGGCGTGAAATTGGGCACGGTGTTCTTGCGGAACGGTCCATCAAGCCGGTCCTGCCTGATCACGATGATTTCCCCTACACGATACGCGTAGTCAGTGATATCACCGAATCGAACGGTTCTTCCTCGATGGCAAGTGTCTGTGGTGGAGTCCTCGCACTGATGGATGCGGGTGTCCCTTTGTTGCGACCGGTTGCGGGGATCGCCATGGGGTTGATCGAAGACGGCAACAATCACTACATCCTGTCCGATATCCTGGGGAGTGAAGATCATAACGGTGACATGGATTTCAAAGTCGCCGGTTCCCAGAAGGGGATTACTGCACTCCAGATGGATGTGAAAATCTCTGGACTGAGTCGGGATTTGATGAAGAAAGCCCTCGAGCAAGCACGCGAGGGAAGACTTTATATCCTCAGAGAAATGCTCAAGAAACTGGATCGGCCGCGGTCTGAAGTTTCCCCACTGGCTCCGAAGATCATGCGAATAAAGATCGATCCGGAAAAGATCGGACTTGTGATCGGCCCCGGTGGAAAAGTCATCAAGGGGATCCAGGAGGCAACAGGGGCAACCATCGAGATCGAGGACTCGGGCACTATCACCATCTGGGGTAAGGACCAGGAAAGTGCTCAGGCAGCGCGTGAGCAAGTCGAGATGATTACCCAGGACGTTGAGGTTGGCGCTACTTACGACGGCAAGGTTGTTTCCGTCAAAGATTTCGGGTGTTTCGTCGAAGTTCTTCCCGGGCAGGAAGGACTCGTTCATGTGTCCGAACTATCCGGTGATTTCGTCGATGACGTTTCTTCTGTCGTCAAAAGGGGAGACGCGTTGCGGGTCAAGGTTCTCGAGAGCGATCCTCAGGGTCGTTTACGCCTCTCTCACAAGGCCGTCCTCATCGACGAGGGTAAACTTCAACCTGCCGGTGGACCCGATGAAGATCGAGGTTCGCGTGGTGGTGGTCGTGACAGAGATCGTGACCGGCGTGGTGGTGGTTCTCGAGATCGCGGCGGAGACCGTGGTCCTCGTCGCTAATTAGCCTCATGAGAGGTTCGATCCTTGACGGGTCGAACCTCTTTTCAAGCCAGGAGGACCTGTGGGTGCCTGGTTACTGACTGGTGTCAAGAGGTACCCGGGCGACTCTCGTCGGAGATTCGATCTGCGTATCGACGACGACCGGATCACCTGCTGGTCTGTCGCTGGCGAAGGCGATCGCAGATCGGCAAACGTGCTCGATCTCGATGATTGCTGGGTGTTGCCAGGTTTTGTCGATAGCCATCTTCACCTTCTCTATTCGCTGGAGCATCTGCAACAGTGCAAGTTGGAAGGGCTCTCGCTCGATTCTGTAGCAACATCGATTGCTAGCGCCCAGCCCGGTCCACGAATCGGCCACGGCTGGAAAGACCCGCTCCCCGCATTGATGGATCCTGATCCACGAAGGTTTCTTGACTCGATCACCTGTGACGATCCGGTGTTTTTATGGAATTCGGATCATCATCGGGCGTTGGTCAATTCTGAAGCTCTCAGGATTGCAGGAGTTGAAATCGAATCACATCAGGGAATCGTTGTGGAAGAGGCCGCTGAACACATCTGGTCGATGATTCCCAGGAATAGCGGTGGAGATGCAACGGGTGCTGCTCGATGGTTACTCGAACACGGAATCACCGCAGCCACGACATTTGATCGCGCCGACTCGATCCGGATCCTCAGCGAGGCCAGTTCAGACGGACAACTGGGTGTCAGAATCCGTCACGGATTGCCTGAAGACGACTTTCTTTGTGCGATCGATTGCGGAGAGACCTGTCTGCCGGTTGGTACTCGGGAGGATCCTTTTGCGATGCCCTGGGTCAAAATTTTCCTCGACGGGACTCTTGGATCGAGAACAGCGTGGCTGAAATCTGATTATTCAGATGACCCGGGCAATCGCGGTGTGGTCCGAAAAAGCGGTGAGGATCTGGATCGTATCGTCCTTCTGGCGGCGCAACATGGCTGGGCAGTCGCCATTCACGCCATCGGAGATGCTGCAGTCGAGGAAGCAAACAGAGCCATCTCCATCGTTCGTTCGAACCGGAAGATCGATCTTCCCGACCGGATCGAGCATTGCCAACTGGTCGATCCTGGTGCTCTGGAAGCAATTCGATCCACAGGAGCCATCGCTTCACTTCAGCCTTGTCACCTGTACCAAGATCGACAGATTCTCGATCAGAGATGGGGCAGCCGGGCCAGCCATGCATTTGCCCTCCGTAGCATCGATGCTGCAGGAATTCCGGTTGTTCTGGGGACAGATTCTCCCATCGAGAGCGCTGATCCATGGAGTGATATCGATGCTGCAGTCCATCGACTCGATCGCGACAGGAAGGGAACCTGTTACGGCCCACAGGAACGCGTCGGATTCGAATGCGCCTTCAACTGGTGTACAGCGGGTGCCGCGAAAGCGAACTTTCTGCCCCAAGATTGGGGCACACTCGAACCGGGAACAGCAGCAGACCTACAGATTCTGGCGGTCGAGAGCCCCGAACAGGTCCATTGCCTCTCAGATGCAAACTTGATGGATGTCTACAGCATGGGTAGTTGGCGCCTGGGACGCTTCGGAGTACTCGATGAGGGCTGATCTGCACGTCGATACCCTCTGGAGACTGGAGGAAAAGGGGGGCGGACTCACTCCGTTTCGTGACGATCTCCAAATAGATGCAAAACGTTGTCTGGCAGGTGACGTTCGTCTGCTGTGCACCGCCATTTTCACCGAAGATCAAAGAAAGGATCCCTGGGACCACTGCTGCAGATTACTCGATGTCATGCAGAGGATATCCGACGATCCTGGCGAGCCTTTTCGGAGCGTCACCAGTCCTGCCGAGCTAGCAGATCTCGATCCGGGAATCACGGGCATGCTGGCGACGATAGAAAATGCTCGTTGTCTCGAGGGAGACCTGTCTCGTCTCGATGAGTTGCATCATCGGGGTGTTCGCATGCTCGGATTGACATGGAATGGCCAGAACGAACTTGGACAGGGTGTTCTCTCCGATCAACGGCAGGGTCTCACAAGGTTTGGTAAGGCAGCTGTAGAGAGAGCGGCTCGACTGGGCTGGGCCATCGACATCTCGCACCTCAATCGAGAGGGCGTTGTGGATGTTTGTGATTCAGGGGCCCCGGTGCTGGCCACACATTCCAACGCGCGTGCCATTCATGATCATCCCAGAAATCTTTCCGACGAGATCCTCAGACATCTGGCCGAGGTCGGAGGTTTGGTCGGGGTCAATGTCTTTCCACCGTTTCTGGCACCTCCCGAAGAAACGGCGACTCTCGATACGGTGGTTCGTCATGTCATTCATCTGATGGAGTTTCTCGGCAAGGGACATGTTGCCCTGGGTACTGATCTCGATGGCATTTCGAAAACTGCCCAGGGATTTCGTGATCATCGAGATCTGGATGTTCTTGCCAGCGCTCTCGGGGATGGAGGGCTGGAGCCACAGGTTGTCTCTTCGGTGCTCGGGGATGGGTTTATTCACTGGTGGAGTGGCTGGAGTGAGCCGCTCGAATCATGAGGCATCACTTGCGGCAGAATCTCCATCCTGGGTGGGGATCATTCGATGGATCTGATCGAGAAAAGCGCGGCCGCTGTTTCGGTCCATCGGGCTCCATCTGCCCCTGGCAATACGGGACAAGATAGCCTCGTTGCTGTAGATGGCGCTCGTTATATGGCGTCCGTTGACGGTGAAGATATGGATTCGCCCCTGGCGTCCCCGGATCACGACGGTCGATTCCTTGCGGTCGTGGAATAGATCCTCGATATCACAGGCGAGAAGATCGGAGATCGCCGCAGAAGTGGGCCGATCAGGATTGTAGGACCTTTCCTGGGCATGTTGTGTTCTTCGTTCTGATCTCCTGCGAAGAGTCTTCAGATGAGATCTGGACTCGATCAGGAGTTCCACTACCAGTTCCCTCGAGGCCTGGAGAGAAGACCTCTTGCCCGTCTGTGACAGCCCACTTAGTTGTTGTTGCAGGTCATTCAAGGAGGCTCTGAGAGAAGAGATCCAGTTGTACAGGATGGAACTTGTGCCGGTTCCAACGAGGGTTGCCAGATGATGGGGAGCAGGAACGTTCGAGATCAAGTTCAGTGAATATCTTGGAACATTGCGCCCTGCACGCGATTCGAGAATGAGGGCTGTGATCGCGAGTAGATCTGGATCGGAATCCGGCATCGGAAGCGGGAATCCTCCTGAAAGAAGGGCTCCGACCGGGTGAGCGAATAGCGAATCATTGAGGTACTCCGGTAGAATATCTCCGAGCAAGTTATCCTCGCTGCGCCAGATGATCACGGGGCCCGGCGTTTCTCCATAAAGGTAGTCGATCTGTTCATCCTTGTCCTCGATGAGGATCGAAGTGAGATTTTTCCAGATGGGTACACCTGTTGGGGACCAGCCGGTGAGGACGCTGTGATGATCGGGGGGCATCGAGTGCTCGCAAATGGCCGCGTTGCACCAGTAACACGGTGCGTGTCCTGATCGATGTCCCAGTGCTTCCGTTTCACCCTGAATCCGTAGCGAGTCAACCTGGGCCAGTAGAGACCGGGCGAAATTTCTTGAATCAGTGATCTCGTCTCGGTCCAGTCGAATCGGAACACGTAGATTCAACTCGATCTCGTCTGGCAGTCCATCGAGGGTCTCAGTATTTTCACGCGTCAAGAGAGCCTTCACCAGACCGACTAGCCGACGATGGATGGATTCAGCAGCGCGAGATCGAAAAGGTTGGCGCCTCTTATTTTGTTCCTTGTCCTGGCCTGCTGGGGTCATGATGTTCAACTCCTGCTATGATCGTAGTGCAAAGGGTGTTCCGCGTCAGCCTTGAGATTTTGTAACACTCCCACTAGGCTGATCGCAGGAGGGGATGGTCATGCGAGACACAACTGATCTGGTGACAGACCCTGACAACCTGTCCCTCCTTGATGAGCACAACGTGGCGGGATCACTGGACGTTCCCTGTTCGGGTATCCGTCGGTCTTCGAGATGGTTACCCCTTTCACTGACCTTGTTGCTGGTCACCCTTCAGTTTTTCCTGTCGAGTTCGGCGATCGTTCTCGCTGGAGATCTCGCCTCTCAACTGGTCTCGGAGGCAACCCGGTTAAAACTGACGCACAATGAGATCTCTTTTTCTTTCAAGCTTCCTGATGGGACCATCGTCGAACATCTCTCTGATCGTTCGCGGGCTCCTGCCTCATGCATGAAGTTGATCGTTGCTGCGGCATGTCTCGACCAGCTGGGTGCTCATCACTCGCTCCAGACCACCGTGATGCGTATGGGTCCGATACAGGACGGGGTTCTCGAAGGGGACTTGCTCGTCGTTGGAGGCGGGGATCCGGCCATCTGCGGCCGGGAAAACAAAGACGACCCGTTGTGGGAATTGCGGCCCTGGTGCGCGCAGATTCGATCACAGGGGATCGAACGGATCCGTGGACGGATTCTTGCGGACGTCCGTTATCTGGAAGGTCCCGGAGTTCATCCCGATTGGCCCGTTGAGCAACTACCTCGCTGGTACTGCGCTCCTTCCGGTGCTCTCAATCTCAATGACAACTGTATCGATGTCGTCATCGGTCCAGTCATTGAAGGAAACGTTCGTATCCGGATCCGGCCTCCTAATCCACTTGTCAGTCTGCGCAGCACGCTCGTTCCATGCGTCGATGAAAAGGACCACCTCTATCGAGTTGACCGTCGCGCTAATGGCTGGGAAATCCTTGTTTCGGGGAAATTCCTCAACACATCTGGAGTTCGTACCGAATGGGTGACCGTTCCCGATCCTGCTGACAACTTCGTGAGTATATTTCTCCAGATGCTCCGCGACTCAGGCATTGAAGTATTCGGGGAGAATATCCCTGGCGCTTCTCAGGCGGTCCCGATCGCAAGTATCAAGCATTCTCTTGCTTCTCGATTGCCAGTGATGTTGAAGAATAGTCAGAATCTGTATGCCGATTCACTGGCGAGAGTTCTTGCCAGAGTTCGTGGCGGAGACGGTTCGTTTTCCTCAGCCGCAGATGAATTACTGCGATGGGTTCAAAAGCGCTTCGAGCACACGGATGAGATCGTTATCCGCGACGGATCCGGTCTGTCCCGGAATAATCGTCTCACCGCCAACGTATTGCGACAGGTGCTGGAACTGGCACTCGAATCCGACTGGGGGAGTACACTGTTCGATTCGTTGCCGCTTGCAGGCATCGATGGGACGCTCGAAAAGCGTCTGGTGAAGACTCCGTTACAGGGCAAGGTGCGAGCCAAGACCGGTACCATACGTGGCGTCGTGAGCCTCGCTGGAATCCTCGACAGCGACCAGGGACCGGTGCCCTTTTGCTTGATCTACCAGGGCCGTAGGGGCCACACCTCAGCAGCTCGTGACTGGCAGGATCGAACCCTGTTGAGGGTCCACAGGACCCTTCTGAGCGCCTCTCCTGGCCCCGATGAAAACTGACACCCCCCTGTAAAATCTTCTTTACATGTGCTTTTGCCGTGAGACCATCGGGTATCCCAGGACCCCGGTCCGAGCCTGAAGAGGAATTCGCCTTGGACGTGCCTGAGCATGCACGAAAAGGGAATTCGACCCGTCCAGCGTCGACTTCCCAGAATCTATTTATCCGAGATCATGGCGGAGAACGTGAGGTTCCTCTGACCGGCGATTCTGTCTCCATCGGTCGATCCCGTGAGAACGACGTCGAGATCGAGGACATCTCCTCTTCACGTCAACATTGTCGACTCAGGCGCATTCAGGGCCGCTGGCATATCGAGGATCTGCGCAGCAGAAACGGCACCATGGTCAACGGGATCCTGGTCCGACGCCAGCCGATGATGGTCGGAGATCTGATCGAGATCGGCAAGACCCAGATCTTCTTTGGTGAAATTCCTGAACGTCATCGGAGCTCGAGCCCGGCGGGTGAGACTCTTCAACTGAGTACAGAGTATTTCCTCGAACCGATTTCTGAACAAGTAGCAAGTGATGATTCCCTGCGATTCCAGAAGGAGAGGGAAATCTTTCTTCGGCTACTCGAACTGACCCGAGATCTGTGCGCAATCCTCGTTACCGAGGAACTCTTTGAAGTGATTCTCCAGAATGTAATTGAAATATCGGGAGCCGAAAGAGGTTTTCTCATCATGGAAGAGGAAACCGAACTCAAGGTTGCTGCCTCCAGGAACATCGACAGAGACGTTGTGCGGCGGGCTCATCTCCAGGTAAGTCATTCACTGGTAAGGCGAGTTATCGATTCCGGTGAGCCCGTACTCACAGGAGACGCTCGTAGCGATCCCCGATTCCACGAGTCAGTTTCCATTGCCAACCTGCGACTCGAATCTGTGCTGTGTGTGCCGCTGCGGTTGCGCGGCAACGTGCTCGGCGCTGTCTATGTCGACAATCGATTCGAGAAGCATTCCTTCCACCAGGGAACCCTTCGATTCATACAGTTCCTGGCCGACCAGGCTTCCATCTACATCGAGAATGCGCGCCTGTTCGAGGAGTTGCACAGGAAACAGGGATCTCTACATACCGCCAAAGACCAGGTCGAGGAGCTCAATCGGCAATTCCAGGCGATGTTACTGGCCAGGGATGTAGAACCCGAAGAAGTGCGGGAACTGGTAAAGAAGGGTGCGCGCCCCGGACTCAGGCACTCCTTTGACCGCATCGTGACTCGTTCGCCAGTGATGCTACGTGTTTTCGAACTGCTCGATAGTGTCATCGACACTGATATGCCGGTTCTCGTGCTCGGAGAGAGCGGTACCGGAAAGGAACTGATCGCGCAGGCTGTGCATCTGGGCTCGAGCAGAAGTCAGAATGCTTTTGTCTCCCAGAACTGTGCTTCAATTTCACAGAACCTGCTCGAGAGCGAATTCTTTGGTCATGTCAAGGGAGCCTTCACCGGAGCCATCCGCGACAAGAAAGGGCTTTTCGAACTCGCCGACAGGGGAACCCTGTTTCTCGATGAGATCGGCGATATGAGCCCCGATCTTCAGGCGAAATTATTGAGGGTCATCGAGGACGGGGAATTCCGTCCGGTCGGTGGCCGGGACACAGTCAAGGTCAATGTGCGGATCATTTCCGCCACCAATCAGAAACTCGAGGAGATGGTTCGTGACGGAAGATTTCGTGAGGACCTCTATTATCGCCTCAATGTCTTGATGGTTCATCTGCCGGCTCTACGAGAAAGACGTGAAGATATTCCCTTGCTCGTCGACCATTTCATCGATCTGGCCTGTTCTCGGCTCGCCATGGAGAGACCAAAACTGGATCCCAGGGCCCTCTACGCGCTGTATCACAGCCCATGGCCTGGCAATGTCCGGCAACTCGAAAATGAGGTCGAACGTCTTGTGGCTCTCTCTGGCGACGTCATCTTGCCTGAAAACATCTCGCCATCGGTGCTGTCCCATCGTCCGGGATCGACCAGGAGGGAACCGATGCGAGGGACTCTTCGTGAACTGGTTGCCGAGGCGACCGAGGGTCTCGAGAGGCAAGTTCTGGCGGCCACTCTTCAGGAAAACAGCTGGAACAAGAGTCAGACAGCAAGACAGTTGGGGGTTTCCAGACCGACGCTGGACCAGAAAATTGAAAAATACGGCCTCAAGAAAGAATCCAAGGACAGGAAAGAGAAGAGCGAATGAGTTCGAAGATCCTGGTTCGAGATGGCGGCCGACAGACCATCGTCGAGATCGGCGATGATCCCATCACGATAGGGAGAGATCCTTCCTCCCGGATTGTCATCGAGGATCGACTTGCTTCACGTAATCACGGACGATTCTACTGGGAACAGTCGCACTACATCTACGAGGACCTGGGGTCTTCCAATGGAAGTATGCACGGCGGGAAAAAGGTAGAACGTATTGCACTGGGTGACGGTGATTCGATCAAGATCGGCGAAGCCGAGCTGCTGGTCGAGATGCCCGGCGTGATCGCTCCTGATGACGTACCCCCTGTTGCCGTCGAGATCGAGGATACTGGTGTCCGTCAGCAAAACGTTCTCACCAGTGAACCCGAGGGTCGTCGACTTCGCATGGAATCGGAAGGGCAGATCCAGTGGATTTCTGTCTTCCCGGATCTCGTCATCGGGAGAAGCCCTGAAGTTGACGTCACCATCGATGATTCGCGAATCTCTTCTCGCCATGCCAGCATTATCGAAGAGGATTCTCGTTGGTTCATCCAGGACCTCGATTCAGGCAATGGGATCGTGGTAGGCAATCGCAAGGTGGAAAAGTTTGAACTGCAAGATCAGTCATCTTTCAGGATCGGAAGTGTCGAGTTCTCGGCACACGGTTTTGGGATCTCCGGGCCGACAGATTCCCTGTCGCCGGCACAGGCAAAGGCACCGTTAACGACGGCGCCCGAACTTGTTGTCAGTCGCAGTTCCAATGTCGAGGTCGGAACCGAGGGCTCGCAGGGACTTGCCACGATGGTCTTCATCGGAATCCTGGCCCTGGTGCTCTATTCTGGATATGGCTTTTTAAAGGATCTCGCGACCAATCCAGACCTTGCCGTTTCCGAGGGAGATCGACTCGATGGTGAGGGTTTCTTCGAGCAGAGGCAGCCAGGCCCGATTCAGGATCAATCCTGGCAAATCGTCACCGGCGATGGAACGGTCCAGATCGTCCAGGGAAACGGTGCACCTCAGGGAAAGAAGTGGATGGCTTGCCAGGGTGATCCTGGCGAGGACGGTGTCTTTCGGGTCCAATTCGAGGATCTTTTCGACGTCAAGGCAGGCCAGGGAATTCGAGTCAGTGGCCGTGTTGCCAACGAAGGATTCGATCGGGTCGGGATTTCCGTACGGTGGTTTGAACGCGGAGATTCCGGAGATGTTGTCGTCGCAGAGAATTTCACTGCACTTCGGGCCAGCCGCGATTGGAGTGGGGTTGGCGCTGATTTTCCTGCGCCGACAAAAGGAGTCGGTGGTTCGGCCCGGATCTCCATAGTGGGACTGGGGGATCGAACCGGAGCCCTCCGTTGTGATCAGATCGTCGTCCGCACCATCGAATCAGTAGCGAACCGTCCTGCCACGATTTCTGCTGGAGAGGACGGGCAAAGAATCAGCATCCTGGTTGACGAACGAGGTGTGGTTAAACTCTCCCGGAGCAAGACGGACCTGATCCTGGATTTGAGGGTTGCACTCGGATCTCCGCGGCCGATGCCCTGGGGGCAATTGTTGCCGTCGAGGAAGGAACAGGTTGTGGTCGGAGAAGACGGATCTGTTCGTCTTGGCTTCGAAATCGACGAATCGGGAGAGAAAGCAGTGATTCAGCAATTCGCCAGATCGATTGGATGGCGTATCGCGACGACCTGGTCTCCGCAACGCCCCATCCCCATGATGCTGGTCGGGAAAATACCATCGCGTCGTGTCGATGAGCCTGTTCAGGTCTTTTCCGGCGATACCGCCGGGGTATATCTGGAGAAGATCTCGGATCTCGAGAGTTGTCGCGGAACCGAGATCTCTCTGGGTCAGGGATCTTCCCAGGTCGTGATTTCATTCCACGTTCCTGTCGAGTTCTCGGTCAGACCAGGACCTGGTGGCCGTGGGTTGTTGCTGATCGCTGATGCGGGCCTTGTGCCAGTAGGTGGATCGGTAGATGTCTCCATCTCGGCCAGTAGCGAACGCGAACAGGCACGAGTCCAGACAGCTTACCAGCAAGTGGTCGATGCGATCGAGGGGCGACAGGAGGGAAGAGCGGTGCGGCTCATCGCCGATGCCAGGGAAGCATTTCTCTGGCGAGACGACCTCCATAAAAAGTTCGACCAACTCGAACTTCGACTACAGGTCGAGGTGCAGGCTGCGCTCGATCAGATCGAGGCGGTCCAGGCCGATCTCGAACGGTATCCCGGATCTCCGGCAGGGCAATACCTGGAACAGATCTGCCACAAGTCTCTATCTCGATTCGAGGGTCTCGAACCGGCTACTCTGGCGACTTCGATC
>Ga0310122_10000351_pt1 | contig 29389 bp, 26 predicted proteins | sample CB6_Bottom_1051__FD_203503 | JGI IMG/M metagenome (GOLD analysis project Ga0310122, IMG submission 203503) | Marine microbial communities from Western Arctic Ocean, Canada - CB6_Bottom_1051 | ecosystem: Environmental > Aquatic > Marine > Oceanic | place: Canada: Western Arctic Ocean | collected...
CGTCGAAGACCCAGGGGCGCTGATCGAGGCGATAGAACAACGATACAGTGCCGATGCCGAAAGCGTCGATCACACCGATGGACTCAGCATCTGTTTCGAGAAATGGCGTTTCAACCTGCGCATGTCCAATACCGAGCCAGTGCTGAGGTTAAATGTAGAATCCAGGGGCGATGAGGCATTGATGCGCGCAAAAACCGACGAGATAATAGCGATCATCGAGGGATGACGTGGCTCCGTGCTGCGGATACCGATCGACGAGGCCGGTGCCCTGGTAGAAGTTAGCAAGCAAGGCAAATCTCAACGGAGCACCGAATCTGTATACAGGTCTATTTTCGACAAAAACTATGAAGAATCCAGTTACCTTATGGAAAAAGCATTGCGAATTCCCGAGTTATCCCCAGAGTGGACGGAAAAACTGGGAGGCAGGCTGGGAACATGAATAGTCGAGAAGCGACCCTGGAAGATTTTGATGAAATATGGCCGATATTCCATGAGATTGTGTCCGCTGGGGCAAGCTACGCCTACGCGGTAGATACAACAAAGGCCGAGGCCATAAAAATATGGCTGGAGAGTCCTCGCAAGACTTATGTCTTTGAAGAAGACGGTCATATATTGGGTACTTATTTCCTCCAGGCTAATCAGGCGGGGGCCGGCAATCACGTTTGCAATTGCGGGTATATGGTTGCGACAAAGGCAAGAGGCAAAGGCCTGGCGACGGCGATGTGTCTGCACTCTCAGGAAGTAGCCATCGAATTAGGTTATAAGGCCATGCAATTCAATTTCGTTGCGGCCAGCAATGTCGACGCTGTCAGACTTTGGCATAAACTTGGCTTTGAAACTGTGGGCCGCTTGCCAAAGGCATTCGATGATCCCGAAAAAGGATATGTCGATGCACTGGTGATGTATAAGTGGTTGCGGGCAGAGCTGCCTTAATACAATAGAGCTGCTAATCGCTTCACCGTGCGCAGCGACTTCTAAAACAGAGCTGGATAAAAATGTGCCAGGATGTAAACCGGGCAGGAGTGAATAAGTGAAAGCTGCAAAAATTATCGCGATCGCGCTAGTCATCTATGTGGGGATTGTTATAGCGTTCGAATCTTTGCTTGGCTACTTTCAACCCGCCAACCAGAGCACTCTCGTCATTACTACGACAGACGAAGATGGTGCAAGTCACGACCGGGTTGTGGCTCGGCTGCGTAGCAACGGCCAACTCTACGTAGCTGCGAATCACTGGCCGCGCGCCTGGTTTAGACAGACATCGACAAATCCTGCTGTTGAAATTGAGATGGATGGCATTCGATCGAGTTATACGGCGGTGCCCGTTGCCGGTGAGGAGCATGATCGCGTTGATGATGACAATAGTCTTGGCTTCGTCTTTCGCGTGCTTACCGGTTTCCCTCCGCGTTATTTTGTCAGGCTGGAACCTCGTTAAATTCCGCTGCAAGGAATTGCGAGTCCTATGTGAAACCTCGCGAGCGTCCTGCCAGTCAGATTCGGAAAGCTCCTAATGATCCATGAACTGCCCGATAGAGCTACGGTGCGCCCGGAGCCAGTGATGATTACCGCAGGAGTATATGCAATTGAAGGCTTCTGGGCAGAATGGCATAAACTAGACGAAGGCGATCGAAGCATGCAAGCACCGCGTATTGAGTTACTCGAAGAAAAGACATTAGTTGGCATGCATGTCACCATGAATCTGATCGACGATACTACCAGCGAACTTTTTCGCCGATTTATGCCGCGGCGGGGAGAGATCAAACACAAACTAGATGCCAGCAATTACTGCATAAAGGCTTATGAGGATGCACACAGTTTCGAAAACTTCACGGGTGCTACCAAGTTCGAGAAATGGGCTGCGGTAGAAGTCGACAAGCTGGATAACATACCAATGGGCATGGAATCCCTTATTCTGAAAGGTGGCAAGTACGCTGTTTTTCTGCACGAGGGACCGGCTAGCGCTTTTCAAACCACTTTCCAGTATATCTTCGGCAACTGGTTTCCGAATTCAGAGTTCGATCTCGATAGCAGGGAACAATTCGAAATTTTGCCGCCTGGATACCGGCCAGATGATCCTAATGCCGAGGAAGAAGTGTGGATACCCGTAAAGTAAGGCCAGTCTGCCAATAGGACCTGACTGTTGTTAACATCTGGAGGAATCTAATTGATACTTGAAGTTGCGATACTGGACGTGAAACCCAGTCTGGGTACCGAGTTTGAATCCGCCTTCGCCCAAGCTGAATCCATCATCTCCGGCATGTCGGGGTATATTTCTCATGAACTCAACGCTGTATAGAGAATCCAGGCCGTTATCTGTTACTGGTTCACTGGGCCTGTCTCGAAGACCACACCGTTGGCTTCCGCGAGTCGAGGGAATATGAGCAGTGGAAAGCGCTGCTTCATCACTTCTTTGATCCCTTCCCAAGCGTCGAACACTACACCGCGGTCTCCTGAATCGGGAGTCGATTCTAGCTGACAGGTATCTCTCTAATGCTCATATTAGCGCGCGCCTAGGGATTCCACTCGCGGACCTTTTTTATCAGGCTTGTGGTGGAATCGTCCAGACCGCTGGGTTCGCCTGGAGCCTCGAGTGCATCGAATACTTGGCGGGATAGTCTCTTGCCGAGTTCCACACCCCACTGATCGAAGGCATTGATATTCCAGATAACACTCTGCACATAGACCTTGTGTTCAAACAAGGCGATGAGACTACCAAGGTTGTAGGGAGTGAGGGCAGATAGCAACAGGGTATTGCTGGGCTTGTTACCGGCAATGTATTGGTGGGGCGACTCCGGGTCGGTTTCCCCCGCCATGAGCGCGAGGCTCTGACTGAAACAGTTGGCCAGCAGCGCCCTGTGCTGGGTTTGAGCGTCCGCCACGGCAGCGGTGGCAAAGGCGATAAAATCCACGGGAATAAAATCGCTGCCCTGGTGGAGCAATTGAAAATAGGAGTGCTGGCCATCGCTGCCGACGCCGCCCCACAACACCTCCCCGGTGTCGAACCCAACAGCGACACCGTTGACATCGACACTCTTGCCCAGACTCTCCATGTAAAGTTGCTGCAGATATGCGGGCAGCAACTTCAGTCCCTGGCTATAGGGTACGACTGCGGTGCTATGACAATCGAAGAAGCCTCGATACCAAATTGTTATCAAGGCCATCATGACGGGCATGTTGTCCGCAAGATCGGCATTTTTGAAATGCTGATCCATGGAGTGGGCGCCGGCCAGGAGCTGGCGAAAATTGTCCATACCGATTGCCAGCGCGATGGGCAGACCGATCGCCGACCACAGAGAGTAGCGGCCGCCGACCCAATCCCACAGAGGAAAAATATTTTTCGGATCGATACCGAAATTGGTGGCGGCGGCAGAATTTTTGGTAATGGCTACGAAGTGGTTGCTGGTGGCCTTTTCATCTTCAAGCTTGCTGAGTAACCACTTCCGCGCCGCGACTGCATTGCGCTGGGTCTCCTCGGTACAGAAAGATTTGGACGCGATTATAAACAGTGTCGATTCTGGCTGCAGATCGAGCAGTGTCGTTGCAATGTGAGAGGGATCGATGTTGGAAACAAAATGGAGTTTGACCTGCCCGGTGGCAAACGCCGATAGCGCATCGGTGACCAGGGCAGGGCCCAGATCGGAGCCACCGATGCCGATATTGACGACATCAGTAATTCTGTTGCTGTCGAAACCGGACCAGCTACCCGCTTGCACGCGGTTGACAAATTTTTCCATGCGGGCAAGTGTATCGATGACCTCGCCGTGTTCGCTGAACTCCCCTGGCTCTCGCAATGCCACATGCAGGGCCGCCCGCTGTTCTGAGTTGTTGATGGCTTTGCCGGCGAACATCGCGGCGATGGCCTGGGGTAATTGCTGCTGGTGTGCCAGATCGATTAGCAGCTTTTTGGTTGCATCATTGAGATAGTTTCTGGAGTAGTCCAGCAACAGGTTTTCGTGACGCAATGAAAATGAATCGAATCGATTGTTCGACCCATGGAATAATTCGCTTAGTCGAAAATCGCGCTGTTTGAATTCCTTGCTGTGAGCCAGCAAAGCTTTCCAGGCCGATGTGTCAGTCGGGTTGTTCATGGCGCAGCTACTTTAACAAACAATCGTGGCTCTAAATACCATTGTCTCGGTGATGTTCAGGCGTACTCTGGTCTGTAGTGTCGTATATTGGCGTAGCGGGGAGACCTTGCTCGATGTGCCGTTGTCGGTGGATCCAGCACTTCTGAAGCTATTGAACACGTAACGGAATTTATGTAGTATGCGCGACCTGTGCCGCTATAGCTCAGCCGTAATATTGAGAGTAGCAGCTGACCCAGTCAACGAGGCGCACAAATCCTGAAATAATGCCGCTATAGCTCAGCCGTGGTAGAGCAGCTGACTTGTAATCAGCAGGTCCCGAGTTCGACTCTTGGTGGCGGCACCATTTTCCCTTCCGACTACATCCACTGTGATCCAATACGGTCTACCTATTCTCCGAAAACCCTATAGTAATGGGATATTCTTGTCCAGTACGGTCTAAAGGTGTATTGCAGCATCTGTGATCTGTAGTAACACTACCCCGCCCACTTTCCTGATAATCATTTCTTACATCAATTAGTTGAGTTTGTGAAAGCTGAATTACCTCTATTTTGACATCCAAACGTATTAGTGGAAGAACCCGTTTGTAATTACAAATTACGTATTCTGGATAACGCTATTTCCTGAAATTAGCGCTTTTAAACAGTGACAAAACCGCTCAGCCAACACATCTTCAACACCTCGATGGCTGAGAATACAACTATAATAAAGCCAGACCGGATGTTGAATGATTTCTGGTGGGAAACGGTGATGCTTGTACATTTTTTGGGACACTGACAAGTTAACTGTGCCCTTGGACAGGTGCTACAAAATGATTCCAAAAACGCTATCAATATTGATTGCTGGTTCCACTCTAAGAGTATTTTTGTGCTAAAAGAGGCACAAAATCCCCACATTTCTGTCACAAAATAGTTAACCTGTCAGTACCATTACAACTTGACCGTTCAAAATTGAACTGCGAGAATTCCCGGGTAATGTGAATACCAACCTACACTGAAGAACAACGAGGGAGCCCGTTCATGGTATCGAGATTACAAGCAGCGGCGATCACTTCAATATTGAGCGTCGTCACCACCCTGTTCGTAGCCAACTCTGCAATGGCTCAGACTACCAGCAGCTACTCGGCTCCACGGGCCTGGGATGGCAATCCCGATATCAATGGTATCTGGCAGGCGATTGGCACCGCACACTGGAATATTCAGGACCATGCCGCAAGCGCAGGACTGCCTGAACTCGGAGCGCTGGGCGCCGTTCCTCCCGGTCAGGGCATCGTCGTAGGCGATGAGATTCCTTACCAGGCCTGGGCGCTAGAGAAGCGGCAGGAGAACTGGGACAACCGTCAGAGAACGGACCCGGAAGCCAAGTGTTACCTACCGGGAGTGCCTCGGGCCACCTACCTGCCCTATCCCTTCCAAATACTACAAGGCACTAACAAGATCATGGTGGTTTACAGTTATGCCGCGGCAAATCGTACCATCCATATGGACAAGGAAAATCCAGAAACGGCGCCGCTGGATACCTGGATGGGTCGATCCCATGGCTATTGGGACGGTGATACCCTGGTGGTGGATGCCCAGGGATTTAATGGCGAGGCGTGGTTCGATCGAGCCGGTAATTTTGCCAGCAATTCTTTGAAGGTCACCGAGCGCTATACGCCTATTGGGCCTAATGCCATGATGTACGAGGCGACCCTGGAAGATCCGACAGTATTTACCCGTCCCTGGCAGATAAGCATGCCGCTGTATCGGCGTCTGGAAGAAAATGCACAGGTTATAGAATACAAATGTGTGGAGTTCTCAGAGGAGCTGCTCTACGGCCATTTATACAAGAAGAATAGTGAATAGCCACAGTCCCTATTCGCTCAAGTCCCTATTAATTGGAGGTTTGCATCATGAAACTTCGACCCACAAGTCCCAGAATCGACTGCAAGGCGGCCGTTACCGTCTTCGGTATTTTCTCCGTTTTCGTCTTCTTGACACTGCCTGGCTTGGCGCTAGCGGCAACCCCGCACCACATCCATATCGCCCTGTCCCATGCCAGCGAAGCAGTGAAGTGGTATGAAGAACATATGGGCTGTGAGGCCATCGAGGGGCGCAGCAATGCTGTCGATTGCGGAACAGTAGAAATTGGCTTCGTCTTGGGTACCACACAGGGTGGTAGCGCGGGCAGCGGCATCGACCACATTGGTTTCTCCGTCGTTGATCTACAGGCCAAGATGAACGAGCTCGAGAAAGTGGGTGTGCGTGGTTCTGGCGTAAGACTGCAGAGATTTGATGATGGTTCGCTGGTTCGTGACATTCCCAGTCTGTTCAAGATTGCCTTCATCTTCGATCCCTGGGGAACCAGGATCGAGCTGGTCCAGGATGCCGAAACCCTCGGCTTCCACCATATCCATCTGAATTCTGTGGATCCAGCGGCTACCCTACAGTGGTATCAAGAGGTGCTCGGCGGCACCCCGGCAAGTCTTAAGGGGATGCTTGACGGACTCCTATTCGATGATATTTGGCTGCTGGTGTCGGCCTATACAGATGGCCGCCCTGGAATGACTCAGGGGCGCACGATCGACCATATTGGCTTCGAGGTCGCCGATCTAGATCAGCTAGCAGAAAGAATGAGCCAACAGCAGGTGGAGTTCCAGCAGCAAGCCGTGGTTCCTGAAAATGCGCGTTCATCCGCAAAACGAGCCTTTATTCTGGGGCCAGACGGGGTCAGGATCGCGATCGTTGAGACCGGCTGGGAAGGGATCGCCGAGCAAGTCATGGTCGCAGAGTCTGACGTAGATCTAGAGCTTTATGTGCCACCTAAGACTCCCTGGGGTGAACCCGATCTACAAGGCATCTGGACTGGCGATGCGGCCCATGGAATTCCCTTGCAGCGCCCCCGGGATATTGCCGAAATCGAGACATTGACAGCTGATGATGCTGTGGCTCGTCGCGAGCGAGGCACCTTGAACAGCATCTGGGGCTACGAGCGTGAATGGCGTGATACTACGCTGGGCTATGTTAAGTCGGCGCCCTCCACCCAGGTGGCCATGGTAATCGATCCCCCGGATGGACGGCTTCCCGAGACTACGGCTGATTACCAACGATTAGCGGCGGCAGCTCCTCCTCGGGTTCCACCAGACAGGGCTGCAAGGCCAGAGGATCTGGGGACTTCCGTACGCTGCATCACCCGGGGACCGGTGGGCTTGATGATGCCCTCGATCTATAACAACGGCCTGCAGATCGTGCAGAGCCCTGGCTATGTTGCGGTGCAAAAGGAGATGATTCACGAGACTCGAGTCATTTCGACCGAGCCTCGAGTTGGGCTGGGCAAGAACATTCCCCAGTGGCTGGGAGACTCCCACGGTCACTGGGAAGGCGACACCCTGGTGGTGGAGGTGAGAAATTTAAACGGCCGCACTTCTTACCAGGGTAGCAGTGCAGACATGAAGCTAACGCAACGCTTTACCCGCACGGGTCCGAATTCGCTGGAATATCAATTTACTATAGATGATCCAGCAGTTTGGACCGAACCCTGGACCGGTATGTTCACCTTCGTAAGAGACGATAGTCAGTATGAGTTGGTGGAATATGCCTGCCACGAAGGGAATTACGGTATGACAAATAGCTTAAGCGGCGCCCGTGCTATCGATAGAAGAGAGGCTGAAGCAGCCGAGAACAATCAGTAGATTTTGGCTGGCAGATCGATCATTAAGACAATACTTGTTCTTACGAGGTGAATCCTATGCGAAAGTGGCTACTATTAGTCAGTGTATTCTCAGCGGCGGCAGCGCTGCTGTTTACCACGGCATCGACCCAGGCCCACCATGCCTTTTCGGGAGAATTTGATTCCACTAAACCGGTCAAGCTGCGTGGCAAAGTGGTAAGAATGGAATGGATTAATCCCCACGCCTGGCTGCACATCGCTGTCACTGGCGAGGATGGCGAAGAGGTTATCTGGATGATCGAAGCCGGACCTCCGGGCGCCCTGATTCGAAGAGGCTGGAGAAAAGACTCGGTAACAGTTGGACTCGAGTTGTTGGTGGAGGGCTACCTGGCCACAGATGGCTCTAACAAAGCCAATGGTCGGGATGTGACCTTCCCCGATGGACGCCGTCTATTTGCAGGCTCCTCAGGCACAGGCGCGCCCATCGATGGTGCCGATTCGACGGAGAAAAAATAGTACTCTTTTCGCAGGACTCATAAAAGGGCAAAGGCATCAACTCGATGGGTAACCCAGTCGCCCCAGATCTGCCTTAAGCGCCTTTCCCTGCCACAAGGGTACTGACAAGTTAACACCTCAAACAAGCAGAATTCCCTACAAAGCCACGTCTACATTGCCACTAGCTTTTCCCAAGTCGCAAAGGCACGCAATCTGAAATATTGATAGTTTTCTGCTGAAATCAAATGTCGACCCAGATTAAACAAATTGTAAACGGCGGCATGTGCGCCTAAAAATCGCAGTGCCTGATGCATCGATTTGAACCGCCACATACCTCGTTCTCTAACTCGTTTGGGCAGATGCTCTAGATGCCGGTTCAACTCCGAAACAACACCCCTTCTCAACATTACTCCACACCGAAAGATGACATTTCGTTTTGGTAACACGGAGAGTAACAACTGGGCTTAATCAGTTTCCAAATTATTAACAAAAAGAAACTGTTACTGCTCGAGTTCAACTGCTGCCCTGTCATGATTGTGTGGGTAGGTGACGTATCTGAGGGATCAAAGTTCAATGCAGTTACTGGGTCAGTTTTCGCTGCAATTCGGTACGTGAACGTTCCAAGGTTTTAACTCTCGTTTTTCGAATTGCCCATGTTAAGCTAATGCAGGTCGTGGTTTGTCCCTGGACTTCCTAACAACCAATAACCCAACTAACTATTTTCTTATGCCTGCTTCCCTACAAGATCAACTCAAAAAATCTGGCTTGATAGATGAAAAAAAGGTCAAGCAACTCAAGCGCGCCAAGGACAAACAGGAAAAACTTGCTCGTAAGACCAAGAATCCTGCGGTAGATCAGTCTAAATTAGACCTCGACCGGGCAAAGTCCGAGCAGATAGCCAAAGATCGACAGCTGAATCTGGAGAAGAATAAGCAAGCCGAAAAACATGCATTGGCGGCTCAGATAAAACAGCTTATCGAGATGAACATTGTCGCCAAAAACGGTGATCAGAAATTCAGTTTTACCGATGCTAATGTAATTAAGCATATCTACGTCAGTCAAACTCAAATTGATCAACTCAGTCACGGTACACTTGCAATAGTTACTCAAAAGGACGGGCAAAAGCATAATCACGTATTAGTCCCCATGGGTGTAGCAAAGAAAATTGAACAGCGTGACTCTAAGTTCGCAGTGTTTAAGGCACAACCTAATCCTATTAGTGAGGAAGATGATCTCTATGCAGATTTTCAAATCCCGGATGATTTAACTTGGTAAGTTCAAGAGTGTTTGAAGTCCAGAATATTTACCTTCACGCCAAATCGAATAAAGGCCATTACATAGAAAGACATGGGGAGACTAATATTTATATTGTCTACTTTCTGAATTGCAACACTCTTGGTAACAATAGCTAACCACTGAGTGTCTAACTCCTATTAAAAGCAATTAGTTGTAGGACCGATTCAACTGCTACCCCAGCATTCCAGCCTTTCCTGCCCAGCTATCCTGTTATTCGCCGATGTGCCTACGCCGCCAGGTTGACAATGGGCTTACATTTGGTTGATTTGATTCGATTATAACGCTCCCCATCCGATTCACGATGCAGCTCCACAAATTTTGATAAGGAACTGCTACATGATTACTTTTTTCAAATTTACTCGGCCAGGCGGCGCCTGGAATAAGGGCAAGCTAGTCGGCCAGAAATTGCCATTAAAACTCAAAGAAATATGGGCCATAAGAATAAGGCTTCAACTGAGCAAGAACTTACGCGGATTAGCACTATTCAATCTGGCCATAGACAGCAAGCTGAGAGGGTGAGATTTAGTCAAGCTAAGGGTCTGCGGAATTGCCAACGATCCTCTATGGTACAGACCGCGCTAATTCTTACGCCTTGAAACTTACAAAGAAGAATAATCAGCAGAACTTTGATATCTTCTTCTACTTAATAACGAAAATGGAATTTGACAGCTCAATCAGGTACACACCGAAAGGGTATAATAAAATAATGAGGGGGAAGATCCATGAGCACTTGTAATCCATTTTATTTGACAATCCTCGCCATCATGTCGCTCACGGCGGCGTGCACCAAAACCGAGGAGATCATTCCTCCAGCTTCTGAGTCCGTTGCACCGTCTGCTGTATCAGCTGTGATAGGTGAAGTTAGTTTCGACACGTCGTGTGTGCCCGAGGTTCGGGGAGAATTTGACGCCGCAGTCGCGATGCTGCATTCATTCGAGTTCGACGAATCCCGGAGGATGTTTGAGGACATCGCAGTTGAGGAGCCGAACTGCGCGATGGCCCACTGGGGCATCGCCATGACCTACTATCACCCCTTGTGGGCTCCTCCTGCAGTCGAGGAGCTCAGCCGAGGTGCCGCGGCAGTGGCAATGGCGCGGGGCAAGGCAACCCGTGCGACTACGCGAGAGCTGCTCTTCATTGAGGCTATCGGCATCTTCTTCGATTACACAGACGGCTCTCCCCATCGTGAGCGGGCTCGCCGCTACGAGGAAGCGATGGCCCTGGCCTTCGAAGCCAACCCGATGGATCTCGAAACTCAGATCTTCTATTTGCTAGCACGCCTTAGTAACGCCGACCCTACCGACAAGACCTACGCTACCCAGGATCGCATTGGCGCTGTGCTCGAACAGTTGTTCATCGAAATGCCTAACCATCCCGGGGTGGCGCACTACATCATTCACAGTTACGACTACCCTGACATTGCCGACCGAGCCGTTCACGCCGCTGACCGATATCTCGAGATCGCCGAGGCGATGCCACATGCGCTCCACATGTCCGGCCACATTTATACACAGCTCGGGATGTGGGACCGATCGATCCACGCGAACATCCTTTCTGTCGATGCTGCGGTGGAACGCGCCGAGATGTTTGGGCTGGGTGAGGGGACACAGAACGAGCTGCATGCGCTGGACTATCTCGTGTATGGGTACCTGCAACAGGGTGAGGATGATAAGGCGCAAGCGATAGTAGACCGCGTCTTGTCGTTTAAAGAGCTCAACCTGAATAACGGAGTAATAGTATTCAATTACAGCGCAGTTCCGGTCCGATACGCAATGGAGCGACATGACTGGGAAACTGCGGCGCAATTACCAATTCTTACTGAAGTCGATGCTACCGGAGGAAACGATCAATTGATGAATGCCGTAGCCCTCCGTTACTGGGCACGCGTCATCGGAGCTGCTCGGAGCGACAAGCTCGAGCAGGCCGAAGTCGAACTTGTCGAGCTGGAAAAGATCGCCGTGGCCATGCCCCAGGACGGACGGGTGTGGGGTAGGAATACCTCAGAAGTCTTTAGACTGCAAGCTGCCTCATGGCTCGCATTGGCGAAAGGCGAGCGCAATCGTGCAGAAGAGTTGATGCGAGTGGCAGCTGGCCTCGAGGATCAAACCGACAAAAGCAGCATCAGTCCTGGTCGCGTACTTCCAGCGCACGAGCAGCTCGGGGATCTGCTTGCGGAGCTGGACCGTCCGCAAGAGGCGCTGGCGGCTTATGAGGAATCATTGACCCATGCACCAGGGCGGTTCAACACCTATCTCGGGGCCGCTCGCGCGGCGGACGCCGCAGGCAAGACCGCGATAGCGCGAGATTACTATGAGAAATTGCTTGAGGTCGTCTCTGACCAGGGAGATCGTCCTGAGATTGCCGAAGCGCGTGCAGCGATAGATTAAACAAAACCGATTGAGCTAGTATCAATCGCGAAGGCGAAGACTTATGTGTTAGAGCTGTCTTCACCACCAATCTTGTAGTCATTCCCCGATTCTACTATTCTCTACTGCTTTCCAATTTCACTCATAAAGATGCAAAACTCCCATGTTAGACGATAAACAAATTCGTGCTCTGGTTGCCGAGCACGGCGCCACGGTTAATCAAGGCCGCAGCATCAAGCAGTTAATTCAGGATGGAGAAATCCCTCGCCTCGAGGGCGCCACGGTGCTGGAAGGCAAGGTCTCTGACTCGGTATTCGGGGAAAAGCTGGTTACCGCCGACGGCAGGCAGCTGCGGCTGATGTTTCGCAACAACCGTATTTCTACCCACGATGTAAACCGGGGGGCGATTCCATTCAAGGATCAGGTGCTGGCGTACAACCACGATCACATGCTGAATCTGGTGAAAGACGTCCTCGGGTCTTCCCAGTTTGTGGTTGCCGGGATTAAACCCAGCTCAACGGTTATTCCTGCGGAAAACCTGAAGTTGGTGCAGCTTGAAAATGTGCTGCGCCTGTATATGGCAGAAAGCACTACGTCTACATCTCTGTATCAACATTGGTTGCAGGCCAAAGAAGAAGGTCTCACCGAATTCAAGTATGCCGGGCACGATTTCCACGTTGCGGGGCTGAAGCCCAATGGATTGCTGCCGTATTTGATGGACACGCCGAGCACCAAGGACAAAGTAGACCGGACTATCGACGCCCAATACCTGATCGATGGGAACATCTGCACGGAGGCTCAATACGACCAGATTCGTAACGCGTCGATGATGGCATTTGGCATGATCACGCAGTATCTGAAAGGTAGAGGCATGGTGCTGGTCGATACCAAGACCGAGCATGGGATTAATAGTGACGGCAACATCGTTGTCGCTGATGAACTTTACACCATGGACTCCTCCCGTTTCTGGAGGCTGGATGATCGGGGTGAGTTAATGTCCCAGAACGGTAAACCGCTTTCCTTCTCCAAGGAATTTGCCCGTGATATGGTGAAAGAGAAAGATCAGCAATTTACCGAGGAACAAGCCAATGAAATAGCCGTGCGCTACATTCAGGGCTTGCAACTTCTCACTGGTGAAGCCTTTGTCCCTGACCTGCGTCCGAGAGATCAGCGTATCGTCGGGTCGAGTAATCTGATTCTCGACGCCCTGTTAGCGGATTGATCGACGCGGATTCCGCTTTCAGATATCAAAGTTTGCCGGAGCACACATGCCCTCTCTCCGTTTCAAGACTGCCGTTACACTCTTCAGCGCTGGATTAACAGCCGCCGCCTGTGCGCCGGAACCTGGCGGTGTCGAAGCCTTCACAATTGCAGCGGTGACTCTAGCAGACTACGAGAGAGCCGAGCAATTTCTCTCTGTTAACACCTCGAAGTTGATACAGAACAATATTCTCGCGCAATACTGGCAAGATGATGATCGGTTGATTTATCGCCGTTCCACCTTGCAAGGCACCGAATATGTGCTCGTCAATGTTGTCAGCGGCAAGAGGTCTGTGTTATTCGACACCGAAGCGGTGGCGGCTGCGCTGGCGGAATTGAGCGATGAAGAAATCGATGTCAATGATTTGTCATTGTCTGCTCTGGATCTCAGTACGACCGGCGATGATTTGAAATTCAATTTCGATGACGATCAATTTTCACTAAACCTCCCTAGTGAAGAAATTGTCCGTCTCGACAATTTCTCCAGTGATGAATATTTGTCCCCCGATGGCAGCAAGGCAGCCTACATCGATTCTCACAACCTCTGGCTGCGGGATACTGTAAGCAACGAGTTAGTTCAGCTCACCTTCGACGGTGAAGAAAACTACGGCTATGCCACCAATAATGCGGGCTGGATCAGAGACGATGGGCCGGTGCTGTTGTGGTCTCCCGATTCCAGCAAGATCGCTACCTTTCGTCACGATGGCCGCAACGTCGGCGAGATGTATCTATACAGCACCGAGGTTGGACACGTGGAACTGGACGCATGGAAGTATCCACTACCCGGCGATGAGCATATCTTCATGATCGAACGGCTGGTGATACACTTGGGGGACGAACAGGATTCAGAACCGAACATCGTATGGCTAAATATGCCACCTGACCCCCATAGGTCTACCATCAGCGACCATATTGCTGGGCGTGGTGGCTTATTCCTCGATGTGGAATGGGGCGAAGATAGCCAGAGCTTGGCGTTTGTCTCCTCGTCTCGGGATCACAAGCTGGCCCAGTTGCGGGTGGCCGATCCCTACACCGGCGCAGTCGAAGATGTATTCCAAGAAGAAGTAGCCACCTATTACGAATCCGGACTCAATAGAGTCAACTGGCGTGTGTTTCCCGAACGAATGGAATTCCTCTGGTTTTCAGAGCAGGACAACTGGGGGCATCTCTATCTGCGGGATCTGCGTACGGGAATGCTTAAACGGCAACTGACCGCAGGAAACTGGAGCGTGCTGCAGGTGCAGCAACTGGATCTGGAAAATGAACAGATATATTTTCTAGCGTCTAATCGTGAGGTGGGTGATCCATACTACCAATATCTTTACCGCATCAATATGGACGGCACCGGACTGGAACTACTGACGTCCGAGTCGGCCAATCACGAGATTACCTGGTCTGAATCGGGGGAGTATTTTACCGATATCTTTTCCACACCAACGCTTGCGCCCCGTGCGGTGGTTCGCAACAGGTCCGGCGAAATCACGCTTTCTCTCGAACAAGTGGACCTCGGTGCCCTGTTTGCATCGGGGTGGGTGGCTCCCATCCCATTCACCGCGAAGGCGAGAGATCAATTGTCCGACCTGCACGGTTTGCTATATAAACCGTCCAACTTCGACGCCGGTAAATCCTATCCGATTTTAAATTACCTCTATCCCGGACCACAAACCGGTAGCGTGGGCACCCGCTCTTTTCGGGCGTCCCGTGCCGACAAGCAGTCCCTGGCCGAGCTGGGTTTCATCGTCGTGGAGGTCGATGCGATGGGAACGCCGGGTCGTTCCAAGGCATTTCATGATGCCTACTATGGTGATATGGGTGACAACGGACTGCCTGACCAGGTAACTGTCATTCGGCAGTTGGCGGCGGAGAATTCGTGGATGGATCTGAGTCGTGTCGGCATCTGGGGCCACTCCGGCGGTGGTTTTGCTTCCACGGCAGGCATTCTGCGCTACCCGGAATTTTACAAGGTGGCGGTGTCCGGTGCCGGCAATCATGATAATCGTAATTATGAGGATGATTGGGGCGAAAAGTGGCACGGGCTGTTGGAAACCTATCCCGAGACCAATCCACTGAACAGCGATGGTAGTTCTGAGGACGCCGCCAGCAACTATGACAGTCAGGCCAACCAGTTGCTTGCGGATAATCTGCAGGGCAAATTACTCCTCGCTCACGGCATGATGGATACTAATGTGCATCCGTCAAATACATTATTAGTCGTGGCGGCGCTGATCGAAGCAGATAAGGACTTCGATCTGCTGGTATTACCAAGCGCCAGTCATAGCTTTGGCAATCGACGCTACTTTATGAAACGACGTTGGGATTATTTCGTCGAATACCTCAAAGGCGTGGCACCTCCCTCGGCGTTCAGATTTAACGACAACGTAAGATAGCGCGCTGAATCGGACTCCTGCCGCCGGAGAAAGATGAGGTGCTGGCTTGCAAGGCCATGGATGGCTGGACTAAGCTAGCGCGCAACGTAATCTCGCACTATTTAGAACGCCTCAAACAGGCGCGGGGAATAAGTCATGAGTAGTACCAGCCGAATTTTAAGATTTACGGGTCTTCTGTTGGCACTTACTGACTTGTCCATCCTGCAGCACTTCAGTTTTACCAACTTTATGAGTCCGTCATGATCCAGTTCGAGACTACATTGGCTGCGTTTGCCGATTTTATGTGGGGACCGCCAATGGTGGTTCTGCTGGTGGGTGGTGGTTTATATTTCATGCTGCACTCGCGGATGCAGCACTTCCGTTATATAGGCCATAGCATGGCATTGCTGCGAGGCAGATACACTGAGCAATCCAGCGGCGCCGCAGGTGATATTACCCACTATCGGGCCCTCGCAACCGCGCTGTCCGGTACCATAGGGCTCGGCAATATTACCGGCGTGGCGGTGGCTATTACCATAGGCGGTCCTGGCGCCGTGTTCTGGATGTGGGTCACCGCCATCGTGGGAATATCCACCAAGTTTTATACTGCTTCATTGGCGATCATGTACCGGGGTGTCGATGACAGCGGAGAGCTGCAGGGTGGACCCATGTACGTGATCCGTGAGGGCCTCGGGAAAAACTGGCTACCATTGGCATGGATGTTTGCCGTCGCCGGCATGTTTGGAACCCTGCCAGTATTTCAAATTAACCAATTGGTACAAATACTGCGGGACGTCATTGCGATCCCGTCGGGATTTGCCAGCGCCGAAGATCATTTCGGTTTTGATCTCACAATGGGTGTAATACTCGCAGTCGGTTTATTTTCGATTGCGGTGGGCAAGATAAAACGGGTGTCGGCGGTGGCCGGCAAGCTGGTGCCAACCATGGTGGTGTTCTACTTCCTTATTACAGCTGTGTTGCTGCTGAGTAACATCACCGAAATTCCTGCCATGTTTGCCCTCATTTTTACCGATGCCTTCTCTGGAGATGCGGTTTCTGGTGGCGTGCTCGGCGCGGTTATACTGATCGGGGTACAACGCGGTGTCTTTTCCAACGAGGCCGGTCTCGGCACCGAGTCTCTCGCACACGGTGCCGCCAAGACCAACGAGCCGACCCGTGAAGGCCTGGTGGCTATGGTAGGGCCAGTCATCGATACCCTCCTTGTCTGCACCTGCACGGCGTTGGCCCTGCTGGTAACTGATGTGTGGCAAGGAGACGCTATCGGCGTCACCATGACATCCCAGGCCTATGAGCAGGTGTTTCCGGGCTTCGGTTCGTATCTGGTGTTAATAATGGTTATCGTGCTTAGCACCACGACGGTTCTGACCTACTCGTACTACGGCAGCAAATGCATGGGTTTCCTGTTTGGAGTAGCTACACAAAAATACTATCTGTGGGCTTATATGGCGTTGATTGCAGCGGGGGCGGTGGTTTCCATGGATGCCGTCATCAGTCTGTTCGATGGCACCTACGCCATCATGGCCATTCCCACCATGATCTCGACCCTGATATTGGCGCCGAAGGTGCGGGCTGTGGCCAGGGATTATTTTAGACGCCTCGATGCAGGCAGCTTCGACAAACCCCACTCAAGCGAGAGTCAATTAACAACGCCGCGGTCAACGCAGAAATAGGCTGGAGAGGTCCCAGGATGAAGAAATATTTAGCGCCTTGTTTGATGATCATGCTTGTCGCCACAAATGGCGAAGCCACGGCCCAACAATCCGAGATCGCGGCCATTAACCGAGTGCTGGATGGCTATCATGCCGCCGCCGCGGAAGGCGACTGGGATACCTATTTTGCCTTCATGAGTGACGATGGCGTGTTCCTGGGTACCGATGCCGGGGAGCGTTGGCAAAAGCGTGAATTTCAGGACTATGCCAGTGTCTCCAATGGCTGGATATATACGCCTGAGACCCGCAACGTGAATCTTACACCGGATGGCAATAGCGCTTGGTTTGATGAGATATTGTTAAGTGCCAGTTATGGTACGGCCCGCGGTACCGGCGTATTGATTAAGACCAGCGCCGGCTGGAAGATTTCCCAGTATCACCTTACCCTACCCATTCCCAATGAACTGGCGCGCAAAATGACCGATGAAATCAAGGCCTATGAAGCGCAGCAATGATGTCGCGGTTTGTTTTTAGCAGCTAAGCCTTAGCCGCCGTCTGTGCAGCCATTTTTTGAAATCCCCTGCTCATGATCCAGGCGCTGAAACAGGACACTGCGGCAAAAACACTCAGTACCAGAAACACCTGGGACCAACCTAGATAGTCGGACATGATCCCCGCGGCGAAGGCGGCTATAGCGCCGCCGATGTAACCCATACCATCTAGAATTCCGGTGCAGGATCCGGCCCCCTTGGCGCCGGCTATATCCAGCGTCAGACAGCCACTGCTCATGGAGTAGGGACCCAGCAGGAAAAACCCACAGGCACCGAGAAAGAACAGGATCAGATTGAAATTTGGGGACTCGGCGGCACTTAGTACAGAGATGGCCCACAGGCAGCCGATCAATACTGCCAACATGATCCACATCATTCGTGCCCGGTCTCCATTTTTCGCATAGTGGTCCGTATACCAACCGATAAATACCGTACCCAGCACGCCAAACAGGGGGAAGATGGCCGATTGCACGATCGCGGCACTGGCGCCGAGTCCGATGTCGAAAAGGAATTTGGGTGTCCAAAACAGAAATACAGAACGCAGCAAGGTCGTGAGAAAGCTGAAGAGTAGGAGCTGGCGATAGATTGGCAGACCAAGCAGTGTCTTCAGGATCGTAGAAACGGCGGGTTGTTCCTCATCGCCATAGTCGGCCAGCGCTTTCCGTGCGCTTCCAGATACGCTCACCCGGGCCCCGGGTATGACAGCGGCGGGACTGGAACGGGAAGCGAAATAGGACCAGATCAGAATCGCGGTAAGGACTATCGCCGGGTAGATAAAGATGCCTTGCCAGGACACACCCTGCGCGACCAGGAAGCCCGCAAACAACGCGGCTGCGACCCCGCCAAACTGAAAGTTCACACTGATCAGGCCCATGACGGTGCCGTTGCGTTCACCCGGATACCAGCTGCCGATGGTTTTCGTCAAGCCACCCCATCCCATGGACAAAAAGTAGCGACAAAAACACCAGACCACGATAAATACAGAAAGGCTGGCGGAGAGCGCGAAGATAATATTCCAGAATATCGCGCCGGCCATCCCCACAAGAAATATTCTGCGACCGCCGATTCGATCGGCGAGGGGTCCGTTGATAAATTTTCCAGCGGCGTAGGCCATCTCCGACAGAGATGCGATAAGGCCTAACTGAGTGTTAGAAAAACCGAACTCCTGCTCGAGCAGGGGAAATGCTGCTGCCAGATTTCCGCGACAGAGATAGTAGCCCACATAGCCGATAAGCATGACCCAGAATGTAGAAGTGCGCCAACGTAACAGGCGTTGACTGTCGCTGGGAGATAATAATATTTGTTGATCACCCTGGAGGATGTAGAACATGACCCGATTCCAAACTGCTCAGCTGGCGGATTCTATCATGCTCATAGAGAATTGCGGCGGGAAAAGCGTAGGGCTGCTGCGCAATGCAGTGTTGTGACTAGATGAAAGACAGTCGCCTAATGGATGATTTGCTCCGGCTTCGGTTTTTCGTTGCTGATAGGAGAAGTAAGGGCACCTTCCTCCTCCTGCGAAAAGTAACTTCGAGTGAGGATCGGTCGCTCGAGACAGGCAACCAGCTTGCTCATGAAGCCATCCATGTGATCGGTCTGGTAATGCGCCTGCAGACAATCGGCATTCTCCCACTCCTGCAGCAGAATGACCTGATTGGAATCGCTTATGCCCTCGAAATACTCATAGCTGATACAGCCGTGTTCCTGGCGGCATAGACGCACCATATTTTTCATCAAGGCGATCGCTTTTGATTTTGACTCGGCTCGCAAGTGGAATGTGCTTTGAACCATTATCATAATGAGAGCTGTCCCTTAGTTCGAATTCGATACTAGCTGTTACACCCGACACCCTACAACTTAATACCAGTTGCATGAACTGCTGCTGAATGTGCCAGGACGAGTCTATATTGTGTCTTTTTGTCGATTATCAAGCCTATCGATAATCGAGGCTCCGCAGGCCCTGCCCGGATCGACTTCCAACTCGATTCCAACTAATGAAAGTGATCAGCCACTACGTAAATTCGCCTTTCGCCTAACGCAAGATTTCTAACGCAGCCTGGGCATCCTGCCGCATTCTCTCACGCTGCGCGATTGTCATGCAGACGAATTCGCGAAAGTTACTACCGATTACAGCTTCCCTCCGGCAGGTCAGTTTCTCGCTCTCGGAGCTCACGGTGGCGTTATAGGCTTCCACGTCCCGTTGAGTCCGAATCCTGGGAATGCCATCGTCCTTATACATACTTTTACAGCCCATTAATAGTATGGCCAAGCAAATTACTGCGACTGCTTTTTGCATCTCCTACTCCGTAGCTTGGTAAATTCTATTGAGTGTCCGCTATCGACAGACAATTTTTCACTGGTACATTCGCAAACTGCTGCAAATCTACCACTAAGTTTGCAATCTGCCAAAGCAATGCTACAGACTGACACATTTTAGGGACAGATGCCTCCCGGGCCGGTGACTAGATCGCGGCTGCAGTTTTCAAGTTGTCAATCTGGGTTTCGTCGAAGCCCCAATCCCTTAATACCTGTTCCGAGTGTTCTCCGGCCAATGCCGCAGGCGATTTTATTTCTCCCTGGGTGCGGCTGAAACGGGGTGCGGGGGCCGGTTGGGTGACGCCTTCGAAATCAACATAGGTGGCCCTGGCTTCGTTGTGCGGGTGATGGCTTGCCTCTTTCAGATCCAGGACAGGCGCGAAGCAAACATCCGTGCCCTCCATGATGGTGCACCAATCGTCGCGAGTTTTGGTCTTAAACAGGATCTCCAACTTGGTTCTCAGTTCGGGCCAGCCAGATTGATCCTGTTGTGCCAAAAAAGCGTCATCAGTTATTTCGCACTTTTCCAGCAGCAGCGCATAAAACTGGGGCTCGATAGAGCCTATGGAAATGTATTTGCCATCGCTACACTCGTAGCTGCCGTAGTAGTGTGCGCCGCCGTCGAGTTTATTACTGGACCTGTTCGTGGTCCATAGGTTCATAGCCATCAATCCAAAAAATGGACTGAGCAGGCTGGCGGTGCCGTCGGTCATTGCCGCATCGATGACCTGCCCCTGGCCAGAGTTGTTTCTTTCTATCAAAGCGGCCAGCACGCCGCTTAGCAGATACATGGCGCCGCCGCCAAAATCGCCAACCAGATTCAAGGGCGGAGCGGGGGGTCGATCGGCATAACCCATGGCGCCCAGTGCACCGGCTATGGAAATGTAATTGATATCGTGACCGGCGGCCTGTGCCAGGGGTCCAGTCTGTCCCCAACCGGTCATGCGGCCGTAAACCAGCTTGGGATTACGCTGCAGACAAGCTTCTGGTCCCAGCCCCAGACGCTCCATGACCCCGGGTCGAAATCCCTCGATGAGGACGTCCGCCTGGTCGATTAGCACCAGTACGGTTTCAACGCCCTGAGGGCTTTTTAGATCGAGGGCGAGGGAGCGCCGGCCCCGGTTCAATACATTGGCACGGCTGCCTGCTCCTTTCTGATTGAGTCTATCGATACGCACGACTTCGGCGCCCATGTCTGACAACATCATGGCGCAGAATGGTCCAGGTCCGATGCCCGCCATTTCGATGACTCGAATACCTTTAAGTGGTCCCATCGCGTCTATTGCCCCTATCTACCTATTCCGGATGTAGCCATGAATGATAGGGGATAGCCCCATGACAATAAAGACCCTGAGCCTGGAGACGTGCACTGTGGTGCAGAAACACCGCGGTTAAGCTGATGATCCCGGCCGATTAGCAGTTTCACTTTTTTAAGGGATGATTTATGCTGTCGCGCCTGAATCGAGTAGAAAAGGTGGACCCATGGAGATCAGGAATAAGACCGCTTTCATCACCGGCGGTGCATCCGGGCTTGGCCTGGCAACGGCGCAGAATTTCGTCGCCGCAGGCGCCAAGGTCATGCTCTATGACTTGAATGTCGAGGCGTTAGAAGCCGCCGCTGCTAGCCTGGGAGAGCAAGCCGCCTGGCATGCCGGAGATGTGGCCGATGAGGTGGCCGTGGCCGCTGCCATCGCCGCTACGAAAACCAAATTTGGCAGCATTCATATCAACGTGAATTCGGCCGGTATCGGCGGCGCCGCCAGAACGGTGGGCAGAAATGGGCCGATGCCGCTGGAAAAATTCGAGCACATCATCCGCGTTAACCTGATCGGTACCTTTAACGTGCTACGTCTTTGCGCGGAAGTGATGCAAGACAATGAGGCCGTAACCGCCGATGGCGAGAGAGGCGTCATCGTTAACGTTGCATCCGTCGCCGCGTTCGATGGTCAGACCGGACAGGCGGGATATGCGGCATCCAAGGGTGGCATCGTGGCGATGACCCTGCCAATTGCCCGGGATCTGGCGAAACGAGGCGTGCGGGTGATGACCATAGCCCCTGGCGTGTTTGAGACCCCCTTGCTCGCATCCGCCCCCGCTGAGATACGCGATCCCCTGATTGCCATCACCCAGTTTCCCAAGCGCCTGGGAGATCCGGTAGAGTTTGCAGAGGAAGTCGCACACATCGTCAGCTGCGGTTATCTGAACGGGGAAACCATACGTCTGGATGCGGGCATCCGCATGCCGGCACTGTAGAGAGTAGTCTTTTGGGAAATTGGAAGAGGAGTTAAATCAGATGGCTGATGCATACATTGTAGGAGCAGTTCGAACCGCAACCGGCAGGAGAAAGGGACGGCTTAGCCATATTCACCCAGTCGATATGGGTGCCATCGTGGTCGATGAACTGGTGGACCGAACCGGTGTGCCTACCGGCGGCGTCGATGACGTGATCTTCGGTGTGGTCAGTCAGATTGGGTCACAGGCTGGAAACCTGGGCTGCATGGTTGCATTGTCTTCTAAGCTCGATCCCGATGTGCCGGGTACTACGGTCGATCGTCAGTGCGGCTCGTCGCTGCAGGCAATTCAGTTTGGTGCCCAGGCGGTCATGTCCGGCACCCAGGATGTCATCATCAGCGGTGGCGTCGAAGCCATGAGCACCGTCGAAATTGGCTCCAATATCCGTGATGGCCTGGAGCATGGTCGCGGCACGCCCAAGGGCGAACGCCTGGAAATGCAGTATCCAGGTGTTCAGTTCAGCCAGTTCGATGGTGCGGAGTTATTGGCCGAAAAATACGGCATCACCCGCGAAGAGCTGGATGAGTTTGGCCTGATGAGCCATCAACGGGCCGCAGCGGCGACCGAGAAAGGATACTTTAAGACAGAAATCGTCCCACTCAATATCAAACTGGAAGACGGCAGCGCGGACATCCACGACAGAGACGAAGGCATAAGAGCCGAAGCTTCGCTCGAGGGCATGCAGTCACTCAATACATTGCGCGAAGGCGGTGTAATTACTGCAGGAACCGCCAGCCAGATCAGCGATGGTGCCGCTGCGGTGATGATCGCTAATGAGGATGCTATCGCCAGGTATAATCTGCCGGTGCGCGCCAGGATTAAGGCGCTTGCCGTGGTGGGTTCCGACCCTGTTATCATGTTGGAAGGTCCAATTCCCGCCACCCGCAAGGTGCTCGAGAAAGCGGGTCTGAGCATAGATGACATCGACCTGTATGAGGTCAATGAGGCGTTCGGCTCGGTGCCACTGGCCTGGGCTAAAGCCCTGGGTGCGGATATCGGAAAGTTAAACGTCAATGGTGGCGCCCAGGCACTGGGCCATCCGCTGGGTGGAACCGGGGCAAAACTGATGACCACCCTGGTGCACGAATTGGAGCGGCGCCAGGCCCGCTACGGTCTTATCGCCATATGCGAAGGTGGCGGTACGGCGAACGCCATGATTATCGAACGTATGGATTCAACCGCGAGTTAGTCACCGGCGATGTCGTCGGGAACACTAATCTCCGAAGGCCCGATGCCATCATCATGGTGATTGAACGGCCGGTATAGACAAACGAAATAAGCCAACGAAGAAGCGAAGACAGCGATGTTTGAAAATCATATCAGTCCATGGATGGATGAAGAATTACACATCATGCGAGATGCGGTGCACAAATTTCTCGCCCGGGAATTTGTACCCCATATGGCCAGGTGGGAGAAGCAGGGCTGCATCGACAGAGATGCCTGGAATAAAGCGGGTACAGCCGGACTGTTATGTGTATCGATCCCGGCACAGTATGGCGGCGGCGGAGGCAACTTCAAACACGAGATGGTGTTGGTGGAAGAGCTGTGTTACGCCCACATCTCCGGCTTCGGTAACAGCGTACATTCCGGCATCGTGGCCCACTATATAAACTCCTATGGTATCGAAGAGCAGAAACAGAAATGGTTGCCAAAGATGGCGTCGGGAGAAATCGTTTCGGCGATTGCCATGACCGAGCCTGGCACAGGTTCCGATTTGCAGGCGGTGGCTACGACCGCGATCAAGAACGGCGAGAACTATGTGCTTAACGGTCAAAAAACCTTTCTGACCAACGGCCAGACCGCGAACCTGATCTGTGTGGTGGTAAAAACTGATCCCTCCGCATCGGCAAAGGGCATCTCGCTGATCATGGTAGAGACGGAATCTGTCGAAGGTGATGGTGGTTTTAGCCGCGGCAGAAATCTGGAGAAACTCGGCCTAAAGGCGCAAGACACCTCGGAAATATTTTTTGATGACGTACTCGTTCCCAGTGAGAATCTCCTGGGCAACGTGGAAGGCAAGGGCTTCGTTCAGTTGATGGAACAGCTTCCCAAGGAGCGATTGATTATCGCGGCGGGTGCCTGTGCCGCCATCGAGACTGCGTTGCGAATCACGGCGGAGTATGTGAAGGAGCGCAAGGCCTTCGGTAAACGTATTCTGGATTTCCAAAATACCCAGTTCCGCCTCGCCGAGAGATACACCGAAGCGAAGTTGGCCAGGACTTTCGTCGACGATTGCGCAATGAAACTCGCCGCAGGCAAACTCGATGACACCACCGCCGCCATGGCGAAGTGGTGGATTACCCAGAAGCAGTGCGAAATAGTGGACGAATGTCTGCAGTTCTTCGGCGGCTATGGCTATATGATGGAATATCCTATTGCCAAAATGTATGCGGACAGTCGAATTCAGAAGATCTATGGCGGCAGCAATGAAATTATGAAGCTGCTAATTGCCCGGGCAATTTAACTAGGGCATCACTGTATTATTCAGAGGTGCCCTAGGACATCACTGTATTATTTAGAGATGCCCTAGGACATCACTGTATTATTTAGAGATGCCCTGGTTCGCCTACACCTCGATCCCCGATCTTACTCGAAGATCCGTTGCAGGGCGGTAGGGTTGGTCACGCATCGGAAGCCGGTGAGATGTTTCCGGCCAGAACTCCAGTTGTAGACTTTATCTGCGCCATCGCCGCGCGCGGCAAATCCAAATTGTGCTTCTGTTGGCAAGTCTTTGTTCAACCAGTTGCAATAGGCTTGAGCATCTCCATAGGTCACATAGACTTTTTGCCGGGTCTGGGCATCGGCATCTGTCCCTTGCAAATGTTGCCAGGCCCTATCTTCAGCCAGTCTCCCCTGAGTGAGCCTGTCACCCGGCTCAAAAAACTTTGGCGGCCACAGTCTGACCGGCAAAGATGACATGACCGGTGTCGGCAATAAATTGTTGATAATCCCCGTGACTGACCTCATCTTGGTCTATCCAGAAGCCATACAGTTCGACGGAAGCGCTCAAGCGCTCATTTAACACATCTGTAGAGGAAGCCGTTGGATGGAAGCCGGCATCAATCCAGACCATGCGCTCTGGGTCGCGTCGCGATTCCTTGGTCACAAAAATGTCAATCAGTCCGATTGCGGTGATAACCAGCAGGGCCAGGGCGAAGTCAAATTTATGGGTCATAATACCTGTGCGATCACTCTTTTCGATGAGGGTTTGCCAACCCCGGCAGTGGAGTCTAGACGAGAATACAAGCCATTAAAAGCATCTTGGCCCTCGCAGCTTATCGCCGATGATAGCGAGTATGTATGAGTTAGCTCGTGAATTTGTTGATCTCTATTCCGAAATCGCGAAAATTTCCTCTGCAAATGCCCGCAATACCTGATGTTCCGGCTAGCCTCGAAGATCCGGCAGCTTATACCCCTGGGCATCGAGTGTTGCGCGAATCGCTTTCTTATCGATTTTACCGGTGGAGGTGAGCGGAATGGACTCGGTTTCGATGACATCATCAGGCAACTGCCATTTCGCAAAGATCTCGCTACAGTGCGCCAGTACCGCATCCCGATCCAGCGACTCTCCTTCCACCATCGTCACCAAAACCACCGGACGCTCATCCCATTTCGGATGTGGTTGGGCGACAACAGCGGCCTGGGCAATTTCTGCCATGCCCACGATGTGGTTCTCTAGATCGACAGAGGAGATCCACTCGCCGCCAGACTTGATCAGATCCTTGGAGCGATCCGAGATGATCAGGTATTCTTCCTCATCGATCTTGGCAACGTCGCCGGTCACCAGCCAGCCCTCATGAAACTTGTCCGGTTGTGGGTCGTCGTAGTACTCGGATGCAATCCAGGGGCCGCGAATACAGAGTTCACCGACGGCCTCGCCATCGTGGGGCAGGCGATTCCACTGTTCGTCGAAAATCTCGATCTCCAGCCCAGGCATGGCCAAACCTGCCTTGGCGATATTCTCAAACTGCTGCTCTTCCGAAATATTCACATGGGAGCGCTTCGCGATTTTTCTGGACAGGGTTCCCAGGGGATTGGTCTCGGTCATACCCCAGCCCTGGATCATTTCAATCTCATGGGTCTCCCAATACCAACGCATCATGGAAACCGGAGGCGAAGATCCGCCACAGGTCAGCCGACTCAATTTACTCAGGTCATACCTGTCAGGTTCTGCCTCCAGCGCGGCTTTGACGCCCTGCCAGATAGTGGGCACTCCTGCAGATATGGTGACTTCCTCCTCATGCATTAACTTCAGGAAAGTGTCGGGTGTCATAAATCTATGCGGCATTACCTGCTTGCATCCAAGCATGGACGCGCAAAAAGGTAGGCCCCAACCCATGGCATGGAACATGGGCACGATGCCGAGCAGCGAGTCCAGGGAAGAAAGCCCTATCGAATCGGTCAGACACTCAGTAAGGGTGTGCAAGTAGGTAGATCTGTTTGTGTACATCACTCCCTTGGGTTTACCGGTGGTGCCGGAGGTGTAACACAGTCCCATGGGGGAAGTTTCGTCAATCTCCGGCCATTCATACTCGGTAGCCTGACCGGCAATAAAATCCTCATAGTCGATTTGGTTTTCGAAGGAGCTTTCCCCGCCCTCGCCATGGCGGCATATCACCAGCAATTCTACACTGGGAATCTTGCCCCATAGCGGCTCCAACAGCGGCAACAGATCCTCGTCTGCGAAAAGCACGCGGTCTGCCGCATGATTAACTATGTATTCAAGGTCTGTTGGCGGCAGCCGGAGATTTATCGTATGCAACACCGCTCCCATGGAGGGTACGCCTTGATACAGTTCAAGGTGACGATAGTTGCTCCACATGAAGCTGCCGATTCTGTCCCCAATCCCAATGCCATAGGCTTTCAGCGCATGTGCCACCTGATTAGCCCGGTCCCAGGTCTGCTTCAAGGTTTGCCGGTGCGTACCATCCGCCTGCATGGTGACGATCTCAATTTCCGGGTCCAGCTTGGCACCTCTGCCCAGGATTCGAGACATGAGTAGAGGCGTATTTTGCATTGTCATTCCGACTTCCCCCCGCGACTGCTTTTGTAGTGTTGTCTATTCAAGGACAGGCAGGATAGCCGAAAACAGGGCCCTTGTTCAATTGGCACAACCAGAATTCGATTCCAACACGAATCTTGGGAAATTGGCGTCTGTGAAGCGTGTCCAACACGTTGGCTGAATCCTGCAGCTATATTTTTTCGGAATCTTCTGAGTGCCTCTTTTGAGATTGAGCGAAGGAGGGGCGGTAGCTACTTTTACGTTCCATGGGCCATCCCTGGCCCATGGAACGTAAAAGCAACACCCCCACCCAAGCGGCCGCATAGATGCTCGGTCTCTACCAAGAAATTAGTCCTCAGTACCATCGACTCCAATTGAAATACCAGATAGCGGGGTTTATGCTCTATAGCTCTGAGAATCACGAACAGACAGGAAACAGAATGATCAGTGCCAATGAGCATCCGAAGAAAACGATTACCGTGAAAGGCAAGACCATGAGTTATGTGGAGATGGGTGAGGGCGATCCTATTGTCTTTCAGCATGGCAATCCCACTTCCTCTTATCTGTGGCGCAACGTCATGCCCCATCTGCAGGATCAGGGTCGTTGCATAGCCATCGACCTGATCGGCATGGGTGACTCCGATAAGCTGGAGGACTCGGGTCCCGATCGTTATACCCTGTTTGAGCACAGAGAATATTTCGATGGCGCCCTCAAGGCGCTGGGAGTGAAGGACAGGGTTACTTTTGTCATTCATGACTGGGGCTCGGCGCTGGGCTTCGATTGGGCCAATCGTCATCGCGACGCGGTGATCGGTATAGCGTATATGGAAGCCATAGTCAGACCCGTGAGCTGGGATCAATGGCCCGAGGCGGCGCGAGGTATTTTTCAGAGCCTGCGTTCACCCGCCGGCGAAGAAATGATCCTCGAGAAAAATGTGTTTGTAGAGAGAGTGCTGACCGGCTCTATCTTGCGGGAACTAAGCGAAGAAGAAATGGAAGTCTATCGGCGACCATTTAAGAATCCCGGTGAAGACCGCAGACCGACTCTGACCTGGCCACGGCAGATACCGATTGACGGAGAACCACCAGAAGTAGTTGAATTGGTTCGCAGCTATGCTGACTGGCTGGTGCAGTCAGAGCTGCCGAAGTTATTTATCAACGCCGATCCCGGGGCAATTTTAATTGGCCCGCAGCGAGAATTTTGTCGTTCGTGGCCCAATCAGAAGGAAGTGACCGTGGCGGGGAATCATTTCCTACAGGAAGACTCACCCCATGAAATCGGTCAAGCAATAGCTCAGTGGCGCAAAGAGTTCGCTTAGGAAAACTTAACAGCCAACCATGCACGCTGAATGTTTTTCGCATATCAGATTACACACAGGGAGCTTGCAAACAGCAATGTATCAACAATCGATCAAAGATATTTTGTTAAGGATCTGCGTGCTGGTGCTGGGCGTTTCTATTTTCACCGTTGCAGCGGCCCAGGAAAATTCTGCGTCCGCGATTGGCAGCCTCATCGTTGGTAACTGGGTGATTAACGAAGAATTGAGTGACAACACCGACGACAGGGTCGAGGCGGCGATCAAGGAAGCAGGAGGCAAGGTCAAGAGGCGCTGGTTCAAGAAGCGCGAGGAAGATTTCTATCGTGGCGGACCTGCAGAACAGGAACTCTACGATCGCATCTCCTATGATGATGTATTGCGTATTGCCTATGATGAGCCTGAGTTTCGTTTCGAATATGACGATAACTACGTCCGTGTTTTTCATACCGACGGTCGCCGCCGTTCTTCCGCCGCCAACGATTTCTATAACCGCGGCAGTCAGGATTTTTCCTTCGGCAACTTCGATGGTGATTCGCTGTTGGTTGAAGCCAGGCCCCGGGACGATGGATTTACGCTGGAAACCTACACCTTGCAGGCTAGGGGCAATCAGCTAGTCGTGAAAATGCAGATTCAGCCAAATTCTTTCGGTGCAGCAATAATACTAACCCGGGTCTACGATCGCGCCGATTGATTTGGCCCAGATATTTCACCAGTACGCTTGAAAAT
>Ga0310122_10000353_pt1 | contig 29347 bp, 28 predicted proteins | sample CB6_Bottom_1051__FD_203503 | JGI IMG/M metagenome (GOLD analysis project Ga0310122, IMG submission 203503) | Marine microbial communities from Western Arctic Ocean, Canada - CB6_Bottom_1051 | ecosystem: Environmental > Aquatic > Marine > Oceanic | place: Canada: Western Arctic Ocean | collected...
TGCCCGCACAAAAACCCCTGCCGGCACCCGTGAGTACACCGGCGGTCAGCCCGGGATCACCGTTCAGGTCCTGGATGGCTGACCAGAGGCCATTGGACAGGTCGCCGTTGATGGCGTTCATGGCATCAGGCCGGTTGAGGGTGATGACAAGAACGCGGTCGCGGCGCTCGGTCAGTACGGCTGGCTGGGCTGGCTCGTTGGTCTCGCTCATGACAGGGCTCCTATCGGGCCGGTTGGCCGTGCCATCACGACCTCGCGACACGTCGGTTCGGGGGGACTGGGGGACTCGGCTGGTAGGCGGCCGGGATTCCTATTTGGGTGGCATCCGGATGCCACCGTCCACACGAATCACCTCGCCGTTCATGTACGGGTTGGTGATGAGCTCCATCACCATGAAGGCCAGCTCCTCGCCCGACCCGAGCCGACTCGGGAACAGGACCGACTGCCCCAGGTGGGCCTTGAAGGCATCGGCCTGTTCGCCCTTGCCGTAGATGGGCGTGTCGATGAGTCCCGGAGCAATCGTGTTGACGCGGATGCCGGACACGGCCAGGTCCCTGGCGATGGGGAGCGTCATGCCGACGATTCCGCCCTTGGACGCCGAGTAGGCGGCCTGGCCGATCTGGCCGTCGAACGCTGCCACCGAGGCCATGTTCACGATCGAACCACGTTGGCCGTCGTCGTCGATGGGATCGGTAAAGGCCATGGTGCCGGCAGCCCGACTGAGCATGTTGAAGGTGCCGATCAGGTTCACCCGGAGCACGAACTCGAACTTGGAGAGGTCCATCGGCTCGTTGTCACGGCTGATGGTGCGACCCGGGTGGCCGAGGCCCGCCGAGTTGACGAGAGCCCTCAGTGGGCCCATCTCCGAGGCTGCTGCCACGACCGTGTCGGCGTCGTCCGTGCTTGTCACGTCGCAGCGGACGAACAGGCCTCCCAGTTCTGAGGCCACGGCCTGACCGCGCTCCTCGTTCAGGTCGGCGAGGACGACCCGACTACCGGCGGCGGCCAGTTGGCGGGCGCTCGCCTCACCGATGCCGGAGGCGCCGCCGGTGACTATCGATGAGCTGCCTTCGAGGTTCATACGAGGCATGTGGGACCTCCTGTTGGTCTGGATCGGTCTGGTGTGCTTCCGGCTGGTCCGGCTCAGCCGTGTGGGAGCAGCACGGTGCGGGCCTCTGCACCGGCCCTGAGGGCATCGAAGGCGCCCTGGAGGCCGTCCAGGCCGGCGGTGTTGGACACCAGCTCGTCGAGCTTGAGGCTGCCCTTCAGGTAGAGGTCGGCCAGCAGGGGAAAGTCTGAGCGCGGCTTGCCACCACCTGCCCGGATGCCCAGGAGGTTCTTGTTCTGGTGCAGCGCCTGGAAGGGGTAGGTCACGGTGGCGGTCAGGTCGGGCACGCCCACGGCGCAGATGTTCCCGCCCGGCCGAACCATGGAGATGGCGTCGGCCAGCAGTTTCGTGCTGCCCACCACCTCGAAGGCATGGTCGACGCCACAGGTGCTGGTCTCGTTGACTGCCTTGATCGAGTCGAAGTCATCGCCCTCGGCGAGTATGAAGTCCGTGGCCCCGAACTCGACGGCCATCCGTTCCTTGGATGCGATACGGTCGATAACGATTATCTGGGAGGCACCACACAGACGGGCCGCCTGGATCACGTTCAGGCCGACGCCGCCGGCGCCGATCACGACCACCGTGTCGCCCAGCTCCACCCGGGCCCGGTTGAACACGGCACCGGCCCCGGTCATCACGCCACAGCCGATGAGCGCCGCCGAAGTGAGCGGCACCTCCTTCGGGATCGGAACAGCCTGGTTCTCGTGGACGATCGTCTCCTGCGAGAAGGCGCCCAGGTTGGCGAAGCCCCAGAGCTGGGTGTCGCCCTCGGTGTGGGTGTGGCGGAGGCCTCCGAATCCGCAGTTGCCGGGGTCTCCGGCCTCGCAGGTCGGGCAGTGCCCGCAGTTGCCGAACGTGGAGAGGACCACGTGGTCCCCGACGGCGCAGTAGGTGACGGCCGAGCCGATCTCGGCCACGACCCCGGCTGCCTCGTGGCCGGGCACCAGTGGGGTGGGCATGTAGTACTTGCCATGCACGCAGCTCAGGTCGCTGCCGCACACACCGGCGGCCATGATCTCCACCCGGACCTGCCGTGGTCCGACCGCAGCGGCGTGCTCGAGGTTCTCGGAAAGGCGGACGTGCTCCTCGCCGTTCCCCTCCTGGATCAGCCCAAGCATCGTCTGGTGACTCCCGTGTCGTCGGCGCCCGCGGGGTAGCGGACAGGCGCATTGTCCACCCCGGCGGGCGTCGGGGCCAACGTGTGCCCGCGGAGACGTCGGCCCAGTCGGGTCCGGTGGTCGGCTGGTGGGTCAGCGGCTCCAGTGGGAAACCAGGGCGTCAGCGGCCAGGTCGGCCCTCTCCATCATCCACCAGTGGCCGAGGCCGTCCAGCTGAAGCGTTCCTGCTGCCAGTCGTGCCGCTGTCTGGATCGCCATCTCCGGGGTTCCGGCGTAGGGATCGGCGGTGGGCACCAGCACCAGGCCCGGCGGAAGTGCCGTTCGGACCAGGTCGTCTCCGAGGTTGCTCATAGCGGGCTGTGATGCCGAGCGGTAGAGGCCCAGGATGCAGCCGGCCATGTCGGCATCCATGGCCTCGGTGGTGGCCTCGGCGGCATGCTGGCTCATCCCGAGGGCGACCAGGCCGGCCACGTTCTCCTCCGGGTCAGCCGATCGCATGGCCTCGACGACCTGTTCGCCGATCTCCGGCGTCTGCCAGGCCAGGGCCATGTCGTGCCAGACGTAGTCCGGATGCAGTAGGCCGGCGCAGTCGGTGGACCAGGTCCGGAACAGGTCCGGGCGTGCAAGCAGGGCGCCGAAGACGTGACCGGCGCCCCAGTCGTGGCCCACCACGTCCACGGGGCCGCTGGATTCCACGATCGACTCCAGCTCGCGCACCAGCCAGTCGCGGTATTCGGCCCGGGTGGCGCCCCAGCCGTCCGGGACGGGTGCACCGAACCCCGGGGGTGAGAGGAGGACGATCCCAGCTGCGCCCCGATCGGCCAACTCGCCGACGAGCTCGGACCAGATCGCATCGGTCTCCGGGTTTCCGTGTACGAACACCTTGGGCATGGGACTCCGCTCGTCGTGTCCGGCTCGTTGTATCAGGTCTGGGTCGGCCTGTCGGGCCGACCTGTGCGCACGCGGCGGTTCTTCTCAGCCCCGTTCGGGTAGGTCGTATTCAGCCATGAAGTACGGGGTGTCGGGATCGAATGTCGTGAGGGTTACCGGATTGGCGACCCGGCCGACCGGGCGTACCCCTGTGCCGGCAACGTCGGAGGCGTCATCTCCCAGATCCAGCCTGGCGGCGTCGATGAGGGCGAGTAGCTCGGCCACGATCCCGGGCTGTTCGTCGAGCACGTCGTGGCGTTCGCCGATGTCGGCCTCCAGGTCGTAGAGCCTCACCCGCTCCTCGTTCCACTTGCGGACGTGGAGCTTCCAGCGCCCCAGGCGCACGGCCTCGATGTTGCCTCCCAGGATGTAGAAGAACGGTCTCGCTCCGGGGCCGTCGCCGCCGGAGAGCAGGCCGCCCAGGTCCCGTCCGTCCAGGGTCCGGTCCTCCGGGATGTCCACGGAGCACCACCCTGCGATCGTCGGGTACAGGTCCATGGCGTTGGCGACGTCGGACACCACCCTGGCCGGAGGCACCGTGCCGGGCCATCTGACGATGCAGGGGACCCGCTGGCCGCCCTCCCACGTAGTGCCCTTGGAGGCCCGCAGCGGACCGTTGCTCCCGCCACCTTCACGGATCAGGGCGCCGTTGTCGCTGGTGAAAATGACCACGGTGTCCTCGTCGAGGCCGAGGCTCCTGAGCTCGGCCAACAGCACCTCGGTCGACCAGTCGATGCAGTGCACGGCAGCGCCGTAGCGGCCGTTGCTGGAATCCCGGACGAAGCGGTCCTGCACGTAGATCGGCAGGTGGACGTACATGTGTGCCAGGTAGAGGAAGAATGGCCCGTCCCGGTTGGTCCGGATGAACTCCACGGCATCCTCGACGTAACGCTCGGTCAGGGCCGCCTGGTCCGGTTGCTGCTCCACCACCTCGGTGTCCAGCATCAGGGGCAGTGGCGGCCGCTCGGCGAGCATCGGGGCATCCTCCGGAAGGGTGGCGCCGAGTCGGGCCATGATCTCCCGGTAGGGGCGCCCCTCCTCGGGCCATGCCTGGCGGCCCATGTCGTTGCTGTACGGCAGCCCGAACCATCCATCGAATCCGTGCCGGGTCGGTAGGAATTCGGGCTGGTCGCCGCAATGCCACTTGCCGATCAGCCGGGTGGCGTAGCCGGCGTCCTGGAGGAGCCGCGCAATGGTGATCTCTTCGGGGTGCAGCCCCTGGGCCTGGCCGGGGAACAGCACCGGTGCGTTGTCGATGCTCCGACCTCCGAAGCCGACGCGCAGCGGGTAGCTCCCGGTGAGCATCGCGGCCCGGCTGGGCGAGCAGACCGGTGACGCCATGTAGAAGTCGGTGAACCTGACCCCCTCATCGGCCATCCGGTCCAGGGCGGGGGTGTGGTGCTGCGTGGACCCGTAGCAACCCAGGTCGCCGTAGCCCAGGTCGTCGCAGTTGATGAGGATGACGTTAGGTCGACGGGACATCGTGCCTCCGGGGTCGAGATGATTGTCGCGGCCGGAGGAGTCGGTAGCCCAGTCGGAACCGGGCCGCCAGGCCGCTCGCGCTACCGGGACCTGACGTCGGGTCAGGTCATCGGACCGGGCCGAGAGTACGGTCCTCCCGCATGAGCGACGATTCCCCGCAGGGACCCAGCCAGAAGGTCGAGATGGAGTGGGAGACCCCCTCCCACGAGGAGATCATCGAGATCTCGAGGGGCCACGTCATGGGCCTGGAGATGTCCGACGACGAGGCGGTCTGGTGTGTGGCCGGCATGCACCACGTCCTGCTCCACACCATCGGGCACCGGTCCGGCAACGAACACAAGGTGGCGCTGCCGTTCTGGCGCGACGCCGAAGGGCACCGCATCGTGGTCGGGTCCTTCGCCGGGGCGACCCGGGATCCGTCATGGGTCCTGAACCTGCGGGATCGGACGGCCAACCCCCGGGTTCGGGTTCGGATCCAGGGAGGCATGTTCTGGTCGGAGCAGGAGGTCCTGGACGCCGGGCCGGAGCGCGACGCCCTGTGGGCCGCGATGCTGGAGGACCGGGCCTGGTACGCCGACTACCAGGCGAAGACCGAGCGGGTGATCCCCCTCGTGCGGTTGGCTGAAACCGAGGCCATCACCGACTGAGGCGGGCTGGTCGGGCCCGTTCAGGCCAGGCGGCCGATGGACATTCGCAGCGGTGAGGGCGGTGGGTCGTCGCCCCTGGGGTCGAAGAACGGACGGTCGCCCTGCACCGTTACCCGGTGGCCGCACCGTTCGTCCGGCCAGTAGTCCCAGATGGCGAAGTGCTGGACCCGACGGTTGTCCCACAGGGCCACGTCGTTGCGGTTCCAGCGAAGCCGGATCTGGAACTCCGGTCGAGCGCAGTGTGCGTGCAGGTCGGCCAGCAGTCCGTCGCTCTCGGCCTCCTCCAGGCCCTCGACGGCCACGGTGAAGGAAGGGTTCACGAAGAGGCTCCGTCGACCCGTCTCCGGGTGGCTTCGGACCACGGGATGGACCGTCTCGGGATATGTGGTGCCCTCGTCCTCGGCGCCCCGATCCGCATAGCGTCCGCGGTAGACGTGCTCCGAGGCGTGGCGGGCCGAGAGGCCGCAGAGGCGGCGCCGCAACTCCGGTTCGAGGGTGACGTAGGCGGCCTCCATGTCGGCGAAGAGGGTGTCTCCGCCCCCTCCCTCCGGAAGCACGTGGACCTGGAGCAGTGTCGCCGACGGTGGCCGCTCGTCGCAGGAGACGTCGGAGTGCCAGCCGTTGCCGTTGGCGATCGGGGAGTCGCTGTGAGTCCTGATGAGGAACACGGCGGGGTTCTCGTGCTCGGTCGGCGCCGCCGGATGCCCGTGGAGTGGCCCCAGGCGACGGGCGAACTCCACCTGGACGTCGGGTGCCATCGCACCCTGCTCCCGGAACACCAGGACGCCGTGGTCCAGGAACGCCCCGTGGAGGATGGCGAACGTGGCGTCATCAATCCCCTCGGACAGGTCGACTCCGTGTACCTCGGCACCCAGGATCGGGGTGATGGGCGAGATCGTGATGCTGCGGGTCATGGGAGGCCGGCTCCGGCGTGCTCGACGGTGGTGGTCCAGATGCAGCCCTCACCGGTGCCGGCCCGGTCGGCTCCTGCGCCCGGTGCGGTGAGGATGAACAGGGTTCGACCGTCGTCGCCTCCCAGCATGCAGGCGTAGGCCGATTGGGGCGTGGGCAGGCGGTCCGTGATGGTGCCTCCCTCGAGAACGCGGATCACGCCCGAGCCGGCAGCGTCGGCGAACCAGATGCCCCCATCGGAGTCCAGGGTGCAGCCGTCGGGCGCTGTACCAGGCACCGCTGCCCACTCGCGGCCCTCCCCGGGGCACCCGTCGGCATCCAGTGGGAATGCGGAGAACTTGCCTCCGAAGGTCTCGGCGATAACGAGGGTGGAGCCGTCGGGTGTGATCACCGAGCCGTTCGGAAAGAGCAGGTCGCCCGGCCCAGACTGGACGGATCCGTCCGGCCGGACGACGGCGAGGGTGGCGGCCAGGGGATGCCCGCGGTCGTGTTCGATGTCCCAGCCGAAGTTGCCCACGTAGGCCGTTCCGTCGGCTGCCACCACCATGTCGTTGCAGTGCCAGGTGGCGATCTCCGAGAGGTCGGCGTGGATCGTGACCTTGCCGTCGGCCATCCGTAGCACCCGGCGTGCCGTCATGGCGACCACGAGCAGGCTGCCGTCCGGCATCCAGCCGAGGCCCGACGGCTGTTCTGACCCCAGGTCCAGAATGCTCTCGCGTGCCCCGCCGGGCGAGACGGCGTAGACGTGGTGCTGGTAGAAGTCGCTGTACCAGAGGCGACCGTCGTGCCAGCGGGGCCCCTCCCCGAAGTCGAGGCCGTCTACCAGCAGTTCGAATCCTGACACCGCGACCTCCGAGTAGCTCAGCGCCGACCCGACCCGTGCAGGCCGGCTGTAACAACGTTACGGGCCGCGGCGGTGCTGGGAGAAGGTGGGCCCGACGATCAGATGTCCAGGCCGTGGAGTAGCACCCCGAGCCGTCCTTCAACCTCCAGTGCCACCGGCCCCGGGGGTCGGGACCAGAGACGACGATCTCCACCTCGGTGGCTGCATGTGAGTTGTGTCGCACCGCTTTGTGACAGACACGCGGGACACGCGAGACCCGCGCCTAGCCTCAGTCCGGATGGGCTTTCGATCGCTCTCGCCCCACGTCTGGCCCATCTACGCCCCGTGGATGGCGTCCAGCCTCGGGATGAGCACCCTGCTGGTTGCCCTTCCGATCTGGCTGCTCTCCGGGGGATACGGGTACGTGGTGACCAGCATCGTGGCCGGCGCCGGCGGCGCCGGGGCGGCCGGTGGCGCACTCCTGGCCGGCCATCTGGTGGATCGCCTGGGCCCGGCGCGGGTGGCGACAGGGTCCCTCATCCTGATGGTCGCCGCCTCGGCCACCATGGCCCTGGTCACACACGTCGTGGTGCTGGGGCTCGGGCACCTGGCGTTCGGTATGGGGTCAATCGGGGTGATGCTCTCCCGCCATACCGACCTGACGCGCCGGGTTCCCATCTATTTGAGGGGCCGGGCCATGTCCATGATGGGTGGGTCCATGCGCCTGTCGGTAATGGTGGGCACCGCGACCGGCGGGGTGCTGATCGAGACGGTGGGTGGCCGGTGGACCATCGCTGCCGCTGGCCTGGCAGCGGCCATCGGCCTTCCGGCCGTCATACCGACGGCTCGTCGGCCCGAGCGGGAAGTTGCGCCGACCGGCAGCGGTGGCCCCGGACTGGCAGCGGTGGTCCGCCGCCACCGCCGACAGTTGGTCCGGGTGGGCGTGTTCGGGGCACTGGCGATGGCGGCCCGGGAGGGGCGCATGGTCCTGCTGCCCCTGGTAGGGGTGTCCCTGGACCTTCGCCCGTCGGCGATCGGGGTGCTCGTGGCCGCCGGCTACGCCGCGGACCTACTCCTCTTTCCGGTGTCGGGATACGTGATGGACCGGCTGGGGCGCCTGTCGGCGATGGTTCCGGCGTACGGACTGCTGGCCGTCGGCCTGCTCCTCCTGGCGTCGGCGGACACCACGACCGGCGTGCTGGTGGCCGGGCTGGTCATGGGGGTCGGCAACGGCCTCAGTTCGGGCTCGCTGTTCACCCTGCAAAGCGACGTGTCGCCTGCCGAGGGCACGGCGTCGTTCCTGGCGGCGGCCACGGTGGCCACGGACGGTGGACGGATGCTGGGACCCCTCCTCGTAGGCCTGGTGGCCGCGTCGGCCGGCCTGGCGTGGGCGGCCGTCGCCCTGGCCCTGGTAATGGCCCTCGGCGTACTCTGGTTGGCCCTGGTGGTTGGCGAGACGTCGGATCCTCCGACGGGTGACTGAGCGGCTCCCGACCGGGCCTAGGTTCCGGTTTGTGGCGGGCGACCTGTCACTGGCCGAGCTCGATCCACGCTTGCTGTACCTGCAGGGTGCCGCCGGCTACACGGACTACCCGGTGACGGAGGCTTCTTGAGCATGGGACGTCGGATCCTCGTCGCCGGTGGCGGCATTGGTGGCCTCGGCGCGGCACTCTGCCTGGACCGGGCCGGCCACGATGTGACGGTGTTCGAGACGGTGTCGGAGCCACGGGAACTTGGTGTGGGCATCAACCTCCTGCCCCACTCGGTCCGGGTACTCCATGACCTGGGCCTGGAGGCTGAGCTGGCTGCGGCTGCGGTGGCCACCTCAGAGCTCCGGTTCTGCTCCGACGACGGCGTCATGATCTGGTCTGAGCCCCGAGGGTTGCCCGCCGGGAATCCCTGGCCGCAGTACTCGATGCACCGCGGTCGCCTCCAGATGGTGCTTCTCGAGGCCGTCCGCCGGATCCTGGGACCCGATCGGGTCCTCACCGGCCACCACCTCGACGGCTTCGAGCAGGATGCTGACCGGGTGGTGGCGCGCTTCGTGGACCGCCGATCGGGGACGGCGGTGGGGGAGTACGAGGGGGAGGTCCTGGTGGGAGCCGACGGGCTGCATTCGACGCTGCGTCGGTCGTTCGTACCTGACGAGGGGCCGCCCCGGTATTCAGGCCTCGTGCTGTGGCGCGGAGCGGTGGAGGCACCACCCTTCCTGGATGGTCGAACCATGTTCATGGCCGGCCACGACCGTCAGAAGGCTGTCGTGTACCCGATCCGTGGGCCGCTGGAGCCCGGCGGCACGGTGCTGACGAACTGGGTGGCAGAGCGGCCCGTGGACGTGGACGTGGCCACCGCCGACTGGAACGCCGCTGTCGACCCCGCTGAGATCGCCCCCTGGTTCGCCGACTGGGACTTCGGCTGGATACACGTGGGAGAGCTGCTGGCCTCGACCGAGGTGGCCTATGAGTTCCCGATGGTGGACCGTGACCCGCTGGACCGGTGGAGCCACGGCCGGGTGACCCTGATGGGCGACGCCGCCCATCCGATGCGGCCCAATGGGAGCAACGGGGCCAGCCAGGCCATCCTGGACGGCGAGGCACTGGCCCTCGCCCTATCCGGAGAGGCCGGGGTCTCTGCCGCCCTGAAGGCCTATGAGGCGGCCCGTCGGGAGCCGACCAGCAGGCTGATCCTGGCCAACAGGCAGGCCGGGCCCGAGCGGGTCATGCAGTGGGTGGAGGATCGGTGCGATCGGACGTGCCTGGGCCGGCACACCTGCGTGCCCGCCGGCGACCTGGAGCGCGAGGCGAACGCCTACAAACAGCTGGCAGGCTTCGACCTGGCCACCCTGCAGGCACTATCGCGGGATCCGGAGGCCGAGTGAGCCGCCACCTGAGCCACTTCCTGAACCGCGACAACGGGAGCCGACAATGCCGTACGTGATCCACGCCCTGGACCGGAGCGATGCCGGTGACCTCCGGACCCGCACCAGGTCCGAGCACCTGGCCTACGTCGGGGGCTTCGACATCCTCTACGGCGGGCCGCTGCTGGACGACGAAGGTGCCATGTGCGGGTCGCTCATAGTCCTGGAGGTCGATACCCGGAAGGCGGCCGAGGAGTTCGCGGCCGGTGACCCCTACGCCGTTGCGGGCCTGTTCGAGCGGGTCACCATCACCGGGTTCAAGCCGGTCCTCGGCACCTGAGGTCGGTCCGGTCTCGCTTCGGCCTCGGTGTCGACGGGCACCAGTAGGAACGGGCCAGCAGGGAGCACCAGTGGGAACGGATGCTGGTCAGTCCAGGCCGGCAAGGAACTCCAGCATGGCCGGGTTGACCAGATCGGGTGCCTCGAGGTTTGAAGAATGCCCGGCGCCGGGCACGACCACGAACGCGGAGGGTCCTGCCAGCGTGTCGGAGACCCGCTTCCCCCGTTCCAGGGGGATGGCCATGTCGGCATCGCCGTGGAAGACGATGCTCGGGCACGTGATCTCACCGAGGCGGTCAAGGATGTCGTCACGCTCGAAGAGGCATTCCTTGGCCCCCAGCCATGCGGCGATCGGCTTGGCTGTCCACTTGCCCCTCCAGTAGCGGGCGTCGGCGTAGCCGGGAGCGAAGAGGGTCATCTCGAGGGCGTCCCCGATCTCACCGGTGAGGCCCATGGCGTTGGCGGCGTCGAACAGCGCCTGGAACTGTGCCCGGTCCTCATCGGACAGAGCCTCGGCCTCGGTGTCGACAAGGACCATGGCCCGCACCCGCTCCGGGGCGGTGAGGGCGGCCCTCATGGAGAGAAAGCCACCCTGGGACATGCCTCCGAGGACAGCCCGATGGATGCCCAGGTGGTCCATCAGGCCGAGCACGTCGGCGGCCAGGCCCCAGTAGTCGAAGGGCTCCGTGTGGGTCGTCTGGCCCCAACCACGCTCGTCGTAGGTCACGACCCGCCATCCGGCACCGGTCAGGGGTTCGATCTGGTGGACCCACATCTCATGTCCCATTCCGAACCCGTGGCTGAGCAGGATGGCCGGCCCGTCACCTCCGGTGTCCTGGTAATGGATGTTCTGGCCGTTCACGTCGGCGAAGGGCATGTTGGACCTCCTGGGTTTGGTCATGTCGGGACGACGCCTCGACCGTACCGGGGCTGCCCTGGCGAGGGGAATCAGGACGATGACGCTAGTCCATTCCCATATACCTTGCCAGCAAGATAGTATCGAGGTATCCTCGGGCCATGGCAACGGCGACCCTCGGACTCCTCCTGACCCGCCTCGGGCGTCTGAACGAGCAGTTCCTGGCCGACCACCACCGCCGGCACCACTGCACATCGGCAGAGGCGGCGGTCCTGATGCTGCTGGCGAACCACGACACGCAGGCCGTCAGCCCGACCTTCATCGGCGAGTGGATCGTCCAGACCTCGGGCGGCCTCACCGCAACACTGCGTCGGCTGGAGCAGCGCGGCTGGATCCGTCGCCTACCCGACCCGGCCGATGGGCGTGGTCGCCTGGTCACCCTGACCGCTGCCGGCACCGCTGCACACGACGCCCAGTTCGAGGACCTCGTGGAGACCTACCGCATGGTCTTCGCCGAGGTGGACGCAGCGGCGGGACTCAGCGCCGTGCGTGACCTCATGCGGGGATTCGAGAGCCTGCAGGGAATCGCCTCGAGCGCCTGGTGGAAGCACCGCGCCGATCGGAACATGACGGAACCTGTGGAGGTAGGCACTTGACCAGCAGCGCGCACATCACCGGCAGCACCACCACCTCGATTCGGCTCCGGCCACTCTCGGGTCGCATCGGCGCCGAGGTGCTGGACGCCGACCTGGGACTCCTGCTGGAGGATGGGGCCGCCCGCCGGGAGGTCCACCGGGCGATGCTCGACCACCACGTGGTGGTCATGCGGGGGTTGCATCCGACGCCGGAGCAGCACATCGCCCTGGCCGGTGCATTCGGCGATCCGATCCAACCGGAGGACCACCTGCCGAAGCACCCCGACCACCCGATCATCTGCCGCTTCGACAGCGCCGGTGGCTACAAGGCCGACAAGTGGCACACAGACGGCACCTTCAGGGACGTGATCCCCAGCGCCGCCGTGCTCTGCATGCGCACCTCGCCCGGAACGGGCGGCGACACGATGTGGACGAACTGCTGCGCCGCCTACGAGGACCTCTCCACCGGCATGAAGGCGTTGCTGGAGAGGCGCAAGGCGCTCCATGAACAGGGGCCAGACGCCAAGGCGGTGCATCCGGTGGTGGTGGCCCATCCGGAGACGGGACACCCGATCCTCTTCGTGAACGACATCTTCACCCGGGGGATCATGAACCTGCCGCCGGAGGAGGGGCAGGCCATCCTCCCGTTCCTGCTCCGACACGTGACCCGACCGGAGTTCACCTACCGGCACAGGTGGGCCGAGGGCGACGTGGTGGCCTGGGACAACCGCAGCACACAGCACTACGCCCTGTTCGACTTCGAAGGCCAGCGGGTGGTCGAGCGGGTCCACCTGGCTGGTGGCCCGATGGAGGCCCACTGCACGAGTGCCGCCGAGGGGGACGGGGACGGCGGCAGGGACGCCATCGCGTGACGGTCGGCTACCGCAACCCGTTGCTGGCCGACAGCCAGAACCCGATAGCACACGGTCGCTGCGACCAGCAGGACTGCACACCCATCACCGGGGCGTTGCCGTCCGGCGGCCCACACGGTGGGGAGGTCCTTGGTACCGCCGACGTGCAGCACACATGGCTGGGCCCGGGACACTTCGGCGGCCTCATCTCCGGGGAGTACCCCGACGGTCGGCGGGTGATCTGGAGCAATGGTCGCGAGCGGCTGGTGAAGTTGGACTACGCCACCCTTGAGGTGCTGGCCACCCTCGACGTCGGAGGCGGGGAGCCGTCCACGAGGGCGGATTGGGAGGCGGGCGTCGCCGGGCTGGACGACCTCTCCGGGGACGAGGCCATCGGCCATGCCGTGGACCTGGCCAGCCGCTTCATGACCGGACTGGACGGCGTCTACGCCCTGCTGGACGTCGACCACACCCTGTTCCTGGGCAGGAAGACATGTGCCGTCGCCTACGCCGAGGTGGACCCGACGGAGCGCGGCTCGGCCATTGTCGAGGTGGCCCGTTGGGAGAAGCCATCCGAGATCGAGGGATTCTTCGTCGGGGTGAACATGACCCCCGATGGCCGCCTCGTGCTTTCGACCGACCACGGCTGGCTCGTCAGCCTGGCTCGGGACTTCTCCGACCACGTGGCCATCCGAATTCCCGGCGCCGCCGAGGAGGCGACCGAGCACTGCGCCCGGATGGAGGCGGAGCGGGGCAACACCGGCTACGGCTGGGTCCGGACCAGCCTCTGCTGCGACGACTCTGGAGGGGTCTATGCCAGCTCGGTGGACCACACCCACCGTGTGGTCTGGACAGGCGAGAGGTTCTCCCTGGACGAGGCCGACGGAGCCTGGAGTGCTCCATACCGCAACGGGACCGGCAGAGGCTCGGGAACCACACCGTCGCTCATGGGCTTCGGCCCCGAAGAGGACCGGTTCGTCGTGATCGGCGATGGCGACGACGTGGTGAACATCACGCTGTTCTGGCGCGACCAGATTCCCGACGACTGGGAGCAGCTGCCCGGTGCTCCATCAAGGCGGATCGCCGGACTCGGCCCGGCCAACATGGGCGACCCCAACCTGTCGGCCATCCAGACCGAGCAGTCGATCACCGTGTCCGGGTACGGCGCCATGACGGTCAACAACGAGCCCGGCTCCCGACCCGACTGGCTGCCGGTCCGCGGCGCGCGACTGTTGTGCTTCTTCCTGGGCCACCACGGGCGGTACACGCCGTTCGGCCTGCACAAGTACGAGTGGGACCCGGAGGTCCGGGAGTTCCGGGAAGCCTGGGTGAACACCACGGTGAGCTCGCCCAACTCGGTGCCGTACGTCAGCCAGGGCTCCGACACCGTCTACACGTGCGGCACGCGCGACGGCCTCTGGACCATCGAGGCGCTGGACTGGTCGACCGGTGGGTCCCGTGGGCACTGGGTACTCGGCGATTCCAGGTTCAACACCCTCGGAGGCGGCGTCCACCTGGACGAGGAGGGTAGCGTCGTCTTCGGCAGCATCTTCGGCAAGACCCGGATCCTGCGCGCTCCCTGACGGGTACGGCCCAGGTCGGGCAGGACGTCCCACCGGCAGCGTCACCGGACCTGCACCTGTGCCTGCCTGTATGCGCGCCATCCGGGCCCGACACTCGTACCCGGAAACCACCGTGGCTAGGGTTGTCCGGTGGCTGAGATCCAAGGGAGGATCCCATGAGCATTCGATCCAGGCTCCTAGGTCCGACCCTGCGATGGTTCGTCCTGGGGCCGGACAACTCCCTCGAGAAGATGCGTACCGGCCTCGAGAGGTTCGGACGGTTCACCAGGCGCAACGTGGCCGACTGGTCGGAGGTCACCGTCGGAGGGATTCCCGCCCTGCGGGTCACGGCCAGGTCGGAACCCTCGGGTGTCCACATCCTCTACCTGCACGGCGGCGCCTACAACATGGGCTCGCCGTCCAGCCACCTCGGACTGGTCTCCCAGATCGTCATGCGCCTCGGTGCGACGGCCACCGTGGTCGACTACCGCCTGGCCCCCGAGCACCCCTACCCGGCGGCGATCGAAGACTGCACAGCGGCCTACCGGGCCCTCCTCGAGGAGGTCGACCCGTCGTCGCTGGTGGTTGCGGGGGACTCGGCCGGCGGTGGCGCCACGCTGGCGACCATGGTCGCCGCCCGGGATGCCGGTGACCCGCTCCCGGCCTGCCTCTACCTGTTGTCACCGTGGACCGACCTCACGCTCTCCGGTGAGTCACACCAGACGAAGAGGTCGGTCGACCCGCTCATTCCCCGGGGGGGCATCGAGTCGCACCTCCAGTTGTTGGACGACATGGTCGACGGCTACCGGGGCCTCGAGGATGCGGGCCATCCGGGCATCTCACCGCTCTTCGCCGACCTGGCGGGTCTGCCGCCGATGCTGCTGCAGGTCGGAAGCGACGAGACGCTGCTCTCCGACTCGACGATGCTGGCCGCCCGCGCCGAGGCGGCCGGGGTGGAAATCGAGCTGGAGGTGGCCGACGGCATGTGGCACGTCTGGCAGTTCCTGGCCCCGATGCTTCCCGAGTCCCGGACAGCCCTCGACCGGGCTGCCGCGTTCATCCAGAGCCGGACAGCCACGGAGAAGGAGCCAGACGCGACGGCGGTGGGCTGACCGCCGAGCGGAAGCGGCTACAACTAACCCGTGGAACGGGCACCGGATAGACGTGTTGGGGCACTCGATGCCCTGGATGGCGGCACCTTCGACGTCCTCGTAGTGGGTGGCGGCATCAACGGCGCCGTCTCAGCCCTGGCGTTGTCATCACACGGCCTGCGGGTCGCCCTCGTGGAGCGACACGACTTCGCATCCGGAACCAGCCAGGAGTCCTCGTGCCTGGTGTGGGGTGGCTTCAAGTACCTGGAGAGCCGCGACCTGAAGCTCGTGGCCGACCTCTGCGATTCTCGGAACCGCCTTGCGAAGGCTTTCCCGACCCGGCTGGCCGAGACCCGCTTCCTGGCCGCCATGGACCACGGGGCGCCGTTCCCGCCCTGGTTCGCCTCGCTGGGCGCCGTGGCCTACTGGGGCCTGGGAAGGCTTGCCACCCAGCCGCCACGGCACCGGTCCGCGGCGACGATCGAGCGACTCGAACCCGCCGTGGATACCTCGCTGGTGCGGGGCGGCATCGAGTACTCCGACTACCTGCTTGTCGACAACGACGCCCGGTTCGTCTCCGAGATGGCGCTGCAGTCCACCCGCCATGGTGCCGTCATAGCCAACCGGGTGGAGGTACTCGCCGCATCGCACGCCACGGAGGGCTGGCGAATCGCCCTTCGGGACCTCCTGGGCGACCGTGACCTGGAGGTCACAGCGACCATGGTCGTGAATGCCGGCGGACCGTACGTGCCGGACGTGGGTCGCCTGACGGGCACGACCACTCGGCACCGCCTGGTCTTCTCCAAGGGCATCCACCTGGTGGTTCCCCGCATCACCGACTCGGGCCGGATCCTGGCCTTCTTCGATGACCACGAGCGCCTGTTCTACGTCCTGCCGATGGGGGAGAGGTCCGTCATCGGGACGACCGACACGCCGGTCGAGGACCCGGCGGTGGCGGTCACCGAGGAGGACAAGGCGTTCCTGCTCGAGCAGATCAACACCCGCATCGACCTGCCCCGGCCGCTCTGCTCGGACGACGTGATAGGCGAGCGGTGCGGGGTCCGAACCCTCGTCGTGGAACCGGGTGGGTCTTCGGAGGGACGGGACTGGACTGAGTTGTCCCGCAAGCACGCAGTGGAGGTCCACCGGGGGCTGGGCGTGGTCTCGATCCTTGGCGGCAAGCTCTCGGACTGCCTGAACGTGGGGGAGGAGGTGGTCGAAGCCGCCGCGTCCTGTGGCCTGAGGCCGATGACGCCGCCCACACGCTGGTACGGCGAGCCCGGATGGACGGCCAGGCGACGCTTCACCGGGCGCTCGGCGGATCTGGGCATGGACCCCGGTGTGGCGGCGACCCTGTGGCGCAGGCAGGGCATGCGGGCCTTCGAGGCCCTGGACCTGGTGAGGGAGGACAGGTCCCTCGGTGACCCCATGGGCGGCCTAGTGCCGCTCACCGAAGCCGAGGTGAGGGTCATGGCAGACCACGAGCGGATCACCCAGCCCGAGGACTTCCTGCGGCGTCGCACGATGCTGGCCCAGGTGGAGCGCGACGAGGCCCTGGCCGACGATGACGCCGTGCAGCGGGCCCTGGGAATCCTGGGCGTCAGCTGAGGTCCTTGGGGAAACCTTGGGGTCTCAGCGCTCTGCGAGGGCTTCGGTGCCCTCTCCGACGAGATGGCCCAGCGGGGCGTGGAGGACGAGGTGTTCCGCACCAAGGTGGCGGCTGCAGGGGCGTGCATGCCCGGCGTCCCCGAGGACTCCGTGTGGAACCTGGTGGGCGGCACCGGAGACATGTCCGGGATGCCGAACGTCGTCGGAATCGCCCAGAACCGGTTCCATGGTCGGCAGCTTCCGGCAGCCGTGGCATCGGCGCTGGTCCCGTCCGTGATGTGATCTCACTGGCCATGGGTGAGACTGCCCGGATGCAGCTCTTCCAGCGACGGCGGTGGGTACAGCCAGACCGGGTGAGCGACGGCCTCCTGGCCTTCATCCACCAGTTGGCCTGGATCAACGACCAGACGGGCCTGGAGATGGCGGGCTGGCGGCGCAGCGACGGCGACCAGCCGGGGGCGATCCTGGCCACCACCACCTACGACGACCACGCCTGGTTCCTGGCCGAGGTGACCCGCCTCCAGACCCTGGCCGACTACGGACCTGTCAACGATGCCACTGGGGCCCTGACGGTCGGCGAGGATGCCTTCGAGCGCTGGGACAGCACGGCCGGAGTACCGACAGGCTGGACACTCGGTGGGATGTTCTCCCAGGCCACTGCTCCGGAGCGCACCTCGTCACCGTGCGAGGGAGCCACCCGCTGGACCAACGCCGAAGGTTTCGTGGGTGGGCTCGCCTGGGTGCTGGACGGGGAGCGGCCGGCTGGCTTGTGGCTGGCTGACGACCTACCTGCCGAGGTGGCCTCCGGCATCAGGCTGGAAAGCTGGACGCGCATCCACTGACCATCCGGGCAGCGTTGGCAGTTCAGTCGCCGGCATCGTCGGTCGGCCACGTGCCGTGGCTGGGATGCCGCTCGTCAACCTCGCAGTCGTGCTGGTCGTGGTGGTGCCACCCGGCCAGCGGATGCAGCACCCATCTGCCCACGGAGTGGGCGATCTCGCCCGAACGGGCCAGGATCGGCTGGAAAGTCGACTGGTGCTCGACGGGCACGGCCTGGCGGACCCGCACTCGGTAGGCCATGTAGAGGGTCAGGACGGCCAGGCAGATGGCCAGCGACCAGAAGTAGGCGCCGGGGCCGAAGGCCTCTACGGCCAGGCCGATGCTGAGGGGAGCCGCCATCGCACCGAAGCTGGACGCCAGCACCAGGGTCGAGGCGGCGGCAACGCGCTTCTCGGGTGGCACCCAGTCGTTGGCCAACGCGATGAACTGGCCGTAGAGCGGGAACACGAACGCACCGAATGCCAGGTTCACCAGGATGATCAGCAGGCTCGATGCCGGTGTGAGCGCCCCGACTACGGCCAGGCCGCAGGAAACGGCAGCCACGATCATGATGACCGCCCGCCGAGGATGGTGGTCCGAGAGGCGTCCGAGTGGGATCTGCAGGGTGATGGCGCCGATGACGGCAGCCGAGGTGAACAGCGTGATGCGGCCGGCACCCAGGCCCGACTCCGTACCGAACACGGCAGCCATCGAGGTGGAGGCTGCCTGGACGAACGAGCACAGGATGATGCCGACGACGGCGGCCGGAATGGTCCGGTACAGCTCTCGGAGGGGCATCGCGTCGCTACTCGGGACGGGAGGGGCCGTGGACGCCGAGAGCGTCACCGGCACCACCGCCAGCGAGATCAGCACCGATGAGAGCACGAACAGCTCGAAGCCGTCGGGGGACCCGACGTTCAGGAGCAACTGGCCGATGGCCGTCCCACCCATCATGATCATCATGTAGGCGCCGAGGATGCTGCCCCGGGTCTCGTTGGTGGCCCGGTCGTTCAGCCAACTCTCCAGGATGACGAGCACGCCCGCGCCGCACACGCCACTCACGAAGTAGAAGGCTGCCCAGGCGGCCGGCAGGACCAGCACGGCGTTGACCAGCACGGCGGTGGACGCCGTCGAGGCCAGGGCTGCGAACACCCGGATGTGTCCAACCGACGCCAGCGCCCTGGTGATGCCCTTGGCGCCCACCAGGTAGCCGGCGAAGTGGACGGCCATGACCATGCCCATCGAACCGGCGCCGAAGCCCTCCGACTCGGCCCGCATCGGCAGGAGGATCCGCTGGAGGCCGGCTCCGACCTGCAGGAACAGGAATGCCAGGAACAGGGCCCAGACGCCGAGCAGGGACGAGATGGTCGACGTCCGACCCATGCCGGCCGCTCCGCCGGCCGACGGGAGGCTCACCGCAGGGTCCTCACACCACGCCCCACATGGTCGCCCACCCTGACCGTGGCGTGGAGCGTCGCGAGGGCCAGCGACCGTCCCAGCAGGGGTTCGGACATGGGTGCCACCCCGGGGCCGTCGGGACCCCGAGCCACGTGGAGCATCATCGTCTCCTGGGTGGCCACCGGATCCGGGGAGTCGCCGGCGAGCAGGTCGTGGTGGACGTGCAGGCGCTTCTCGTCGGCACCCAGCAGCAGGGTCGCTGCATGGATCTCGGAACCCTCGTGCACCTCCCGGAGGAAGCGGATGCGGGTCTCGACCGTGTAGAAGGTCCCGTGCGCCTCCCGGTAGTCCCCGTCGAATCCGAGGTGGTCCAGCAGGGCTTCCGAGGCGTCGCCGAACGCCACCCCGTAGTACCCCTCGTTCAGGTGACCGTTGTAGTCGATCCACGCCGGCGGAACGACCGTGTGCCAGGTCCGGAGCGGCTGGGGTGATGCTGCCATCGACCTGACCTCCACAGACGGGCCGTCCCGTCGCCGCATCCGGAGAGGCGGGGGCGGTGGGGTGGAACCACCAGAGGTGGCCTTGACGCGCGCAATCTATGTCCTGACCGTGGCCCGCGGCAATCACCGCCCGGGGTCATGGGACACACGGGGTCAGCCGAGGGGCCCGGGCGGGAGGCTGGCCGGATCCAGGACTGCAAGTGCGCCCACGTCGGGGGCCGGGCACGGGCCGAACACCTCCTCTGCGGCGGCGGCCAGGGCAATCAGGGAGTGGTCGCCACCCTGCGGCCCGGAGAGCTGGATTCCGATTGGCAGGCCCTTGGCCGTGAACCCGGCCGGTAGCGACATGGATGGTCCACCCGGCACGGTTATCCGGGAGCAGGAACGCATCCAGTGCGTGTAGTGGTCCAGCCGCACGCCGTCTATCTCGGAGATCCACTCCAGGCCGACAGGGAAGGGCGGGACCTGGCTGGTGGCGCTGAGGAACATGTCGAACCGGCCGACGGCGAAGAATCGGTCCCAGTTGTCCCGCAGGCGATTCTCGGCGGCCACAGCCTCGGTGATCCGGTCGGCACCCAGGGCCAGCCCGAGGCTGATCTCGTAGCGGGCCGTGGCCTTCACCCGCTCGTCGTCGGCGAGGTCGGCGGAGGTGAGCGCCATGAAGAGGCCGCGCAGGTCCTCGAAGCACAGGTCCGCACCGGAGAGGTCGGGGTACGCCTCCACGATGTCCCAACCGGCGTCGGCCAGGACATCGGCTGCCCGCTGGGTGGCCGCACGCACCTCGGGGTCCAGAGGAAGGTCTCCGAGGTCGGGGGAGAACGCCACGCGGGGCTTCCCGAGGGCTGGGGTGGCGGACACCTCGACGTCGGTCATGGCGCCCAGCAGAAGGGCCATGTCTGCCACCGTGCGTCCCATCGGCCCCGACATGGGCATCCGGATCCTGGGGTCCCGCACCACGTCATGGGATATGGAGCCGGAGGTGGGGCGGAACCCGACCACGCCGTTGAAGGATCCCGGATTGCGTAGCGACCCGCCCAGGTCGGAACCGTCGGCGACCGATACCGACCCACAGGCCAGGGCCACGGCCGCCCCGCCGCTGGAACCCCCGGCGCTCAGACAGGGATCCCAAGGGTTGCGCGTCAGGCCGTGCACCGGGTTGAAGGTGTGGGAGCCCTTCCCGAACTCCGGCGTGTTGGTCTTGCCGACGGAAACGAGGCCACACCGGCGGAGGTGGGCGACAAGGGGAGCATCGGCATCCGGCACGTGGTCGGCGAAGACGGGCGACCCGTAGGTCGTTCGCATTCCGGCCGTGTCGGAAAGGTCCTTGTGGGCGGTAATGAGGCCCCTCAGTGGGGCGCCTTCCATCAGCATCGGGTCGTCGTCCAGGCGGCCGGCCAGCGTCTCAGCGGCTTCCCAGTCGACGGTGGGGATAGCGTTCACCACCGGTTCGGTCAGCCCGGCCCGGGTCCTGCAGGCGGCCAGCAGCTCGCGGCAGGATGCCCGGCCGGAGGCCAGCAGGGCCTTCTGTTCGGTGGCGGGAAAACCGGCGAGGTCCATCGCCGGCGCACCCTATGGCACCTCGACGATGGACCTGTCGTGTACGGCGCCGAACCGCCGGATCGGATGATCCTGGTGTGGCTAGTGCCCGTGCAGCTCCCAGCCTGCGGGGATCTGCACGCCGAACTCGGTGCAGGCGTCGGCCACGGCGATGAACAGGAATCTGCCGAAGGACCGCTCGCAGGCGATCAGGAACGACGTCCGGCCGTCCTGGTCGTCGCGCACGAGGTCACAGCCCACGCCGCCAACCGATGCCGAAAAGACGGCGCCGTTCGGGGTGAGCTCTTCGCCCAGGTCCAGGTTGCAGATCTTGTTCAGCGAAGCGGCGGCATTGGATCCGCTGATCCGCAGCATGGCCCGACCGTGGGTGATGTCGATGACGGTCACGAAGCCGTCGGTGGGAACCGTGGCGGAGATGGCAGCCGCCTGGCCTGCAGCGCCGTAGATGGTCCACTCGTCGGGTCGGGTGCCGCACACCAGGGCATCGTCGGCCCGACGCCAGCTGCTGCCGTAGGACACGTCCAGGGCCGCTGCGGCAGCCGTATCGGCACCTGCCCGGACCTGGACCTTGGTCGTGGATGCGGCGTCGGCGACCGTCACGCTCCCGTCAGGGGAGGCGAGCGGACCGACATCCACCGGACTCTTGAAGCTGATCTCAGACACGCTGGCGTGATCCTTCCGGATCCAGATGGGCGTGGTGCTCCTGGACGGTTGCGGTGACCCGCCTGCCGTCTGCGAGCAGCACGGTTACCGATGTGCCGGCGGCTGCCAGCGAGGGATGGACCTGTGCGAGGCAGACCGACCTTCCAAGGTTCGGCGACATCCGGCTGGAGGTGATCCTGCCCATGATCGTGGCCGTGTCTCCGTCCACGATCTGGGAGGCCTCCGTCGGAACGATCGTGGGATCGTCGGTCTGGAGGCCGACCAGGATGGGAAGGTCGTCCCTCTCGTAGGCGGCCTTCAGCTCGGGTAGGCCAATGGTGTCCGGCTTGTCCAGCTTCACGAGGCCGCCCAGGCCCGCCGTCGGGGCCTTGCTCAGCCCATCTGTGTCCTGGCCCACGATGTAGTGGCCCTTCTCGAGACGCAGGATCCGCTGTGCCTCTACGCCGAACGGCGCACATCCCAGGTCCTCGCCCTTCTCGAGGAGGGTCTCCCAGACGTGGAGTGCGTGACCCGATGGGACGTGCAGCTCGTAGGAGAGCTCCCCGGTGAAGCCGATCCGCCAGATGATGCAGTCGGCAACCCCGGCCACCGTGCCACGGCGCACGCTGAAGTACGGGAAGGCATCGCCGGAAAGGTCGACGCCCTCCACGATGCGCTCCAGGAGCGTCCGGCAGTTCGGGCCGGCAACGTTGATGCTGGTGAGGCCGCCGGTCACGGCGGTGACGTGTACGTCCCACTCGGGGTGGGCCGTCTGCAGCCAGTCCTCGAGCATCTCCCAGACAGCGCCGGCACCCGACGAGGTGCAGGTCATGAGCCAGTGGTCCTCGCTGAGGCGGGCGGTGACGCCGTCATCGGAGACGACGCCGTCCTCGGCCACCATCGTGCCGTAGCGCACCCTGCCGACTGCCAGCTTCGACCACTTGTTGACGTACACCAGCTCCAGGAGCTTGGAGACGTCCGGGCCGCGCAGGTCCAGCTTGCCGAGGGGGGTGACGTCGATCAGGCCGACGTTGTTCCTCACGTTGGCAGCCTCGGCCATCGCGTCGCCGTAGTGGTCCGGGCGGACCCACTGGCCTGCCAGGAGCGGAGCGGCGCCATGGGCATCGTGCCAGTCCTGGAGGGCGGAGCGACGCACAGGCTCGTGGATGCGACCGGCCAGAGCACCCAGCGAGATGGGTGCGTAGGGCGGGCGCCACACGGTGGTGCCGATCTCGGCCATCGTCACGCCGTTGGCCTCGGCCAGCACGGCGGCGGCGTTCACCGTCTCCAACTTGCCCTGGGACGGGCCCATGGTCACGGTGGTGTACCGCTTCATCAGCTCGATCGAGTCGAAGCCCTCCTTGGAGGCCTGGATGAGGTCCTTGGAGGACACGTCCTCCGATAGGTCGACCATGCCGTGGGTTGAACTGCGGTAGCACTCCGGATGGGGTGCACGGGCCAGGGGCGTCCGGTTGTCGACCCGCTCGGCCGGCTTCTCCCATGTGGGGGTGGCAGCCCGGGCGGTCTGTGACACGCGGTCGTGCCGGCGTCGCAGCGCACGGTTGGCCGCCAGTTCGCCGGTGGCACGACCGTGGGCCGTCAACTCAGCGGTCGACCCGTCGCCGGCGATGCCACCGGTGGCCAGGATGTTGGCTGGTAGCGAGTTGGAGAAGTACCGGGCCGCCGTTGCGTCGTAGACGGGCCTGTCGCCCCCCATGTTCAGCAGCGAGGTGGGAGCCGTCCATCCGGTGGCCGTCACGACCAGGTCGGCATCCAGCGTCCGTCCGTCGCTGACCGTGACCTTCGAGACGCGGCCACCGCCCTCGACCGACACGATGGTCTCGCCCCTGCGGGCATCCAGGACGGCGACGATCTCCACGCCGATCCGTTCCAGGTCGGCCACCGTGGCGTCACCATCGGCGTTGGCAGTCATGACCACGGCCCTGTTGCCGGGCCTGACCGCCCACATGTTGACGAGTCGACGAACCGCTCCGGAGAGCATGACGCCGGGGGTGTCGTTGCCGGCGAACACGTACGGGCGCTCGACCAGTCCGGGGGCCACGACCAGTACGCCGGCCCGTGCCTTGACGAGGCGCTCGGGGGCGATGGAGTGGCTCCGCTGCATGATGGCCACCCAGTTGTGGTCGTAGCGACCGGTCACCGTGGAGTCGACGAGCACCTCGATGCCGGCGTGTGCCCGGCAGGCGGCTGCCAACTCGGCAACCTTCGCCCGCTGATCGTCGTCGCCCCATAGGAGGTGACCACCCAGGTCGCCGTACTGCTCGACCAGGAGGACCGATGCGCCGGCGTCGGCGGCAGCCAGGGCCGCCCCCATGCCGGCAGGACCGCCACCGGCGACCAGGACGTCCGGGTGGACGTACCTCTTGTCATAGGCACCGTGGGTACTGGTCTTCCAGTGGATCTCGCCACCCGGGGCGAACTTACGCAGAACCTTCTGGTACACCGGCCAGAGGAAGGCGGGACGCATGAACGTCTTGTAGTAGAAGCCTGACGAGAGGAACCGGCCGACCAGCTGGTTGACGGCACCCAGGTCGAACCGGAGGCTCGGCCACACGTTCTGGGAACTGACGACCATCCCGGCCTCCAGCCGGCGGCTGCCGGCCCGGACGTTCGGCTCATCACCGACCTGCACGAACAGGTTCGGATCCCAGTGGTCCGCCGTCATGATTCCGCGCCGACGGTGGTACTTCATGCTGCGGGAGAACACGTCGACGCCGTTGGCGGCGATCGCCGAGGCGATGGTGTCACCCTCGTGGGCGGTTACGGCCTTTCCATTCCAGGTGAAGGGCAGGCTGGTGGACCTGTCGATCACCTCGCCCGGTTGGGCGGGGAGTCGGTTGCTCATGACGCCTCCTGGCCGCGGATCTCGTTGGTCGCGGTGTTGCGCTGGATGGTGAAGTAACGGCGGCATCCGCCCCGGCAGTACCAGGTCTCGGAGACCCAGCCTGCGGGGTTCTCCCGCATGTAGAGGTATTCACGCCACTCGACCAGCGAGGCCGTCGAGGGGTCGGGGCGGGAGATGTTCTCTCCGCAGTTCCGAAGGTCGCCGGAGTTCCGGGGTCCACAGTTTGGACAAGGAACAATGATCATCAGTGACCCACCGCCGCAGCGCCCTTTTCGCCCACGAGGTCCCCGTGGGTGAAGCGCTCTATTCCGAACGGGGAGATCAGGTCCGCAGTGCGGCCGGTGGCGATCGTCTCCGCCAGGGTTTCGCCAGCCACCGGGCCGGCCTTGAATCCGTATGTACCCCAGCCGACATCGAGCAGGTAGCCCTCGACGGGCGTGAAGCCCATCACAGGTGAGTAGTCCGGGGTCATGTCGCAGAGGCCAGACCACTGTCGCAGCAAGCGCATCTTGGAAATGCCCGGCATGAGCTCCAGCACGTGTCCGGCCAGTTCCTCGGTGAACTCGAGGGTCCCGTTCACCCGGTAGGTGCCCACGGGGTCCACCGACGCTCCGAACACCAGCTCGCCACGGTCGGTCTGGCTGACGTAGACGTGCAGCGAGCCGGAGACGACCACGGTCGGCAGGAACACCTTGCAGGGCTCCGTGACGGCTGCCTGCAGAGGGTGGGTGGTGATGGGCAATGGCACGCCGGCCATGTTGGAGATGAGCGATGCCCAGCCGGCCGTGCAGTTCACGACGACAGGTGCGCTGATGTCCCCTCGGCTGGTCCTGACCCCGGTGACCTTGCCACCGGCACCCTTTCCGTCGGGGCCGGATCCGCCCTCGACGTTGATGTCGAGGACTTCGGTCTCCTGGATGATGTGGGTGCCGTGGTGGTCCGCACCGCGGGCATAGCCCCAGACCACGGCGTCGTGGCGGACGATGCCGCCCGGCGGGTGGTGGAGCGCTCCGAGGATCGGGTAGCGGGTGTTCTCCGAGACGTCGAGGCTGGGGGCCTGCTTCTTGACCTCCTGTGGATCGATGACGCTGGAGTCGATGCCCTGGAGCTTGTTCACCTCGGCCCGCCAGTGCATCGTGCGCAGCGCCGAGTCGGTGTGGGCCAGCGTGAGGTGGCCCCGCTCGGAGAACATGATGTTCAGGTTCAGGTCATTGGCCATCGTCTTGTAGAGGGACAACGAGCGGTCATAGAAGGCCACTCCCTCGGGCGTGAGGTAGTTGGAGCGCACGATGGCGGTATTGCGGCCGGAGCCGCCACCTCCCACGTAGCCCTTGTCGACCACGGCCACGTTGGTGATGCCATGGTTCTCGGCCAGGTAGTAGGCCGTGGCGAGGCCATGCAGTCCGGCGCCGATGATGACGACGTCATAGGAGTCGCGCATCTCGGGGCGTCGCCACATCCGTGGCCAGTCACCTCGTGTCAGGCCGTGCTTGATCAGCGCGGCTGCCGAGTACTTCGGGGGTCGCTTCCCCATTAGCTAATTACCCTCCCGTGCTTGGCTTTCGACCATGCGCCACGGCAACGGGTTGACCCCGGTGCCGTAGAGAGGCTGGTCGTCTGATTCGTCACCGTCGGGGATCCTGGGCACCCCGTTGAACCGGTCGGCGAGCATGTTGTGGAACCGGTGCAGTGGTTCCTCGAAGCGTGGGGAGAGGCGACCGGGGGTGTAGCCGCCGGTCGTCAGGCCCCGCTGGCCCCGTTGGACGATGTCGATGTCCTCGGCGTTCAGGTCCAACCAGAAGTCCCGGGTGACTGCGAAGTCATCGTCCGGCACGTGGCCGGTGGAGGGGGGTAGCAACCACGTACAGGTCTCGTGGGTGACGCCCGGGGCGATCGCCTCGAGACGCATGACGCAGAGGTGGTTGGGGAGGATGCTGAGCAACACATTCGGGAAGAGGGCGATGAATCGCCCGCTGGCCGAGTCGGATGGGTCGAGGCCCTCCGCCGGCGGCATGGTGGCCCAGTCGCCGCGTTCGTCGCTGGATATGGGCGTCGTAGTCTGGCCGCAGTACATGCCGGGGCCCTGGTAGCGGTAGTGGTCCCTGACCCTGGAAACCCTGGCGAGCTCCGGGTGGACCCAGCACAGGTGGTAGTACTCCTGGAAGTTCTCGGAGATGAGCTTCCAGTTCGCCTCGATCTCCACGGGCAGGGTCTGGTGGCTATGCCAGTCGGCCAGCCTGTAGCCGGCCAGGCGCTGGTCGAGGTCACCGAACCAGGCTTCGATCGGCGGCGTCTCCTCCGAGAGGCAGACGAACACGAGGCACTGCCAGACCGCCACCCGGACGGTGTGGAGGCCGTAGTCGGCCGTGTCGAAGCGGTCCACGCCGGCATCGGCGAATTGGGGCGTGGACACCAGGTTCCCATCCAGGTCGTAGCCCCAACGATGGTATGGGCACCTGATCGTGGATCCCAGGGTGCAGTCCCCGTCGAGTAGCCGGGTGCCACGGTGTCGACAGGCGTTCAGGAAGCCACGGAGTTCGCCGGCTGCATTGCGGATGAGGATCACCGACCTGCCGGCGACAAGGCGGACGATCGCGCTTCCCGGTTTGGACAACTCGTCGTGGATGCCTACGCACACCCATGAGGTGGCGAAGACCTCCTCGCGTTCGACGTCGAAGAAGTGCTCGTCGCCGTAGGCGGCGGCAGGCAGGGCGTGCGCCTCCAGGATGGGGCGACGTGTACCCACCCAGGCCTCTTCCGAGGTCCAGGGTGACTCGTCTACGGCGCTCAGCGCGAGGTTGGAGGTGCTCAAGGACGCGGGTGCCGTGACATGGCTGCGGCGGCAAGCGCGACGGTAGGCCCACTTTCACTCTGTGTAAAGGAGCAGTACTCTCATGGGACCATGAAACGGATTGATATCGCTGGCTACACCGACCTGCCCTCCATCCAGGGGCTGGCGACCTTCGCCATCGTGGCCCGCCACGCAAGCTTCTCCAGCGCTGCCGAGGAACTCGAGGTGGGCCAACCGGCCGTAAGCCACGCGATCCGTCAACTGGAGCGGTGGTTCGGATGCGCCCTCTTCGAGAGGGACCACCGTGGAATCCGCCTGACCGACGGTGGGCGAATCCTGGCCGATGGGGTGGGAGCAGGCCTGACCCGGGTACATCAGGCGGTACGGGACGTACAGCACATGCAGGATGGGATAACCGAGGTGGTGACCATCTCGGTGTCCACGGCCACCGCCACCAGTTGGCTGATGCCACGGTTGGCCGGTTTCAAGGCGGACCATCCCGAGATCGACGTCCGTTGCGTCACGACCGACTCGGACAGGAACTTCGACACGGGCACCGTGGACCTCTTCGTGCCGGTGGGGAGGGCTCGATGGCCGGGCTGTCAGCGGTGGGCCCTGGTGGCCGAGACGGTCTACCCGGTCTGCAGTGCCGGGTACGCCGACTCCATTGCGCCACGCCCCTGGTCGATGGACGTGCTGCTGGGCGCCGAGCTCCTGACCCTCCAGGAGAGGCACCGGACCAGGATGCGCTGGTCCGAATGGTTCCGGGCGGTCGGAACCACCGCACCCGATGGCGCCGGGTCGGGGATCACAAACGACTACACCGTCCTGCTGCACGCAGCCATGGAGGGCCACGGCGTCGGTCTGGGTTGGCACCACCTCGTCGTGGACCTCATGGATCGGGGACTCCTCGTCCGGCCGGTCGCGGAATCCGTGACCACGGACGAGCCGATCTGGTTGAACGCCCCAGCGGGAAGGGCCCTCACCTCGGCCGCCACCGCCCTCAGGGACTGGCTGGTGGTCCACGCCTGAGGGCTCCTTCCCCACGGCACCGGGACCTAGGGTGGGTCGATGCCCGAACTCCACGTCATCGACCATCCCCTGGTGGCCCACAAGCTGACCCAGATGCGCCGGGCCAGCACGTCGAGCGAACGGTTCCGGCAACTGCTCGCCGAGACCAGCCTCCTCCTGACCTACGAGGTGACCCGCGAACTGGCCCTCCACGACGTGCTCATAACCACCCCGTTGGTCGAGACCCACCAACCGGAACTCGTCGAGGATCCAGTGGTGGTCTCCATCCTGAGGGCCGGCAACGGCTTGCTGGCCGGGGTACTGCAGGTGCTGCCGTCCGCCAGGGTGGGCCACGTGGGGCTCTACCGCGACCATGAGACCCTGGAGGCAGTCGAGTACTACTGCAAGTTCCCACCCCTGGAGGATCGGATGGTCATCGTGGTGGACCCGATGCTGGCTACCGGGAACTCTGCCATCGCTGCCCTCGACCGGGTGGCGGCCGACAGGCCATCGGCCATCCGGTTCCTCTGCCTCCTGGCGTCCCCCGAGGGCATTGCCGCCCTCCACGCGGCACATCCCGACGTGGCGATCTGGACGGCAGCCGTCGACGAGCGCCTGAACGAGGTGGGGTACATCGTCCCGGGCCTCGGCGACGCAGGCGACCGCATCTACGGGACGACCTGACATAGGCCGCTCCCTCCGGCTGGCCGCCCTGATGCTGGCGGCGGTGCTCCTGACCGGAGTTGGCACCGGTAGTGCGGCGCCCGCCGCCGCGACAGGCGATCCCCTGGACGCGTCCGGCCTCTACGAGACAGCAGGGAGGGACCCCGGCGTCGTCCACCTCACGTTCGACGATGGTCCCGACCAGATGTTCACCCCCCTGCTCCTGGACCTCCTGGATGGCTACGGGGCGAAGGCCTCCTTCTTTCCCCTGGGTCGGAACC
>Ga0310122_10000354_pt1 | contig 29333 bp, 24 predicted proteins | sample CB6_Bottom_1051__FD_203503 | JGI IMG/M metagenome (GOLD analysis project Ga0310122, IMG submission 203503) | Marine microbial communities from Western Arctic Ocean, Canada - CB6_Bottom_1051 | ecosystem: Environmental > Aquatic > Marine > Oceanic | place: Canada: Western Arctic Ocean | collected...
ATATTTGTTCACATCTGATTCTTTCGGAAGTATCACCCGAATTACGTCAAACAATTAAAGTTGCCGAATCTGGCGACTTGAATTTGTTTCTTGTGACAGGGCAGGAAAAATCCAAAATCAGCAAAGGATTGCTTGAATTAGAAAAAGATTTGCTTTCCGGCAAAGAACCGGCATCTCTTGCTTACCAATATTATGTGCGTTCAAATAATATTGAAGAAAAATTTGCGGCAGTACTGATCGGCTCTAATCGTGATGAACTGCAAAAAGAAATCGATGCAGCTAAATCTGGAATTGAAACCTCTTTTACCGGCAGCGGTGATTGGAATTCTCCACGTGGCAGTTATTTTACTGCATCACCTTTATCGCGGGAGGGCAAGGTTGCTTTCACTTATCCGGGAGGTTTTAGTGCGTATGTCGATTGTGGACGTTCTTTGTTTCAAATGTTTCCGGGTCTACACGAGTTGGATGAACAGTACCAGAATCAGACCGGCCCCGCAGATAAACGGCGGGGAAGCAATTATTTGGGGGAACTTCTCCAGGAACGGCGGCTGTATCCGCGAACCTTGGAACGCTTGACTGATGCGGAAGTAACGGAGTTGCAGAAAGATTTTATCCACACTCCTATTGCAATGTTTGAAAGCGGGGTCAGCTCTGCAGTGTTGAATACACATGTTATGCGCAAAGGCTTTGGTCTTGAACCGGACATAGCGTTCGGTTACAGCATGGGCGAAATTTCTATGCTGTATGGACTTGGAGTGTGGGAAAGCATGTCAAATATGAGCGACATTCTGAATAGATCCAAGCTTTTTGAAGAAAGGTTGGCCGGACCCATGAATGCAGTACGTGAAGCCTGGGATTTGGGACCTGATGAATTTAGACAAAAACCACTTTGGGGATGTTATTCTCTCCAGCTTTCTCCACAAATTGTACAGCATGAAGTAGAAAACGAAGCGCATGTTTATCTGATTTTGATCAACACGCCGGAAGAAGTTGTGATTGCAGGCGAACCGACAGCTTGTGAGCGTGTGATTCAGCAACTGGGACGGCCTGTACATCCAATTCCGGTCACAGATGTGGTGCACTGTGAGCCGGTCAAAACAGAATATGAAGAAATTAAACGTGTTCACACAGATAAAGTTGTTGAGTGTCCGGATATTGATTTTTATTCTGCAATCGATTATGAAGTTTCAAAATTAGACAGCAAAACATTGGCGCACAATGTTGCTACCATTTACGGAAAAACCGTGGATTATAGTCGTCTCATCGAAAAAGTTTATGCAGATGGAGCCCGTATTTTTGTGGATTTAGGACCTCGAACAACCTGCTCAAAGTGGATCAGTAAAACTTTGGATAAACGGCCTCACCTTTCGATCAGTGTTAACCGTAAGGGTACTGACAACAGAGAAATGATTCTTCAGGCTTTGTCCAGTCTGATAAGTCACCGAGTTCCGGTTAAGCTGGAAGCGCTTTTCCCGTCCCAGCCTGTCCAAGCGGAAAAACAACTTATGCAGACTATCAAACTTGGAGGCACTCCAGTTCAGCAAGTTTTTGAAAAAGGTGCTGATAAACTTTTTAAAGGCACTAAGGCACTAAGGCATCAAGGCACTGAGTTTCAAAGTTTCAAAGTTTCAGAGTTTCAAAGTGGGAGCGCGTCTGGCCGTGCGAGTACAAATTTGGTAGCCCCGGACTACGCACCGGGGAATGTTTCTGTTTCCTCTTTTTCACCATTTCCGGGTGAATACGGTTCTCACCGAAATTCGGCACACTCAGCATTTTTGAATGTTAGACAGCATGGAATGCGTCAGCTGGCAGAATTGATCAGTTCAAATACGAACACAAAAGGAATTTCAGTTTCCAATACTTTTCAACATACAGTTTCTCAAAAAACGACACCGGAGACACAGCAACCTGTACCACAAACAAAACCCTGCATTTTTGACTATCATGATTTACTGGAACTTGCAGGCGGCAGCATTGCCAATGTTTTTGGTGCCGAATATGCTGAAATTGATTCCTACCGACGCTGTGTGCGATTACCGATGGAACCATATTTACTGGTCAGCCGTGTGACACAGCTTGACGCAAAACTTGGAGAGTTCAAGCCTTCAACGATCACCACAGAATACGACATTCCAGAAAACGCGTGGTACACAACTGACGGTCAAATTCCGTGGGCAGTTGCAGTAGAGTCCGGACAATGTGATTTGATGCTGATCAGTTATTTGGGTATTGATTTTGACTGCAAAGGTGAGCAAGTTTACCGACTGCTGGATTGTACATTGACATACCTTGACGACATGCCGCTTGAAGGACAAACTTTGCGCTACGAAATATCTATCAATTCGTTTGCAAAACATGATCAGAATTTGCTGTTCTTTTTTAATTATGAGTGTTTTGTCGGCAACAAAATGGTACTCAGGATGGATAACGGCTGTGCGGGATTTTTCTCAGATGAAGATTTATCTCAGGGCAAAGGTGTGATTCATACAGCACAGGAATTAGAGCTCAAAGAAAAAGCGGATAAAATCAAATTCCCGCCGCTTCTTCACTGTACAAAAACAACATTTACTCGACAAGAATTACTCGAAATTTCAGCCGGAAATCCTGCCGGATGTTTTGGTCCGGAATATAATCAGCAGGGGAAAAATCCATCATTAAAAAATGCACCGGATCAGTTTTTGATGTCAGACAGAATTATGTCAGTAGAGCCGCATGGTGGTCCGTATGGTCTGGGATACATAGTTGCAGAAAAAGATTTAGCTCCGGATGACTGGTATTTCCCATGTCATTTTAAGGATGATCCGGTTATGGCTGGATCCCTGATGGCAGAAGGCTGTGTACAGCTGCTTCAGTTTTTTCTTCTTCATCTGGGGTTGCAAACCTTAGTGGAAGACGCAACATTTCAACCGATTCATGGGTTGCCGCAAATTGTGCGTTGCCGGGGGCAGGTGATTCCGGGCGATCCTAAAATGACCTATCAGGTTGAAATCAAAGAGATCGGTTTGGAGCCACATCCGTATGCAATTGCAGACATCGATATTTTGGTTGGCGACAGAATCGTGGTTGATTTTCGAGACCTGGGAGTTCAACTGGCGGAAAAAACTGGAAGCACCGGCGGCGGCAATTTGCTTCGTGTTTCTAAAAACCAACGCAAAGCATATTCCGGAGGAGAAATCAAAACACCGGATTCTAATATTCAAGTGCCGGAAACTAGTTACAGGCAGCTTGCTGCAGACGAACAGATGATTTGGGAATTTGCTTTGGGAGATGTGGAAAAATGTTTCGGTTCCGAATTTGCCATCTACAAAGGCCGTTCCATGCAGCGAAATCCGAACGGCGATTTGCAGCTTATTTCACGAGTCTATGATCTGCATGGCAAAAGGATGGAGTTTGACAAGACGATGACCTTGGTCAGTGGATATGACGTTCCTGAAGATGCCTGGTTTTTTCGTAATAATTCTTATCCTGAAAACATGCCGTATTCCGTTTTGATGGAAATTGCTTTACAACCGTGCGGTTTTATTTCAACTCATTCCGGAGCAATTTTGACTTATCCGGAACTTGACTTGTATTACCGCAACCTTGACGGAAACGGAACTTTACTCAGGAATCCGGATTTACGCGGAAAAACGGTTTTGAATGAAGTCAAGTTACTAACCACGGTTGCCTCCGGAAACACTATCATTCAAACGCATCGTTTTTCTTTGAGCTGTGATGGACAAATATTTTTTGAGGGTGATACAATATTTGGCTATTTTACCGGCGAGTCATTGGCTGCTCAAGTTGGTTTAGACGGAGGTAAAAAAGCCGTTCCGTGGATTGATGAAAACGCGTCTGACTCTTCAATTTTACTGGACTTGAACTCCGTTGATTACCGGAAGGTTTTGGGCGAAAAACCTGAGCATCCTCATTTTCATTTATGTTCCGGACAACTCAGTTTTTCTGATATTATCCGGATCGTGCCGGAAGGCGGAAAATTCAGCAAGGGCTATGTTTATGCACGCAAAGAAGTCAATCCGGAAGACTGGTTTTTCCCCTGTCATTTTCACGGGGATCCAGTTATGCCCGGTTCACTTGGAGTGGAAGCAATAATTCAAGCTTTGCAGGCTTTTGCCTTGCAGCAGGGAATTGGAAACTCATTCAAAAGTCCAAGGTTTTTGCCTGTTTTGAGCAAGGTTGCCTGGAAATATCGTGGACAAATTATTCCACAAAATAAATACATGCAGCTGGACTTGCATGTTAAAAACATAGATCAAAAAGAGGGGCAGGTGGTCTTGACTGCAGATGCAAACTTGTGGCGGGAAGATTTGAGAATCTATGAAATATTTGACATTGTAGTTGGAATTTCAGAAACAGAAAAATAAAACATTTTTTTGAAACTCCTTGGAGTTTTTTTCATCAATCGAATAATTTATGATTGATATCATTGAATAATATTATTTTTCAACAACCCCGAAATATTTTGGTTGCAGGAAAAAAGCCTTGTACTATATTGAAAAATTTCAGTTGAAACAGTTTAAAGTCCGGACAGTTTTAATGAAGTTTTTACAGGAGGATAGCAAACTCCGCCCTCCCAACAACCCTGGAAGCCAATTTCCAGAATTCCCTTAGATTCTCCTTTGATTGTTGGAGTAAGATGTAACGTAGCTTCCACGACATTATGATAAATTTCACTTAAACCAAAAAATGGGTCATCAATAACTTCTGGTGGAGGAAACTGAACATTCTCAATGATAAAATCTTTACTGGTGAAGATGAACTTTTCTTTGTATAGATAATAGAACTTTGGAATTTGCCAGCGAATAACTGCTTCGGAAGGTCCTACAATGATGTGATCCATCACAAAAGCTTCTTCCGGAGCAAGCGGTTCTGAACCGAATGGTACTTTCTCTGCAGCTGAAGAAAAAGTTGCAAAGCACAGAGTTATCAAAATCAGTAAGATTTTTGCTAATGTGTCACCATTCATATTATTTTCTTCCTAAAATTCATAAACTATTTGTTTTTCCAGTAAATGACAAGGATCATTTAAAAAAGACTTTTACTACAGTTCTTCCAAACGCACTTATTCATCGTGATCCGTAGTACTGAAAGTGTAGGTAGTCACTACACCTTTTTCATCAAACTGAATGACAAGATCCTTCGCCTCCCTTTTTCCAAAAAGAGAATAATCATAATTACCGTAAGTCCAGGCCAGTTCTCCATCCTGAATTCCTGAAAGCCACGGAGGTCCAAACAACTTTCGTGTCTCATTTTTGGTAGTCTGACCAATCTTAATCACAGATACATTTGCCTCAGGAAAGTCTTTTCCCAGTGTGACGCAGCCAGACGTAAACAAGCTTATTCCAGCTAAAAGAATCAAAATTATTGCAAAGTTTCGAATAACAAACCCCTTTTCAGTAGATTCAAACTGATTTCCAATATTCATATATTTACCTACACTCATGAGTTGTGAAATCTCGTAAGATATTGCAATTATTTACTGCAGTATGTCATCTCGACCAAAAGGATAAATCAGATAATATACTGATATCATATATAATTTATCACACACATTCGGGATAACACGAAATAACCTGTGACTGTCGAGTACCTTTATTAAAATATGTATATATTTTAAGGATTGCTTTGAGTTGCCAAAAAACTGTCTGCTGAAGATAAAAAAGATGCAGACCGTTCAAGAAAATCCCAGCTTTTACTATCCCAAAATTTATCTTCAAGGAACTCATCCAATCCAGAAAAATATGTTATTATCGGTTTCACGGGACTCAACTGTGGAATAGCAGATTTCTTACTTTGTCCCATCAAGGCAAATACAATATCACCGTTCATAGCCATCAAATACTCATAATCATTTGTATCTAATTCGGGATCAACAAAAATTTGTTTTTTCTCATCATAATAATTCAACTTTGAAAATCGAAGCATTTTTGAATAAGCCTTATTGTAGCTTTCATTTTGGAATTTGTCCGCCGCCCGCTGAAACAGTTTTGCCAGCAAAACATGATCCTGAAGACCGCTTTTACCACGCCACTGTTTTTCTTTGATAGTATAAAAGTGATAAATTCGCTTGTTATTGAGAATCATTCCGGAAAGAAAATCAAGTGAATGGATCACTTTGTTTTCGAGATTATTATCTTTTGAATAATCAAGTACATCCAAGAAATAAGTGAGTGTTACAGCTAAATGATCTGTAAAAACCTTACTGATTACCAAAGGCGGTTTTACATTTTTTCGGCGATTCTCATTCAAAAAATAATACGATGTGTCTGCTGCTTGAAAACTGAGAAAAGAACCAGTCTCCTCATCGTATAATGTATTAGACAAATAGTGAATACTTTGCTGAGCCACTTCAATGAATTTTGGATTTGGTTTTGCCTCATTCACTTTGTACAAGAGTAAAACTGTTCCAGCATTAAGACCAGCCATTTTTTCATAATGAGGTACTTGCCAATCACCGGTTTCGGCAAAACGAAAAAATCCGCCTTCAATTGGATCATAAATTTTCTCGATTGCTTTTTTTAGTGTTTCAGAAATCCATAAAACTGAGTCCTGTCGATTTTCTCCTTTGGTAGATTTTATGAGATAGAGGAAAGTTTCCGGAAGGATTGTTTTTATTCCGTTTCCAACTCCATATTCTTCAGTATCAAAATTATCCAAAACGCCTTTAATGTAAGTATTGCGCATATTATCTAAAGTTGATTTATTGAATTTTGTAGGCGGATTATATTCAAATGCAAATATTTTCTCTCCATCAACAGTTTTTCCTTGTTTCACATTTTGAATCACATCCTGAATGACTTCAAGAAAAGGCTCTGCGTAAAGGGTTCCGGAATACTTATAATATTCTGATGTGTCAGGATTCAAAAATACTGTAAACGGAACTCCTTTTGCCTTATATTTTTGATAAGCACTTGTGTTGATATTTGCATCGATAAACACATTGACAAAATTTTCGTTGAGGTAAGAAATTACTTTTTCATCAGTGAGTGTTTTCTCGTTGAAGACATGACACCAATGGCACCATTGAGCGGCAAATAGTAAAAAATATGGTTTTTTCTTAAACCTGTTCTTTTGGATGACATTGGGATCATATTCTAGAAAATGGACATCAGAATCCTCATGCTCAAAAGCAAAAGATGTTGCATTCAATTGGAGAAACACCAAAAGACATAAACTAAATTTGATAAATGAATTCATGATCACTTTCCAGGTGATTTAAACGTTTTATTATTGATAACAAAACTGGTATCAATTTACTACCAAAAGTCGTTTAATTTGCGTAAGAAGAGGAACTGTATTCGTATCATGCGGGAATGTTTTTTTCGGTTTTCCGTCCGGTCCGACCACAAAAATATCATCTGAGTGAGAAATCACGTAGCCTAACGCAGAATCCTGAACAAGTGTTTTTTTGTATTTTACACCATATTGCTTTGCAACTTTGGTCAATGTTTTAATATCGTCAGTAAGTCCTACTATGTTTGGATGAAAATAATCTGTGTATTGTTTGAGTATCTCAAGATTGTCTTTTTCAGGATCAAGACTAATGAATAGTGCCTTAGTTCTTTTCAGCTCATCAGGTGACATTTGGGAAAAGACATTGCTGATGGTGGCTAAGGAAATTGGGCAAACATTTGGGCAGGAGGTGTAACCGAAAAACAAGAGGACAACCGAACCACGTAAATCTTTGAGTGAGAAAGGGCCTTCTGTAGACTTTAAAGTAAAATCTCCACCATGAAAATTATTTGTCCCTGACACTTTTTTTTCGTGCGCCGTAAGTATAAAAATATATTCAGATAAGAAAAATAAAAGCACAAAGACCAATAAAAATATTTTGCTCTTAAAAAACAATTTCTTCCAGCACATAATTCATATCCTGCTCTAATGATTTTGCAAAATTCATCATTTTATTGGAGTTAAAAAGGCGGGCAAAGGAAGTCGGTTTTAGAAACGCGATATTTATTTCTTCTTGCTCAAAACGCTGGAAAACGACGAATCTTACTGGCATAAAAACACCGGCAAGAAAATTTGAAGAAATTAGCCCGCTGCAACTTTCGAGGTTACAAAATTCAACTATTTTGTAATGTTGGAAATCAATATCCGGAGCAATACCTTGACTATACCTTTTGTGGATATTATCTATATTGCTGATGCGCTTAATCAGATAGTTTCGTACTTCAATTTCTTTGATCAGATCATCAAGAAGATCTTTGAAATTTTTCCCCATAAAAACCTTTTTGACAATATCCTGAGCAACTTCCATCGTGTCATTTTTCTAGGTTGCTTTCGTCGGATTTTTTTTCTTTACGAGTACTCTGAAAAACTATTACACCAAAAGCAGGTCGTGTTACACAATCGCCAACCTGGCATACAAAGATTGAGGTTTAAAGCAGTTTGAATGAATTATACAGGTACTGCCAGGACACTAATTATTCACCTGGATTCTTGATTGTTTTGATGTAATTTATCAAATCCCAGCGGTTATTTTCAGATAAAATCAAGCCAAACGGCGGCATATCCGAACGTCCATTAGTAATAAACCAAAATAGATATCCGTCTGTTTCTTCACCTGTGTTGTTCCAGACCCACAGTTGCCTGGGCCAGGTAGTGAAGCTGAGAGCAACTGTTCCATAACCATTTCCACTTAAACCATGGCATTTAGCACAGTTATTTACAAATAACTTTCCCCCACGACTTGCTGAAGCTGCTTTATCCGTAATGGGGTTCTTCATGTTTGGAAACACTTCGGCAGTATCACCCAGGATTGCGATAGCCTCCTCTTCTTCATCAAGAATCGGAGCATTCGCCAGAAGGGGACCATGATGTACCTTGTACTTATGTCCTGCAGGATCCTCAATCTCTCCAATGACATTTTCAATTTTTTCTCTTGAGACTGCTCCGGAATCAAATTGAACAGTAAGAACCGGCCATCCGGTTTTTGTATTTTTTAGATTTAAATCAATTACTTTAACCTCTAATTCTTTTTCCAGCGCGGATTTCAAAGCCTTGGGACTTGCAGGCGAGATTAACCCTTCGATCTTAAACTCCTCTTCAATTGTTCCGGCAAAAACAGCATGGGAACCCATGATCAAAAAGAAGAATGACAAGATAATAAAACTAAATATTTTTTTCATAAACACCTTGGTTCATTTTGCTAACAAAATGGAGGATGCACTTAGTAAAACCGCCCTATAATTTTTTCTAAAAAGTCTAGTTACTGAATTTTATCTTTTTGGACGCTTCCCACTTTTTTCCAAGATTGTCCACAAAAACCACCTTGACAGGTGTTTCCTGAATGGCTTTTAATTTAAATGTGAAGAGAGGATCATCGGCAATTCCGGATGACATGCGAAAGCGGCTGACCAGTTGGTCACCATAATAGACAAACATGTTTCTAATGAAGGAAACGGGAATTGCCCTGCTAAATACCGGCTTTGTTTCAGCGTCAACTATTCCCAGGCCGGTAAAGGAGGGATGGTCGAATTTAACTTTGACCTTAAACACTTTATCTTTTTTGATACGCCTGGAAATTCTTATGCGTGGATCCCGGATTGTTTTTGCCATTGTTCTTCTCCATTAAAATTATTCAGATATCTTCATTAACTTATTGAAATCCCAAAATATTTATTCTATCATCCAAAGCAGAAGTTATTGGTGAATTCTTGCGGATATAGTTGATCAATTCTTCCACAAAAACTATTCCTGTGTCCTTAACTTTCGACGCCCCAAAAAGGGGGCCGTTCTGAAACCTTGTGTGTGCGGAAGCAACGCTGTAAACTGCATCTTTCGAGAATGGTTTCCCGCCAACTGTCAATGAGACAATTCTATTTCCGGGTGATTTTGCTAAATCTGCAACAAGTTTCATTCCGGAAAAACGAATCATATCTCCGCCAACTCTTGTGTAAGGATCTTTATTGACCACTGAACCCAAAATATTTTCGAGCAGAGTTTTTAGTCCTTTTCCTCCCATAGAATATGTAAAAACATGACCGTCTGTTGGTACAATGTTATAAACATCTTCAGCAGTTATTTTTCCCGGCATCATTGTCGCTCCATATCTCCAAGCAGGAAAAAAAGCGATGTCGGTTTTTTGAGAATCTCTCATTGCGTCAGTCAGCAAATTTCCCATGCTGCTCTGAAAATAGTCCCGCCGGTACAGCATGACTTTGGTCTGCCCAACCACTTCGCTCAACTGTTTTAGATAAGGCCGGTAAGCCTCTTCCACAAGTTTTGCAATTTCCGGATCAGGCTTAATTTGATTCTGTCTTACTTTGAGTAAACGATAATCAAAATTTTGTATTTTCTTATCTTTAACATCAACATCAAGACTGACAACATATTTCCCATGTGCACCGCCCTGGAAGATGATGGTGTCGTTCCAGACAACAGGATCAAATACCTCGTCGTGTGTGTGACCGCTGAGATAGATATCAATTCCATCCACTCGCTGAGCAAATTTTTGATCTAAACCATAACCTCCGTGTGAGACGAAAACAATAAGATCAGGATTTTCATTTTTGCGAATATCCGCAATCAAATCTCTTGCTTCTTCTTCTTTGATTCCGAACTTGAACCACTGTGCTGCACCGGTAATTGCTGAAGTTAAGGCTGTCCAGGGGTAAGTTAATCCAATAACCGCAATTTTGAGATTTCCGACTTTCCGGATAACATATTGATCCAGAACCGGTTCTTCCCATTCTCTATCAGTCAGGTTGTAGGCAATTACAGGAAAATTAGCTTGATCAACCAAATCCAGAAAATGTTCTTTCGAATATAAAAACTCCCAATTTCCCGGCGTCATGACATCGTAGCCAATGGCATTCATGATTTTCACCATCGAAACACCTTTGTCAAAAAGTGACAATCCTGCTCCATGCCACGTATCACCCGCATCTAACAGCAGATTCTTTCCAGGCTTCTCTGCTCTTAGTTTTTTGATCATCGTGGCAACATGTGCCATCCCGCCAATTTTACCTTCTATTTCAGCCTTGTTTACATAATCACCTTCTCTTGACTGTGCCCCCCACGGTTTGAACTCATCCAGGTAACGGTAATAAATCGGGCGTAAATAGGAATGAATATCGTTGGTAGAAATAATCCTTATTTGTTCTGTTTCGGATGCATAAACAAAAGCAGTTTCTGATATGAATACTGGCCCAAAAAAAATCAGTGTCAAAAAACAAAAACAAATTGCTTTTGTCATTTTCCTGAATTTCAAGACCACTTCAACATCCTCCAGCAGCGACATTGACTGTTCTGTTTGCCGCCCATTTTCCATGTTTGTTGCATTCTGCAACAACCCAAACGGTTCCCTCACCCCCAGCAAGACGTATTTGTGTGCTGATAAACGCTTCTCCGTTTACAGGAGTCATGTAGAATTTTCCCTTGATAACCACAGGATCGGCAAAATTTAATATCTGAATGCTTTTGATATAATGATCTTCTTCCATGGGATGATCCAGGCTGACTACAATAGATGCTTGTGTGCCATCCTCAACTACCGGTGGCATGATGACCTTTGGCAGGTGGATGCGTTCTATCTCAGTCAGATTCTCTAAATCTTTTGGAGCATTGAAAACTCCGCCATACACTTCATTTTCATAAGGAACTCCGGAAAGGAGAGGAACAACTGCCCCGCCAATCACAGAATAACGAATGAACTTTCTTCTGGAAAAATCTTCTTTAATTACCATGAGACAATCTCTTTTATGAGAAGGTTTTGTGAATAATGAAATTGGGGGTTGGCGTAGTTTTTAAAAACTGAAAAAACTACAGCCAATTCCCCAATCCTACTTAGTTTGCCATTGCTGCTTTAATTGCACCTGGGCTAGGAACCCAGCGCACACCATTATTTTGGATGCCTGCAGCAATGTCTGTGGTAATCACATCCCAGTCAGCAGGATTTGCTGAAGAGGTGTCTATCAGCGTTGCTACATTTTCCTTTTTTGTGGTAACAAGAGCAAATTTACCTGTTGGATCAAAGGCTACATTATGAGGCCCTAAACCAGTAATGATGTCTTTGATCTTGACATCATCCTGGGTGTCAATCACAGAGACTTGCTCTGATTTTCCAGACTCATTTGTAAACAATCCGTAACGGGGATTTGCAGAGTTAAGATAAAGCCGGTTTGCGTTTGGACCGGTTTTAATCACCTTGATAAGTTCAAGTTTTGCCATATCGATCACAGCAACTGAATTGTCTTTTCTCAAACCACCGTAACATTTTGAGCCGTCCGGAAGACAAGTGAAGTTTCCTCCACCACCTGGAACCTTGATAGTTTTGGCAATTTCATTGGTTGCTGTATCAATGAAGACAATAGCCTTCGAAGCACCAACCATGAAATATTTACCGTCCGGAGTCATTCCACCAGCTCTTCCTCCTTTGATAAGAATGACTTTGATTTCTTTTCTGCTTTTCACATCAACAATCGAAACCCCTTTTGGCTCCTGCTGACAAGTGGTAAACACTTTGGAATCATCTAAAGTGAACATGGCATCACGTGCCCCGTGACAGCCTAGCTCAACAATGTGTGATGGTTTACGGGTTGCCGTGTTGATAAACGACAGGTAACCGTTCTTTTTGTCCAAGATGTTACCCACAACTGCCAGAGGCTGAGTGTAAGCAAAACCAATGTGCAGAGGCGCAATTACTTTCTTTCCGCCCATGCTCAGATGGAATGTATCAACTACCTCAAGAGTAGTTAAGTCGATTACCCAGATTAAATCCTTCTCATAACGCTGAGACGAAAACGCATATCGCGCTCCAGGTATAACAAAGATGTGGTGGTTTCCTGTTTCACCCATTTGAATTTTCTTGATTGTTTCTCCCTTATGATAATCAACCACCGAAACTGTCGGTTCTCCCTGGTTATCAATCAGAAAATATCCGGGCATATCCCTAACGGCATCCCAGTTTGACCCGAGAGTATTTTGCGGGTCTAGGCGAAGGAGTGACTGATACTCCTCAGTGCTCATACCTTTTGTCGGCGCTCCCATTTTTGTTCCAGTTACACAACCTCCAAGAAAACCTGCTAACATGGAGACAGTTAACATTATTTTTAAATGCTTATTCATAATCTTCTCCTTATTGTTTTTGTATAATTCAAATTGCCGGTAAATTCCGCCAATTCCAGTAATTTTTTTTATATTAGTCCTCCCTTCCAATGATAAATTAACAAGAAAAACACCAATCTCTTTGTGAGATTTGGAGCAGGTTATAAAAACTGATGATCAGACAACCACTAGTTTTCTGGTTGCTTCATTCCATGAAACAATCAGATACCAGAGAAGCATTAGAATGCATATTGACAAAATCCCCATTTTCCAGCCGATTAAATCCGGTATGAAAAGAGGTTCGCCCAATTTCATGATCCAGCCACTTTCAACCAGCCATTCTCTAAAATATGAGCCTGACAATGCAAATGCAATCAAAGCAACCCAAAGCTTAATATGCCCTTCTCCGGCCCGCCATAACGAACCTGAAGCACATCCACCGGCAAGGGACATGCCGATCCCAAAAATAATTCCTCCCACCAGACTCCCGAACCAAAATCCTGCATACACAATTTCCTCCCAATCTTTCATGTCTGACCATTTTAGTACTGAAAATCCTACTACACTGATAATCACCGCGAGTGCAACCGCCTTGGCAGCATTTCCATCTCCAGACAAAAAAGGTTCACGGAAAGCCCGCACAAAACAGAAACGAGTCCGCTGCATGAGCAAGCCGATCACTAACCCAAAGACTAAAAAACCTCCCCGGATTGAATAATCCAAATCATCATAAACAAAGGCAAGGCTGACTCCTAACAGCAAAACAATTATGCCCGCCAAAGGCTGATTCTTTTTTCGGTCACCTGATATTTTCCTGCTTGTGTGAGAAGAAGTTGGACTTAAGTAGGTTATCTCCCAAACGAGAAGTTTCAGTCCAATAAACGCTCCTATCATGAGTCCGGCCATCATTGCCACTCCTGCAAGGGATAGTGCACTGATTGCACTAAAAAATCCTCCAATGTTGCAGCCAAAAGACAGGACTGAGCCAATTCCCATTAATATTCCGCCAATCAGAGCTTTGATTAACTCCCGGGCAGGGGCACCCCTGACCTGGAATTGCTTTGACAAAAGTGCCGAAGCCATTGCACCGACAATGATACCGAAATTTAAAATGGAAGTGGTAAAAAGGTGGGGTTCAATAATAATCATCTCTGAAACCTCAATGGTATTGAAAAACCAGTTTCCCCAGTTTCTAACGCCATCAGAAACGCTCCAGGCTTTTTCGTAGGCAAACATAAAAACGTTGAGTGCTCCAAACAAAAGTCCGCCAACCCACATCGGCCATTGCTTACCAAACATCTTTGCATAACCGGAAGCAAATACTTCTTTCAAATTTTCCGGTTCTTTTATGGTTTCGATTGTATTCAAGGCTCTATCCTTTCTCCATGAATGAAAAACTTTCAAACGAAACTATTGAATGTATTATTCCTAATCTGCGTTTACTTTCAATCTCTCTTAATTCGCACAACGCACGAAAAAGTGCCTTTCTCCATTCTCAATCACGATTTGCAGCAATTTGTGTCCGGAATTCCTGCACCAGGCCTTTATATCTGGCTCAGCTCAAGGATGAGAACTGCTCATTTGCAAAACATCTCCGACCGTCAATTTTTTCATAGACTGCCATGAGCAAACTAAGGGAACTACCATCCAGAAATCACCATTCGAATTATAAGTTTGAGTTTGAGTTACATAAGCGAGCTTATTTTAACATGATCCGTTCTAAAATACAGAAAAATATTCGATTCAAACGTAATAACGAAATTATTTTATTCAATTAATTTAAGAAGAAGGTGTTTACAAATAATTCACTCATGCCGCTCTTCGGAAACGTGCGGCGGCATTGCCGCTGAATAAAATTTCACTCACCATCGAAGCTGCATCCGGAACAGAGTCATAACGCCCCAAATGCCAAAGTGTCAGCGATGCACTGTAAAGTAAGGCATCACAGGTGGAACTTTTTTCCTTCTATAGCCGCCAGACCTTCCTTTGCGGCAAGTTTTGCAATTTCAGCATTGTTTTCATCAGGTCCAAATTCTCTATCTATTATTGGCATCAGCGCATGAGCAATTGGCACCAGACGATTTTCCTGCTCAATCCCAATTTTCGATGTATCAGCTTCAACAACAACATCTTTACTCTGCTCCCAATAGCGGACAAATTCTCCACGTTTGCATAATGACGGAGTCACCCCGCCTTCCGTTCCACGCATCAAAAGCGCGGAATTGAATCCGGAATGCCTGGCCAGCATGGTGTAAATCGGCGGATACTCATTGTGCACATATCCGGTCAGTAAGTGTGTTTTATTACGGCCCCGTACAGGACCGGTCAAAACCTCGGCAGTTGAGATGGCTGCCCGTTTCACTATTTTCTTACGAAACTCTGCCATACCAAACAGGCTTGGACAAAATTGACTTTGATCAACATATGCCCAACCAATTTCCGGATTACTAATCTGCTTTCCGGCTTCTTCTCCAGTCAACTCCACCGAAACCCCGGCTGCCTGTAAAATCTGGTGGTGCGTCACTCCAAATTTCGGTCCAACCGTTTCTACTCCGTGCGATACCGCTGGAACTCAGGATTCCGCAAGCAATACCGGCAAAAATGGAGAAGACGGAAGACTGCGACCATAACCGTTGTACGGATCGGCGATGTCCACCAATTCATCTACATCAGCGACAACGGTTTTTGTTTTGTCACGGATGCCCTGCAAGATCCCTTTGTTTTCATCATCAGTTTCACGCTTCATTCGCAAACCGATCAAAAACACTGCCGCCTGGACTGGATCTGCCAGACCCTCCAAAACAAGACGCATACCGGCCCTTGACTCTTCATAAGAAATACTTTTGCTGAGTTCAGGCCCAGTAGCAACACGCTTGATGATCGAAGTCATTGTTTTTTCTGGATTCTCCAGCAAATTGTCAAAGGAGGCAGTCGTGGATTTTTTTTTGTATATTCAAACAATAAAATATATCAAGCTTCCAGGGCGGCCCGCACAGCCGCTTCAACCTGTTCCGCTGTTGCTTCCGCAACCTCGCAAATTGTGCTTCCGGTGGAAGGGTTCTGAACAGCCAATGACTCGCCGGCACCATCAACTGATTCTCCGTTGATCAATAGTTTTGAAGTGAATGCCATCGTTTTCCTTGTAGTTGAGGTCATTTGAACGTGAGTAAGATGGTGTTCTCTAAGAGCTTAGTCAACAAAAACACGGACTTAATTAGGGCTTGCTGAAAAAGCGCTTCATTTGTCATATCGGATAAACAGACTCAGCTTTTGAGCGCCTGATGAGTAAGAATGGGAGAAATCACACGGTCTGCCAGCAGCATGCCCATACCCATTGCCACCACGAACAGCACGGCATTCACGCTTCCGCTGCCTAGAGAGGTGATCGCCGGTCCCGGACAGTATCCACCTAGCCCCCAGCCAACTCCGAACAGCAGCGCTCCAAAGATAAGTGAACGGTCAAGATCCTTACGGGAGGGAATTTGAAACGTTTCCCCCAGCATCGGTGTGGAAAAGCGTCGCTGAATCCATAGTTGGAGCAATAAATAGCTGATTACAGCGCCGCCCATCACGAAAGCCAGACTAAGATCCCATTCCCCGAAGACATCTAGGAAGCCAATGACCTTCTGAGGCTGTGTCATTCCGCTGATACCAAGACCAATGGAGAAAAGAAGTCCGCAAAGAAAGGCTGCAATATTCGATTTAGCCATCTTAGTTCTCAGTGATAAAGGGGTTGAACAAGGGCCACCATCGCCATTCCTGCCACCATAAACGTAACCGTGGCCGCAAGTGAACGTGCCGAAAGCCTGCCGATGCCGCACACTCCGTGCCCGCTGGTGCAGCCTCCGCCAACCCGTGTGCCGATACCAACCACCAGTCCGGCAATTGTCACGGCCACAAGACCTCGTCCGGATGAGTTTTCAAAATATTCCGTGTTTATACTGTAGAGCAGGACTCCCCCGGCAATCAGACCGGCAACAAAGGCTGACCTCCATGTCCGCTCCTCTCCCTGCTGAAAGAGCATTCCCCCGAATATCCCTGAGATTCCCGCGATCTTCCCGCTGAACAGCAGCATCATGGCTGCCGCAATCCCAATCAGTATACCTCCCGCAAGCGGCATAGCCACTTCAAATTCTGTCATTTTTTTCTCCCTGTTTTGGTTGCCTGTGTTCGTTCATCTCTCCACAGGATATCCGAATTTTTTCCACTCCGCCATCCCGGAGCTTCCCAGGCAGACCAAGTTGTCCAGCCCTTTGCTGGTCAAAGTGGCAAACACCGTCTGGGACCTCCGTCCTGAATAACAGTAGAGGTAGATTTTTCGGTAATCCCGCAATTCACCCAGCTGATCCAGTTCCTTTCCCATCGGCAGGTTGATCGCGCCCGGAATATGCCCTGCCTCGTATTCATCCGGAGTGCGGCAGTCGATCACCACCTCGTCCTCGGACAGAGCAGTGAGGATTTTCTGTAAATCACGTACTCCAAATACTTCCTCAGTCAGGTGTCCGTGATCCACTGAAATACCGCAGCCCATGTTTGCCGGAACCGCCTCATCAATGTGTTTGGGCCTCGGCAGGTTCAGTGAGTTCATCAATTCAGCAAAATCCGATTCGGTTTGTGTGGCTGGAATGCGTGGATTGTACTGCTTCTCCTCACCAATGGTGGAAACAGACTTACCATTATAGTCGTGCCCGGGATAAACCAGAGTTTCATCCGGAAGAGCGTAGAGCTTTTGCGTGATACTCCGATACAGCATTTCAGGATCGCCCTGCTGGAAATCCGTGCGCCCGCAGCCTCGGATGAGGAGGGCATCGCCCGTGAACACCATGTTCTCAACCTTGAAGCTTGTGCAGGCGTCTGTGTGTCCGGGAGTGGCCAGCGCAGTAAGGGTATGCCTGCCAAAGCGCAATGTGTAACCGTCATTCAGCATGATGTCCGCGCAGGGAACTCCGGAAGGCTCTCCAACCCCGGTTTGCAGCCTCATCTCTTCGCGCAGCATTCCCAGCGACGTTACATGATCGGCATGGACATGCGTGTCCAGCGCGTAGACCATACGCACACCAAGCTCGCCAACAAGACAAAGATCGCGTTCAAACTGTTCCCTCACCGGATCAATAATCACCCCTTCCCTGGTGTCCAAATCCCAGAGCAGGTAAGTGAAGGTCCATGTGTCCTGATCAAAGAGCTGACGGAAACCGATGTAGGGTTGAGTACTCATGGTGACATTTGTCAAGTGAGGTTACGCTGAGGTCGATACGGTGCTTTACTGTGCTGAGAACATGTGGAATGGGGCTTATGAGTGAAATAATAAGTTAACTAATATATTAAAAATTAAAATATAATTTATGATGGTTTCGTAAAAAGTCAAAATACCACACTTGTTTGTCTTTCCTGCTCCTCGATAAAGCCGAAATTCTGTTCCCGACTTGATTGTGTAACAAGTCACACAAAAATTATCTTTCTTAATAACTTTAAATAAATCTACTTTTTCTGAATATAAAAAGTATATACACCACCATCTTCAGCGTGAGACAACAAATAATTTTTATTAATCTTCGACCAAAAAGTAACGTCATTCACGGAACCGGGGTCTGTCGAAGTCATTTTCAATATTTCGCCACTTGACATTCCATCAATTTTTTTCTTGGTTTTTAAAACCGGAAGAGGGCAATTAAGTCCCTCACAATTTAGCTCAGTATCAAAATCACTCATTTCATTATCCTGATGAAATTATAAAAATATTGCTGTGTTTCCCTTGTTTGACAATAATAGTCAAGTTTTTTTTATATTTATCAATTACAGACAGGCTAAAAAAATTGCTCATTTGTTAACCTTTGGCCGAAACGTACCTTCATTGAATAAAGCAAACTTCAACCACTCCATTCCGAATTTCAAAAGTTTTTCTTCATCTAAGCGGATCGATTCTGCAGTTTCTTTATCCACATCGAAGCGTTCCAGGAAAGCACTCTCAAAAACAAATTACCAGAAAGTATCAAGATCGTAACTTACCATGATAAACAAACTGATTTCAATATTTTGTTTTTCATTTATTGTCATTGCTTTTAATTTAGCAACAATCTTCATCCATGGTTTATTTCCTGTTTCCATTTCAACAGTACCTTGTCCACCCACTTCTTCAAAGTTCTTGTTTTAGGTTCTTGATGCCCCATGGACATGTCTTTCGGGATCAAAAAAGCGGTTTGGAAGATTGACCTTCTTTTTGAAACTGAGTATGTCTTGGGTCTAGAGTGCCTAAACCAAGTGTGTTATTCGTCAAACCTGTGGAAAGTTTTTATAAATCGGACAGACTTTAGGTGCATTCAAAAAAATACATTTTCAGTTTTAATATTCACACATTAATAGTTTGCCTGAGGAATACCAGAAACCTTTAAGTCTTATTGGTCAAAAAGAAAGACTCTTCTATTGGACGTAGAGGTCGCTTTAGCCATAAAGGTCTTCGAAGTCCATTGGGTCCCGGAGCTGGGCGAGTTTTTTTAAGCCAATCTTGAAAAACTTTTTTTGATTTTTGAGTATCCACAAATACATCTCCATATGTGTCCGAATGATGGGCTTTTTCAATCCTAACTTTTTGATGCCAGCAGTGCATTCCACTGATTGGATCTGGATGAACAGCATGCGTAATATTCTGGTGAACACCACCATCGCGCCAAAAAATGCGTTTCATGTCTTTATCTATACTTTCAGATGGTTTAATTCCAGAAATAACGTTCATTTTCCATTTGCCGGATTCAAACTCTTGAATATCTACAAGATTTGTTGCCCAACTATTTGCCTTAGCATCCTGTGGTCTCCGCCATCGACCGATATGATGTGAACATGCAACCACTCCTGGACGCATTCCCTCTGTGGACCATAAACGAGCCACAAAAAAACCAATTTCTGTGTTTATTCGTATCATGTCTCCAGTATTTAAACCTAACTTTTTGGCATCTGAAGTATGCATCAAAACAGGATTTCGGTTGGAAATTTCTACCAACCACTTTGCATTTGAAGAACGGGAGTGAATAAGTGCGGGAAGCCTGTAAGTAGGCACTAGAGGGAATTCACCTTTTTCTCTATTCATTTCTTCTTCATGAACATGACTTTTGATATAACCTGGTAAAGTGTATTCTGGCCATTTCCAATCCGCTAAAGTTTGTGAGTAAAGTTCTTGCTTTCGTGATGGAGATTCAAATCCATTGCATGCTTGTCCGTCAACTATCAATCCTACAATTTTATCCTTCTTAATTACTAATCCACGATTTTTGTCTAGTGTAGTATTTTTTAGCTGCTCTTTACTGAGAAGATCTCTATAAAGCTCATACACTTCTTTTTTAATCTCAAATGCCCCATATTTTCTCATATATTCATGTGGAGTAATATTTTCTTCATCTGAACGTTCTTTCAATCCAGGGACATTTTCAAAAATATAACGATAGTATTCATTGATTGTTAATTTTTCTCCTTCTTTATAGGGCGAAAGGAAATGTTCTCTGATTCCTAGAGTCCCTTTAGGATCTATACGCCAAGAAAGTTCAATCCAAAATTCATCTTCTTCCCAAACTTCTCCAGGATTGGTCTGGTAGGTAAACTCTGGTTCTTGCCCTTGTCTGCGTGCATATTCCCTTAAAACAGGTTGCCGATATGCAACCCACATCCCAGCATGTGTTTCATAGCTAATAAGGTCATGACGCTCTGAAGAATGTCCCATTGGTAAAACATAGTCTGCAAAATATGCAGTTTCATTCCAAGTTGGAGTCATGGCAACATGTAGCCCAATTTTTTCTTCATCACGAAGTGCTTCAATCCAACTGAAACCGTCAGGTAAAGTCCAAACAGGATTAAAAACACGGGTGAAATAGACAGACATTTTTCCTCGCTTTTCATTAAGAAAATGGGGCAAAAGGAAACTCATTTCATAATGTGATAGTGGATATTCATTTGGAAAATGTAACTCATTCCAAAATTTTTGAGAGGGTGGCTCGCTGCAAAGCGTTGGTTTAAATTTGTTCCATGAACTTGGAAGTGTGCCCCCTTGAGTACCTACACTTCCGGTCAAGACGTTTAGAAACTTAAGACAACGAGCAACCTGCCATCCCCCAAGGTTCCCACTACTGGCACTTCGCCAATTCATGGCAGAAAATCGAGTTCCTGCTCGACCAATTTTTCGAGCTACATCAATAACCATTTTTGAAGGTACTCCACTTTCTTTTTCAGCAAATTCTGGAGTATAATCAGCATAATATTCAATTAGTTTTTCAATTGCATTTTCAAGGGTTATCTTCGTTCCAGGATGATCTTTTTTGAGCCAATCCTGCCAATTAACCCAGTTGCTTAAAAATTCGTGATTATAAAGTTTTTCAATTAGAATTATTCTCGCCATGGACAGCAATACGGCAGCTTCAGTTCCAGGATAGGTAGGCATCCAGTAATCTGCTCGGCTGGCTGTATTTGAAAGACGTATATCCATTACTGCAATCTTAGTCCCGTTATTTTTAGCTTCTATAATCCGTTGTGCGTGAGGGTTGAAATAGTGACCGGACTCAAGATGTGCACTAATCAATAGTATAAAATCGGCATTGGAAAAATCAGGTGAGCTTCTGTCCGAACCATCCCAAATAGCATAACCAAATCTGGCACCAGCGGAGCAGATATTTGTATGACTGTTGTGACCATCAACTCCCCATGCCTGAAGAACTCTATCCATGTATCCCTCATGACCAGGGCGCCCTACATGATAAGCTATTTCATTGTTACGTCCCTCTTCGAGTGCTAAACGTATTTGGTCTGAAATATCATCTAGTACTGAATCCCATGATACTCTTTCCCAATTGCCTTCACCTCTTTTACCAACACGTTTGAGAGGGTACAAAATGCGTTCAGGGTCTTCAATCTGGTTAATAGTTGCAGGACCCTTAGCACAAATGCGTCCTCGGCTTCCGGGATGATAAGGGTTACCTTCAAATTTTCTGACCTTACCAGTTTCTTTATCAATATAACTTAGTAATCCACAACCAGATTCACAGTTGAAGCATGAAGTAGGAATTATAGAGTAGTGCCTTTTCTTTTTTTTTGACCAATCTTTTGCTTCATATTCAACCCAGTCATCCCATTTTTCAGGTGGAGGAAAATGACTGAGTTGTCCTTCAGCTAATATTTCAATTTCATTTGTTTCTTGTTCGCTAAGGTCTGGAATAATTCCCAACCCCTGAGCCAATTTTTCTATCCATGACGGATCAGGTTGTTTCTGCATATTTATTACTTCTCTTAAATTTAAAGCTTGTAAAGACAACAATTATTTTAAGGATTATTTTTCCCTTACGGAGAGTAAGACTTTAGAAAAGAAAAAAATAATTATTATCTTATAGTTTGAATTTGCAATCAAATAGACATTTTCTTTTTATCTACATTTGCATAAAATTAAATATTGGATGCAAATATTTTAGTTAGAAAAATTTATTTTTTTATTTTTTTTTAACTCAATGGAATCATTTGAGGTGCCATGAGCCATATACGGATGGAATACCAAACTCCAATCAAAATTAAAAAACTAGCTAAAGATAGAATAAGAGGGATTGTAGTCCAAAAGAGCAATATAACTGGTATTAAACTCCCAAAAAAGATCACTCCAAGCCAGAATTCGTATTTGAAATACCCTTTGTAAATCAAATTTTTCGTCCTATGAGAGTCTTCGGTTGGATGAGGAAATGAAAGTTCTGCAAATATAGATAATAAATTAATAATTATTGCCCATATCATAATATTTTTCAGATCAGGCATCATCAAATTAAGTGGCTGGAAAAGAGGATTGACCAAAATTAAAACAGCAGAACCACCAATGATTGAATGTAGAAACATATGAAGTATCAACAGTGGGCTTTGCCAGAAATCACGACCTTTAGCCTGTGCAAAAAGAAATGCAGTATAAATCGCAAGTAACACACCCATAAAGAGGATCGGCAATACCAACCAATAGTTCATTTTTTCAAGATTTAACAGATTTGCAATGCAAAAAATAGTAACCAATAAACCATAAATGGTAAGGATATAACCTCCTTTTACGAGCCAAGATTTCCATTGGGGACGAAGGAGAACATAAAAAAATCTTTTTGGCTGGTCGAGGTCCATAATTAATAATCCTCCTGTTGCTCCAAGCAAAATCAGAGAAGCAATGGCACTAGGCAAAAAAACTTCTTCTGAAACATTTACTAAACCCAATAGATTTAATAGCATTGGCAAACCTAAAATACCTGCAGCAAGCGCCTTTGTGAAAATATAACCTGCAACTTCCCATCCCCAGAGAATTCCTTTAGATGGTGTATCGTATATTCGGTTTGCAGGGCGTGACCCTCCGCTAAGACCTTTATTCAATAGGTGGCCAATATTTTTTGAAAAAATTCCCCTATAGTTCTGTTCTCTTTTTTTATCATCTTGATTTAGCTTATGGTGAAAGCTAGATTTGTTAGTATTACCTGAATGATGACCAACTCCAGCAGATTGAGATCCAAAAATATTTTCTTCACAATTTTTTGTTTCAAGTGGATTAAGAGAAACATCATCTCCTTCTATATAAAATAGTTTTGGTCGAGTCCCTTTTTCCGGTTTTCTAACTGTAACCTGCTGTCGGGAAATGAGATGGTTAATTTTTGATCCTGGATCATCCATGTCTCCTGCAATAATTGCTTCAGTTGGGCATACTGTTACACAAGATGGTAACAGTCCAACATCGACCCTGTGAGCACAATAATTACATTTTGCGGCTGTATTAGTTTCTGGGTCAATGTAGATCGCATCGTATGGGCATGCTTGGGTGCAAGATTTACAAGCTATACAACGATCACTGTTAAAATCAACAATTCCGTCAGGTCTTGTATATAGAGCCTTGGTAGGACAAATTTCTATACAAGGGGCGTTTTCACAATGGTTGCATCGCATAACTGAGAAAACTATGCGCGTGTCAGGGAAATAACCCTTCTCAACATATTTGACCCAAGTCCGATTGACTCCTAAAGGTACAGAATTCTCAGATTTACAGGCTACTGTACAAGCATGGCAACCAATGCAATTCCGATTGTCAATTACAAATCCAAAATTCAAAAAACTTACCTTGTTAAGAAATTATTATGAGAAATATATTTAATATATAAGTACAGTGTCTACATTAAACTGATACCATTCAGTCAAAGCCGTAGGTTGAGCGAAGTCGAAACCGGTATCACACCTGAAAGCTCCCTTCGACTAAGCTCAGGGAACAGATCATAATGTCAGTTTAAGAATGACAATGTACTAGTGATATAATATATTAATGAACAAGCACCACCAACATTCTACAATTTTATTCAAGATTGTCAAAGTAAACTGGTATTACCTTAGCTAATTACAAAATTTTGTGCAGATATAAAAGACATTCTGGAGGTTGTTACTTTTTATATAAGAGGTACAAAGGAAAAAAGGCCGTGAGAGCTGGTTTGAAAATGTTCCGGAGATGTTTTTTGCAGCTTGAGCATTTCACAGCCGTAAGTGGCACCGATCGGTGCCACGAGGAGACCTCCAACGCCAAGCTGATCTTTCAAATTTTGCGGGACCTGGTGTGCTGCTGCAGTGACTATAATCCTGTCATAAGGTGCCATTTTGATGTAACCCAATTTGCCGTCAGCTGCTACGACCACGACCTCTTCCAGACATGCTCCGCGTAGATTTTCACGGGCCTGTTCCGCAAGTTCCTCATGCCGCTCCACCGTTACTACCTTTGCTGCCAACTTAGCCAGCAGCGCCGCGTTGTATCCGCTTCCCGTACCAATTTCGAGAACACGCTGTCCCGGAAGTACGTCCAGCAGCTGGAGCATCAGAATGACAGTGGTTGGTTGGGAAATAGTTTGTCCGCAGAAAATCGGCAGAGGGTGATCGGCGTAGGATTCGTCGCGGTAAGCAGGATCAACGAACAGCTCCCGCGGCACCGCCATAAAGGCATCCAGTACCGAATTATTGCTGATCATCCGGCTGTTTTTCCAGTATTCGTAGAGGTGTTGTTTCTGCTGCTTAAAATCAGTCTTCGGCTTTTTTTCAGGCTTTTCAAAGAGAGCTGCCATTTCCAAACAGAATCACAAAAGGTTCCCAATTACATAATTCTGCGTCCATCAGCAAAACTGAAAAACAGCAAATTTGTGAAAAAGAGAACGAGCAGTAGGTTTTGGTTCCGGCTGACATGAGCTAAACCACCGGATTGCCGACAAACAAGTTGCGCAGTAATTTACGTGTAAGGTCAAGCGGAATTATTGTTGCGGCAAAGAGCAGGACGTAACCCCACTCCTCTAAAGTGAGGCCGACAGTCCGCAAAACTTCGCCTCCGAAATATGTAAAGGTTGTTTGCAGGAAGAAAATAAGAATGACCACAACCAAAAAATTGCGATTTTCGGTGATGTGTTCAAATAGATTTAAACTCTCGGTGCGTGCGTTAAATTTATTGAAGTTATTCATAAAGACAAAGAAACCGAAGAAGGCTGTCAGTAAAACAAGATTGACTTCAGGATCTGTGCAGCGTACCGTATCGCAGACAAATAATCCTGAAACAAAATCAGAGGTGAGAAAAAATAAACTGAGGAATGCCATGTAAAATCCGTCGATCAAAATGGCGGACCACATGTCACCGGAAATGAGTGATTCACCTTTTGGTATCGGTTTTTCGTTCATGTAACGCTGAAGAGCCGCTTCACCTGAAAAGGCAAAGGCCGCGAGGGTGTCCATCACAATGTTGACCCACAAAAGCTGAGTCATGGTCAGCGGTAAATCAATACCAAAAAATGGTCCCAAAAAAGCCACTAAAATGGCGGCAACGTTGACGGTCAATTGAAAAATCAAAAATTTTCTAATTGATTTTAATAGTGTCCGCCCATAACGAACTGCATTTGTGAGTGAGATAAAATTATTATCAAGAATGACAATATCGCTCGATTCTTTTGTCATGTCCGTTCCATCACCCATTGAGAAACCAACGTCCGCGTTTTTTACGGCTGGTGCATCATTGACTCCATCTCCGGTCATGCCGACCACCCAGTTCATGGATTTTGCCAATTTAACCAAACGGTTTTTATCCGCGGGAAGTGCACGGGCAACGACCCTCAAATCCGGAAGTATTTTTATTAACTCTTCATCAGATATTTCGCCAAGTTCTTTGGAAGTAAGAACAAGCGCTTGTTCTTTTTCTAAAATTCCGACTTCTCTGGCAATCGCTTGAGCAGTATCTTTTGCATCGCCGGTAATCATTACTACCTGTATTCCAGCTCGCCGGACTGTCTCCACTGCTGTCTTTGATTCCTTTCGCATTTCGTCACGCAGGCCGAAGATTCCCACTAAAGTCAAATCGGAAGGAAGAACATTTTCCTCCCCCAAATCTTGATTTGAAACAGCCAGTCCAATGAGCCGCATTGCGCGTTTGGAAAGCCCCAGCATTTCTTCTTTGAGTTTTTCTGAATCCAGTTCGACCTTGTTACCGTCCACATCCAAATAATGTGTACATCCGGCGAGTACGATTTCTGCGGCCCCCTTGACCATAGTTAAATTTTGCGAACCTTCAACCTGTGTAGCTGAAAATTTATAAGAACTGTTAAAAGGAATATTTACCTTTACTTTTACATCATCCTGCTTGGCTAAATCTGCGCCTAGGAAACGCAATAAAGCTTGTCCTGTTGGATTAGCACCAACTATTTTCGGGTTTTCCGGATCTCCAGTATCAATCGAAGCCGGGGTATTGTTTCGCAGGGCAAAGGACACGGTTTCACGCAAATTTTCGGGAATTTCTTTGTAAGATTGTAAATGTTCAGCATTACCCAGAAGAAGCTCTGAAACTGTTAATTTACCTTGAGTCAGTGTTCCTGTTTTGTCGGTAAACAGGATTGTCAGGCTTCCTGATGTTTCAATGCCGAGAAGTTTCCGCACCAGAACTTTCGCTTTGAGAAGCTTGCGCATATTCATCGAAAGCACGACTGCAATCATCATTGGCAACCCTTCCGGAACGGCTACGACAATAATGATGATTGCTAAAATAATAGCTGTTACTATATGATAAATTATTTCAGGGGCAGGTTTGCTGAAATAAATTTCCCATCCTCCGCCTTCCAGAAAAATATGATTAAACATGAATGAAAAGGCGATAAACAGCGCTCCAACATAACCAAAACGACTGATTTGCCGGCCAAGAGTTGCCAGTTTTTCCTGCAGTGGAGAGGGTCTGGTTTCCGCTGAGGTCAATTCTTTGAGTGTTACACCATACTTTGTTTTGTCTCCAACCTCCAAAACTTTCATTACAGCTTCTCCGTCCACCACCAGGGCAGCACGTGACATTTCATACTTCTCTTCTGCCTCAGAATGTTTTTCATCTGCACCCCCTGTTTTTTTTACGGTTTCAGATTCACCCGTAAGTGCAGATTCATTCAACTCAATTTCTCCAGTGAGCAAATAGCCATCTGCGGGTACTGTGTCTCCAGGCTGCAGAAGAACCAAATCGTTGACTACCAGATCGTCAATTAATATTTCAACCATTGTACTGTTACGGAAGACTTTTACTTTTACCTTTGAAGCTTCCTCAAGCAAACGCTGAAATTCATTCTCATTACTGTATTCAGACCAGGTGGCGATCAAGGTTGCCATCACCACAGCAAACGCAATTCCGAGTCCTTCATACCACGGAGCAAATCCCATGGCGGCCAAAAAAACCGTTACAGCCAGGGCAACAATCAAAATGACGATGATCGGATCTTTTAAGTTGGTTCGTAGTTTATCAAAAAATCCCTCTACTTCCTGCGTTGTAACAACATTCGCACCGTAAATTTTTCGAGATTCAGAAACCGCATTGTCGCTTAGTCCTGGATAACTAAATTTCATTGATTGACTCTCTTGGTAAAGGTTGGGAAAATATCATTAAGATTTTCCCAAGGCTCGAAATGACTCCGCACCTAAAAAGTCTCTGGATTATTCTTTTTTTCATTTCCAGATTGCTAATTCAGGTGTGGGGGCGGATTTCAAACTATTTACTGAACTACCTCGGCATAACAATTATCAAAAGCAAGTTTGACATATAAGAGTAGTAAAAGCAAAAATCATTTTGAAAGATATAGAATCAGGATGAAACATGGATTTACGCTGGTTGAGGTGATGTTTGCAAATGCGATGCTGCTGATTTTAGTGGCAGGATTTGCCAAAATAACAGAACAGACATTTGAGCAAATACAGCTCAAAACGCTCAAAAATGAACTAGCCTCACATTTGGATGAATGGACTCTGACAAAGCTGAATAACCCATTAAATGCAGGAAATTACCAGGAAAATATTTCTTTGTCAGGTAAGAACGCCGAACTGCATTGGCAGGTCAAACAAGTGAACCCAAACCTAATTACACTTTTGTTTCAGGTAAAAACAAGTGATACGGTTCCAAAAGTGCTGGCGCAGTGGCAAACAGCGCTGAAAACACAATGATGAAAAAGCGTCAAGGTTGCCTTGACTACAATTCCGCTTATACCTTAATTGAAGTGATGCTTGTCCTGGCAATCGTTTCTGTTGTTCTTATTTCGGCACAACGGCCTTTACTTGAATTTCATCGAATCGCGGTTCTGGAGCAGCAGAAAGAAGTGCTGCGGGGTGACTTTCAACGTTTCCTTCTGCTGCTTAAATCAGAGCTGATTCAAGCCGGTTATGCGCTTAGTTCCGGAAGTGAAACTGCTGTCGAAATTTCTACCCATTCGCTGGTCTTCAAAGCAGACCGCAACAGGGACGGAGACGTTGCAGATACACGTGAAAAAATCGCATACCGTTATGATCCGGAAACGAAAGTACTCTTCCGAAAATCAGGGAATTCTGCTTACCAAACATTGATTGAATCCATTTATGACCTTAAATTTGAAATAGCTCAAACTCCACCTCAAACTTGCATAAAGGTATCGGTTCAAGTAATAATTGACGCACCGGAACAAGAAACCGTTTTGTGCCAGTTGGTCTGGTGAATCTTAAATGATGGTTTAGTGAAAAGGCTGAAATCCTAATTTTTTTGATTTCGACCATAGGAAAAATATTAATGATATTAGTGTAGTAGATTATACAAGATTTCGCTCTTCGCTCGAAATGACACTGTTTTAGGGCTTTTCCCAAGTTCAGTTTAAATGATAAGAAAGGAAAAAATGAAATATTTACATACCATGATCCGTGTTCAAAATCTTGATTCAGCACTTGATTTTTTCATTGACAAACTTGGAATGAAAGAAGTGAGACGCAAGGAAGTCCCTGAAGGAAAATTT